>Ga0224508_10000932_pt1 | contig 26964 bp, 24 predicted proteins | sample SF_Jan12_sed_USG_4_FD_170157 | JGI IMG/M metagenome (GOLD analysis project Ga0224508, IMG submission 170157) | Sediment microbial communities from San Francisco Bay, California, United States - SF_Jan12_sed_USGS_21 | ecosystem: Environmental > Aquatic > Marine > Sediment | place: USA... | reverse complement strand
GGTGGGTCTTGGTCAGATAGGCGACCACCGATTCGGCGCGGCGCTGCGAGAGCGTGCGGTTATAGGCGAGCTTGCCCTGATTGTCCGTGTGGCCGACGACGAACAGCTTCAGCTTCGGCCGCGCCTTCAGCAGCTTGGCGATCTCGGCCAGCGCCTTCTTCGAAGCCGGGCGGATGTTGGCGCTGTTGTGGTCGAACAGGATGCCGTAGAGCGCGATATGGCCCGCCGCGTCGAGCGCCTTCTGCATCGCCGCCGCATCGACCACCTCCATCTTCTCGCGCATCGCCGTGATCTCGACGATGTCGAGCTGCGCATAAATGCGGTTGCGTTTCGGCCCGCCGGTCGAGTGGTTGCGGACGACATAGAGCGCTGCGTAGACGGTGCCGCCCGGCCCTTCCTTCTTGGCCGCGAGATAGCGCTGATCCGAATAGTTCTCGGCGAAGCCGTCCCAATAGGGCACGGCCGTATGGTTGAACGCCCGGCCGCCGCAATCCTTGTTCTTGCATTTGAACAGGGTGGCGAAACCCTTGCCGGCCAGGGCGGTCTCGTAATTGCGGAAGACCTCGAGCGTGGTGCGCCCCTTCGCAATTTCATACGATGCCCGCGTCAGCTTGCCTTCGAGCGCTTCGTGCTTGCCCGGTGTCTTGGCCTTTTTGACCTTGCCCAGCAGCAGCGCGTACTCGTCGAATTCCTTGGCGATGTAGCGCACGATGGTCGAGCCGGGATAGCGTGCGCCGACCGCCGGATGATCGCGGCTGCCCTTCGCGTCCTTGCGCTTCTGCGCCTCGGCGGCGGACGGCAGGACGAGCAGGATGGCGAACGCCGCCAACAGAATGTTTTTAAATTTTATCGGCATGTCTTTCCCCATTGTCTCGCGTACGCCCCCGGTTCGATCCACCGCACAATAAGAAATCGAATTCGCCGGCCGGACAATAGCCGTGCCGAAACGATTGACGGGTCAGCCCCGCTCGACCCAGCCGCGGTCGAGATAGGGGGTGTCGCCGACCCGGCTGACGGTCAGGTGGGCGCGGTAGCCGTCGACGCCTTCCGCCGTGACGGTTTCGGTCTCGGCGGTTGGCAGCGGCGCATCCGCGGTCTCAAGCAGCGCTTCGCGCAACACGCGACCCTGCACATGGTCCGGCACCGCCATGCCGAGCGTGGTCAGCGCGGTCGGCAGTACGTCGACCAGCCCGGCGGGCAAGGGCGATTCCCGCCCCGACGCAAACGCGTCGCCGGACACGGCGAGCCAGTTGTTCAGCTCGGCCCGGTGCAGCCCGCCATGCAGCCCGCCCTCGACCGGATAGCCCGCATCCTGCAGCGTGTAGCCCGCATGGCCTTGCGGATTGACCCGGTCGTCGCTCGCCAGCACCAGGCCGATATCCGGCGCGCGGCGGTGGTCGATACGGATATCCGCGTGGCGCAGCGCGCCGTCGCCGTCGCGGGTGGAGACCGGCCCGCACCATTCCTGGCGCTGCAGCCATTCGACGATCCGCCGCGTCAGGTCGGGATCGGAGTCGCGCACGTAAATGCCGCCGGCACTCGACAGCGCGAGCGCCGCATCCGCGCCTTCCTCCGTCGTCTCGCCGACCGTGAAGCCCGCCTCGGCCATGCGCTCGGCGAGGCCCAGGCGTTTCGCCCCCACGCTGATCTGGCCGTGATCCGACAGGGTGACGACCTGGAGGGAGTCGCCCGGCCCCTTGCGGCGCCAGTCCAGAATGCGGCCGAGCTCCGCATCGACCCGCCGGATCGACGCCAGGTTCGCCTCGGTGCCGATGCCGCGGTGGTGATAGCTGCTGTCCGGCTCGCAATACCACAGCACGGTGACGTCGGGCGCGAGCTCCGGCTCGATATAGTTCAGGTAGGTGTCGGTGGTGTAGCCGAGCCAGTCTAGCGAGGGAATCTCATGCGGCGGGATCGCGCCGACCTTGGCCAGCGCCGCCGCGATGCGCGCTTCCGGAACCGAGGCGTCGGGCCGGTGCAGCGCGAGGCGGAACACGCCGAGCGTCTCGGCCTTGTGGTGCAGCATGCGGCAGCCGCCGGGCGTGCCCGAGCTCAACACCGCCAGCGTCCTGCCCGCGTCGGCCAGCAGCTCGCCCAGCACCGGCACATCGACCAGCTTGCCGCCAAGCCGCCGGTCGCCCTCGCACAACTCGGTCTCGTCGCCGGTGTTGAACAGCCGCCCCGGTGAGGCCACGGAATCGAGAAAGCGGTTGCCGACGATGCCATGGCGCTGCGGGTAACAGCCGGTGACCAGCGCGGTTTGATTGACCCGCGTCTCGGTCGGAAAGGTGGCCCGGCTGTGCGGGAAAAACACGCCGGAATCGGCAAAGGCGCAGAGGTTCGGCATCAGTGCCGGCGTCACCATGTCCGGCCGCAACGCGTCGAAGGCGAGGATCAGGACGCGGCGTTTATCCGCTGTCGGCATGTTCGTCTTCCTCGCGGCGGGGGTCGCCGCCGAGCCCGCGCACCATCTTCATCACCGCTTCGACGCAGGCGTCGAGCGTGTCCGGGTTGGTGCCGCGCATCACCAGGCTGACGCGGAACTGGCCGCGCGAATATTGCGGGTAGCTGCCGATATCGATATCGGGGAAATCGATCTGGAGCCCGCCCAGCGCCTCGGCGACTGTCCCTTCGCCGAGATTGCACAGCACGGTGCGGGCCCGCACCGGCTGGCCGCCGACCAGCCCATCCTTCACGCCGTCCAGCATCGCCCGCATGATCGACGGCACGCCCGCCATGACGAAGACGTTCTCGACCCGGAAGCCGGGCGCGGTGGAGATCGGATTGTCGATCAGCGTCGCGTCTTCCGGCGTATTGGCCATGCGCAGCCGCGCCTCGTTCAGCTCCATGTCCGATTGCTCGTACCGCTCGATCAGCCGGCGATACGCCTCCGGATGGCGGATCAGCTTGCGGCCGAACGCCTTGGAGACGCATTCGGCGGTGATGTCGTCATGGGTCGGGCCGATGCCGCCGGTGGTGAACACGTAGTCGAACTTGGCGCGCAGCGTGTTGACCGCGTCGATGATCTCTTCCTCGATGTCGGGCACCACCCGCACCTCGGCCAGCCGCACGCCGACCTCGTTCAGGGTGAGGGCGATGTGGGCGACGTTCTTGTCCTGGGTGCGGCCCGACAGGATTTCATTGCCGATGATGATAACCGCCGCGTTGACCGTCTTGTGTTCCGTGCTCATGGATCCGTTCGACTTGAGAAGGCCTCGGGGACGGCGATCATACCCCAGCCGGTTCGGTTAGAACATGGCGGGCTATGGTGAATTCGCCAAATTGACTGCGCCCGGAGGCCGGCAAACGCAGGCCTACTCCTCCAGTTCGCGCGGGCCTTCGCCGGTCGGCGGGAAGCGGTAGGCGTTCAGGAAGATGCCGACCAGCCCGTAATAGCCGGTCACCGCGGTCAGCTCCATCACGCCCCGGTCGCCGAGCACCGCGTTGATGCGGTCCCAGGTCGCGTCGTCGGCGCGGTTGTTGTCCAGCATCTGCTTGCAATAGGCGTAGACGGCGGCTTCGTCTTCCTTGTCGAACTCGGGCTCGCGGCCCTCCCGGATGGCGTCGATCGCTGCGTCCGAGATGCCCTCCTTGGCGGCGGAGCGGCGGTGCGATTGCCAGGCGTATTCGGCCTGGATGCTGCGCGCCGCCATGATGATGGCAATTTCGCGCAGCCGCCGCGGCACGACGCTTTTTTCGCGGAAGTATTTCCCGACATGCTCCATCGCCTCGGCGAACTCGGGATAGTGCAGCCAAATCCGGTAGGGGCCCGGCAACCGGTCGCCATAGACCTCGAACATCCGGTCATAGGCCGCCTGCTGCGCCGGCGGCAGGGACTCGCGGTCCGGTTCCTCGAAGCGTTTCGGCGCATAGTCGGTCACTGGCGGCCCCTCCTTTGTCTCCCGCGGATCAGTGCTTGTAGCTCGGATCCATCCGGTCGAGCCGGCGCAGATGGCCGGGCCAGCCGGTATCGCCGAATCGCGTACCGCCGGCCTGCATCTGGCCCAAGGTATGCTCGCACACCTCCTCCGGCACGAGCTTAAGCTCGGCGCCCGTCGACATCGCATCGACCTGCGCCTGGCAGGATTTCTCCAGGCGGAAATGCAGCCAGAACGCCTCCGACACGCTGCGGCCGCAAGCCAGCAGCCCGTGGTTGCGGAGGATCATCGCATGGTTTTCCCCGCCCAGATCGCGCTGCAGCCGTTGCCGTTCGTCGAGATTCGTCGCGACCCCTTCGTAGTCGTGATAAGAGATCGATTTGTAGAACCGCATCGAATGCTGCGACAACGGCAGCAAGCCGCATTCCATCGTCGAGACGGCGATGCCGGCGCGCGTATGGGTGTGCAGCGAGCACGCCACGTCCGGCCGCCCTTCCAGCACCGCGCTGTGGATCGTGAAACCCGCGGCGTTGAGCTGGTATTCCGGGTTTTCGGTCAGCACGTCGCCGTCGAAATTCACCTTGATCAGGCTCGACGCCGTGATCTCGTCGAAATACATGCCGTAGGGGTTGAGCAGAAATGCGCCTTCCTCGCCCGGGACACGGGCGGCGATGTGCGTGCCGACCAAATCGGACATGTCGTAATAGTCGATCAACCGGTAACAGGCCGCGAGCTCGACGCGGGTCTCCCATTCTTCCGGCGTTACGGTGTCGCGAACAGCCATATTATCTATCCCTTCCGGATCAATGCTTGTAGCTCGGATCGAGCTTGTCGAGGCGCCGCAGATGGCCGGCCCAGCCGAGGTCGGCGTTCTTGGTGCCCTTGCTCTTGAATTGGTTCTTAGTGCTTTCCTGCACGGTCGGGGAGATTTCGACCGTCTTGGTGCCGGCCGCCATGCCGTCGATCTGCGCCTGGCAGGCCCGCTCCAGCTTATGCATCATCCAGAAGGCGTGCGGGATGTTGTAGCCGCAGGTGAGCAGTCCGTGATTGTGCAGGATCAACGCCATCGCCGTTTCGCCGAGATCGCGCACCAGCCGCTCACGCTCGTCCAGATTGGTCGCCACGCCCTCATAGTCGTGATAGCCGATATTGTCGATGAAGCGCGCCGAATGCTGCGACATCGGCAACATCCCGCATTTCAGGGCCGAAACCGCCATGCCGGCCCGCGTATGGGTGTGCAGCACGCATTCCACGTCGTGCCGCGCCTCGTGCACCGCGCTGTGGATGGTGTATCCGGCCGCGTTGACCGGATAGTCGGTCTCGCTCAAGACCTCGCCGTCGAGATCGACCTTGATCAGGCTGGACGCGGTGATCTCTTCGAAGAACAGGCCGTAGGGATTGATCAAAAAGGCATTTTCCTCGCCGGGTACGCGGGCGGAGATATGGGTTCCGGTCAAATCCGACATTCCGTAGTGATCGATCAGCCGATAACAGGCCGCCAGATCGACGCGGGACTGCCATTCCTCCGGCGACACCTTGTCTTTCATGGAGGCGATATCGTCGGGATGCGGCATTGATTGGACAGCGGCGGACATGGGCGTTTCTCCCTTGAAACAGATGCAGAAAACGGCGGGACGTGAAAAAGGATCGGGTTGGATTTGTACCCGTCGATGGATTATAGCACAGCAAATTTGCAGCGCGAGTCGGGTTGTCCAAACCGGAGAATTCCTCGATAAAGCCCGTGGAATCAACCCAGGAGGCCCAGACTCATGCGCGTTCTCACCATCCTGCCGCAAGACAATTTGCAGAGCGCCGGCGCCAATGCCGCCGCAATCGAGAAAGCCGGCTATGACGGCCTGGTGACCATGGAGAACAAGCATGAGCCCTTCCTGCCGCTGGCGGTGGCGGCCACGACGACCGAAAAGGTCGAATTGACCACCGGCATCGCCATTGCCTTCGCGCGCAGTCCGATGGTGGTCGCCAGCGCCTCGCATGACCTGCAAACCGCCTCGAACGGCCGCTTCGTGCTGGGGCTGGGATCGCAGGTGAAGGGCCACAACGAACGCCGGTTCAGCGTGCCCTGGAGCCCGCCGGTGCCGCGCCTGCGCGAATTTGTCGAAGGCATGCGGGCGATCTGGCGCTGCTGGGAAAAGGGCGAAAAGCTGAACTACGAGGGCGAGCACTACCGCTTCACCCTGATGACGCCGAATTTCGTGCCCGACCCGAACGGCCTGCCGCCGGTACCGGTCACAATCGCCGCCGTCGGCCCGGCCATGCTGCGGATGGCGGGCCGGGTCTGCGACGGCGTGCGCCTGCATCCCTTCTGTACGCGCCGCTACCTGGAAGACGTCGTGATGGCGCGGCTCGAGGAAGGCATGGCCAAGAGCGGCGCCCGGCGGGAGAATTTTGAAATCACCGGCGGCGGCTACATCGTCACCGGCCCGGACGACGAAACGCTGGACAAGCTGTTCGAATGGGTTCGCTACCGGGTCGCCTTCTACGGCTCGACCCGCAGCTACTTTCCGGTCTGGGAGGTGCATGACCAGCTCGACCTCGGTATGAAACTGCACGAAATGTCGAAGCGCGGCGAATGGAACAAGATGGCCGCCGAAGTGTCCGACGACGTGGTCCACCTGTTCGCCGCCGTCGGCAAGCACGACGTCATCGCCCGGGAAGTCGAAACCCGCTTCGGCGGCATCTCCGACACCCTGAACGCCAGCATGTCGTCGGATGTCGATCCCAAGCTGACGCCCGACCTGATCCAGGACATCCGCCGCATCCCGACCCGGTTCGAAGGCTATAAGACGAGCTGGTGACGAACGGTGCGCCATGGATGAGACCTGCATTCCGGGCGACTCATTCCGTTTGCGTGTTCTATCGGTTCGGTTTGCCCTGATAGAACATTTGATGGCATATCTTCCCGGGTATGCGCGGGGACAGATGTATCGAATTCATCTGGTGTGGCATAACCCGGCGGCAAAAGGGGAATGCCAAATGAGACGGGCCGAATGAGGGGACACGAGACGGGGTCTGGCATCGCCCCTGTCGATCGAGGACACGGCGGGATACCGCGTCGTCACATGCCCAAGCTTCTTGAGCTGTCCCGTCGCGCTGCCGTGCACGCCATCCTGGCCGCGCTCGTCGGCTTCCTGTTGATGGCGCCGGATTATTTTATCTATGAATTCGTAATGAAGAGCCCATCGCTCTTTCTGCCAAAATATTTTGCACTTTTTTCGGCCTTCGGGCTGATCTTGCTGCTCGTGAAAAGCACCCGGATTATCATCCTGTTTCTGCTCTTCCTGATGATCCTCCAGGTCATCCAATTCATGCACCTCGCCTACTTCAAGGACTACCTTTCACCGCTGAATATCAATCTGATTTGGATCGAAGCCGCCGACATTCTCGAGGTCGTCGTGCAAGAGTTCACCCGCTCCTTTTTCGGTCCGGTTTTCGTCATTGTCTGCTTCGTCCTGATTTGTCTGCTCGCAGCAAAAACCAGACACTTGCGTCTGTCGGTGCCGTATGCGCCACTGTTGGTTATCATTTATTTTGCGGTCGTTCCCGTGCGGATCCTGGCTGCGGACGATCCGATCCGTTTTTTTGCCGCGGCCGCGAGACCAACACTAATGAACACCCTCAATGCATTCTCCCTCTACGCTACCGTATTTCTGCCGGACAAGGTCTTCGCGGCGAAGGCAACGACAACGCGCTATCGGCCCTATCGCGTAATCGAGCGCCAGCCGATCGCGGCCGGAACGATCGTCGTCATCATGGGCGAAGGCATTTCCCACCAACGGATGGGGTTGTTCGGTTACGCCAAAGCGACGACGCCGCGACTTTCGAAATTGGCGCAGTCCGGCCGCCTCATCGCGAAAAAATCGATTGCGTCCGGCGTCAGCACCCGCGCGGTTCTGCCGCTGTTCTTCAATATCCTGCGCGAGCCCCTAAATCGCGAACCGGTCGCGACGCAGGTGACCAACCTGTTCCGATTGGCCAAAAGTCGCGGCTATCGAACCTCCTATATCTCGGCGCAGAAGAGCAATCTGTTGGCCGGAATAGGTGTGCGTTACGTGGACAAATTGGTCACCAAGGATTTTTACGAGGCGCTGTTCCAGGAAAAACGGGATGACGCAATCTTCGATTTTTTAGAAGACTTGGATATGACGCAACCGAACTTTGTCGTCATTCACCAACGCGCATTGCATGGCCCCTACGAACTGGCTTATGCCCACCATCCGGAGTTCGAATTCTACAAATACCGGAAAATGCCGTACGAAGAAGGGATGCGGAATGCCTATGATAACGGCATTCACTACTATGACTGGTTCATCGACCGCACTCTTGAATTTTTCACGGCGAAGGCAAGCAAGCCGCTCTATGTTTTCATGACGTCGGATCACGGCGAAGAAATGGGCGAAGAGGGCCGCTACGGACACAGTCATATGAAGCTGAATTCCGCCAAGATTCCCTTCATGCTCTATTCCGTGAATCCGGACGACGCCTACCTCAAGACAATTAAGGATTTGCAGACTCCAACGCACTACGAGGTCGGCCGTTCGATCGCAACGCTGCTCGGCTTCGAAATCGTGAATCCAAACGAATGTCCTGAGATATTTTACATCAACGGGAACCGTGCCTTTGGCGACTTGGGCGTGATGACGATTAGGAAATCCGGCACCGGGGAACCCCGTGTCGTCAATATCCATAACGGGCGGCGGGCCCCACCATCCCCGATTAGCCTTGATACAACGACGCTGAAGAAATCGGCATGGATGCCGGGCTGGGCTCACAAACTGTTGAACCGAAGAACCTTTAGCGCGGCAGCCGACAGACTAGCGCCTGATTGCCCTCGTCAATAGGACAACACGCATAGCCCGCCGCACCAACGGCGCAGCCGGTCTGGCGTCGGGATCTCCACATCGTCCCGTTCCATTCCGCTTTCTCCCCAAATCTATGGCAACCGTTTCCCGAACGGGTAAGCCATTGTTAACCAGCCATGGTTTAGGATTAAGGCCCAGAAAATCGCAGAAATTGAACGTGCCTATGGCGCTCAATGCCAAATCCGACGCGTCGTCGCCCGCGCAAACCCACACTGTCGATAAGAATATGCACATTCTTGTCGTCGACGGGACCGCGGAGAGGCTCAGCGCCATTCTCAAAATATTGATCGATGGCGGGTATGGCCGCGTCGAAACGCTGACAAACCCGTACGCGCTGATCGAGCGCATCGCCAAGAGCCGCCCGGAGCTCATTATCGCCGGCGGAGATGCCAAGGGTATCGATTGTCTCGCCCAATTCGCACAACTGAAGACGAGCACGCCCGACTACGACGCCACTTCGATTGCGGTCGTCGATGTTCAAGAGTCAGAATCGTTCGATCCGCACCTTCAGGCCGGCGCCGACGACTATATCGTGCGGCCTTTCACCGCAGCAGCGCTGCTGTACCGCGTGGAATTGCAGTCGAAATCGATCGCCACCAAGCGCGAAATCCGAACGCTCCGTTCGATTGTCGATCAACGCACCGGGCGGATGAATGCGGCGCTGAACCTCTTGCGATCCTTGGAAAAATACCTGGTAGCCGCCGGCCTTTCCACGAACCGGAACGCGCCGCCGGTTCCTGCCGCGGCTGACGCTGCAGCCGGCGCCGACACCACATCGGCTGCAGACACCACGGTCGCCACGGACGTCAAGGACTTCAAGGACGTCACAAACGGTACGGATTCCTCGGACAGCACGGAAGGCGACGATACATCCTTGAAAATGCACATCGCCGAAGTCAATGTTGGCGGCGTCATTACCGAAACGTCGGAAATGTTCGGCGCCTTGGCCAAGAAGGGGGATATCGCCCTCGATGTCCGAATCGAGCCGGATTTGCCGATTATCGAGACCGATCAGGAAAAACTGCGCCAGGTGATGGTCGACCTGATCTCCAATTCAATCAAATCCACCCCCGCAAAAGGCAGGGTCCTGCTCAGCGCAAAGCGGAACGAGGAAAAGGGCGTGCTGGTCCTGCTCGGCCGGGACGTGGGCATCGGCCTGACGGCGGATGATTTGCACAGCTTTATGGGTCGGCAGCAGGATGGCCAGCAAAATAGCGGCCCCGGCGTGGGGCTGCCGATTACCCGAAAACTGGTGGAAATGATGGGCGGCACGATCGAAGTGCGTACCATGAAGGGCCGCGGCGCCTCGGTTAAGATCGAGCTGCCCATGTCCATCCCCGGCATGGCGGCAACCGCCCAGCATGCCGCCTGAGTCCGCGGAGCGCCATCCTCACCGCAATGCACCAAAGTAAGCCATTCTTAACCACTGAGGCCTAGGCTACACGGACAAGTGGTACATTGTTCACATGACAACTTAATGGCGATTAATCAATTTACCGGTACGCCGGACCCGCAGAAATCGAGCGATCAAGCCCGACAAACGCCCATCCTGGTGCTGGGCACCGATGGAGCCGACGCGGCGCACGCGCGCGACATTCTGACGGATGCCGGTTTTCCGCATGTTTTGGTGCTCAGCGAAATTGCCGGGCTCACCAAGCACATGACGGTGGATCAATCGGACCCGCTGATTGTCGCCGCCGAAGCGCAATTTCTCGAAGAACCGGATTTCGTCGCGACAATTTCAAACGGCCGAACCAACCGCGATATTGCGATAATCGCCACGACCGGCCAATCGGACATCACCGCCTGCGTAGGCGCCCTGCAGCACGGCGCGGCGGATTGCGTGGCGCGCCCCCTCGTTCCAGCGATATTTCTGAATCGTGTGGAATCCCAGGCCCGACTGCTCGCCGCCGAGCACGAAGCCCGTGCCCTGCATTCGGTCATCGATCGGCGCACCAAACGTATGAATACCGCGCTGAATTTACTCCGGGCAACGGAAAGACGCCTGACCGACGAGTTGAGTTCGGTGCACGGCGAAAACCGCGCCCGCATCGACTACTTTGCCGAAACAAATCACGAATTACGCACCCCGTTGAACGCCATTTGCGGCATGTCCGACGCGATCAGGCTTGAGACCTTTGGTCCGGTTGGCATCGAAAAATACAAGGAATACGCCCACAACATTCATCAGGCCGGACAACACCTGCTCGGTATCATGGATAATCGTCTGAGCATGTCGCGCATCGAAGCCGGCGCCGAAGCGGTGAACGTGGAGGAGGTCGATGTCGGCAGCGTGATCGAGGAAACCTCCAAAATGCTCGAAACCGTGGCGGGAAACGCTGGTGTCGCCCTGGACGTAAACATCGAGCCGGACCTGCCAATCATCGAAGCGGACAAAGGCAAGCTTCGCCAGGTGATGGTCAACCTGCTCACCAATGCAATCAAATACACGCCGCCCAAGGGCCGGGTCCTGCTGACCGCCAAACGCAACGAGGAAAAGGGCGTTTTGGTACTCATCGTCTCCGACACCGGCATCGGCATGACGGCGGAAGATTTGCATTCGGTCATGCAGCCCTACCACCGCATTCCACGCGGCGACGAAGAAGGATCGGGACTCGGATTGCCGATCGCCAAGAAACTCGTCGAAATGATGGGCGGCGCAATCGAACTGCGCAGCTTGAAGGGACGCGGCACCTCCGTTCAGATTGAACTGCCGATGACGAGTGCAGGCAAGGCGAGCGCGAATCAATCCGCGGCGTGACCGCGCCGCCGGATCCGCCGTCCGGCCTCAATCAACCGTATATTTCTCTTCTAACGCGTCGAGTTCCGGCAACCCCATCAGTGCGCTCAGCTCTTCGAAATTTACTTGCAGGTCGGGCCGCTCGAGCGGCGCGTCGGCAAACACGCCTTCCTTGAAGGCAGCCACGGCATTCAACATGCCACGCACGGCCGCCGAGGTAAGCATCCGGGGATAGGTTACCATGGCAACGCCCATCCCCTGCAATTGCTTGGCCGTGGCGAGCGGCGTCGTATGCCGGGGTTGCAGCCCGAAACCCATGTTGCAGACGTAGGGCTTGGGCACGCTCCGCGCGACACGCTCGATATCCTCAAGCGACAACAAGGCATCCGCATACAGCGCGTCCGCGCCGGCTTCCGCGTACATGTTAAGCCGCTCGATCGCATCGTCGACGCCGGTCACGCCCGCTGCATCCGTTCGCACCATGATGACGAAATTCGGATCGCGCCGGGCGTCGGCTGCGGCCTTTACCTTCTGCACCATCTCATCCGCCGGAATCACATCCTTGCCGGCCATATGGCCGCAGCGCTTGGGCCAAACCTGATCCTCGATCATGATCGCAGCGAGGCCCGCATCCTCGAAGCCGCGCACGGTGAAATACACGCTGACCGCGTTGCCATAGCCGGTATCCGCGTCGGCGCGTATCGGAAGGCTGCTGCAGGCGGCGATCGACCGGCACGCCCGAAGATTTTCTTCATAGCCCATGATGCCCTTATCCGCCCAACCGAGATTGCTTTCCGACACACCGGCGCCGGTTATGGTTGCCGCCTTGAATCCCGCCGCCTCGATGATGCGGGCGCTGAATCCATCGAATATGCCGGGCGCGACGAGAATTTCCGGGGCTTCGAGCAATTCTTTGAACTGGGCGGCTTTATTCTTCATGGCTTTCTCCGTTGGCTTTGCGGGCGATTGAAGGGCTGGTGTAGTGTTGCCGGCGGGACGTGCCGGACCACGATATTTATAAAATCAATTCGCCGCCCGGCCCAGCCCGGCCGTACGCCAGATCGCCGCACAGGAGCCAAACGCGCATGGACAAAACCGCCGACCGGCTGGTGAATTTCGCCAGCGACCTCACCTACTCCGACATTCCGGCCGCCGCGATCACGGCCACGAAAATCCGGCTGATCGACAGCATGGGGTGCGCCATGGCGGCATTTCTGGCGCCGCCCGTCCGCGCAACGCGGCGCCTCGCCGCCCCGGTCGCGGACGGCCCGCGCGCCCGCGTTTTCGGCACCTTGGTCCGCACGACGCCCGATCTTGCCGCGCTGGTGAACGGCGCCATGGTGCGGTATCTGGACATGAGCGACGCCTATCTGCTGACCAGCACCGCGCACCCTTCCGACAACATACCGGCACTGCTGGCGCTAGCGGAGGCGACCGGGGCAAGCGGCAAGGATATATTGCTCGCCATCGTGATCTCTTACGAAATCCAATGCCGGTTCTGCGACACCGTTCCATTCCAGGCCAAGGGCTGGGATCAGCCGGTAGCCGGCGCTCCGGCAGCGGCCCTGGCGGCGGCGCGGATGCTCGGATCAAACAAGGCGGAAATGCACCATGCATTGGCGCTCGCGCTCGTGCCGCATATCGCCCTGAACCAAACCCGCGCCGGACAACTCTCCATGTGGAAGGGCATGGCCGGCCCCTATGCGGCGAAGCAGGGATTGTTTGCGGCGATGATGGCGCAGGCAGGCATGACCGGCCCTGAAAATCCTTATGAAGGGGATTTCGGCGTCTGGACTCAAACCATGGGCGAGCCCTATCCGGTCAAGATTCCGCAACGCTTCAAAGGTCATCGATTCGCCGTGGGCCAGACCAATATCAAGCGGTTTCCCGTGCGTGACGCCATCCAGATTCCGATCGTTGCGGCGCTGGAATTGCGGCAGAAAATCGACATCCGGAATATCGAAACGGTTCGCATCGATACCTATGCCAAACATTTCGGCGCCCAGATGAAAGATCCGGCACTGTGGTCCCCGAAAACCCGGGAGACGGCCGACCATTCGCTCCCCTTCGCGGTCGCGGCGGCGCTGATCGACGGTGAGGTAACGCCCGAAACCTTCGAACGCGAACGCTTTCTCGACAAGGATATCGCGGCATTGATGAAACGCCTGCGGATCGAACTGGTGGACGCTTTCGACAAAGTCGCACCGGCGACCCGCAGCTGCCGGCTGGTGGCGACGCTCACCGACGGCAAGACCGTCGAAACGCAACACCGGCAAACGCCGGCGGATATCGAACGCGGGCCGAGCAAGACCGAGATCGAGGAAAAGTTTCACCGTCTTGCCGGACGGACGCTCGACAGCACCCAGCGCAAGGGAATGTTGCGGTGTATCAATGGGCTCGAAAAACTGGCGACCGTGGATGCACTGATCGATTTGACGGCGGTGTGAGCCGCTGTGCCGGGAGACCCGCGTCAAATTGTCGGCCCGCACGTATCATGCGAGAGTACGGAAAACTTGAAATAAGCCCGGGGAACAACCGCCAATGCCCAGCCAAAAAAAATTGCCGAAGGTTGCCGTTATCGGCACCGGCGGGACGATCTCCTCCGTCGGGCGCGACGCCCTCGACATCGCCACATACTCGGAAACCGGAATCAAATACGAAGTCGACGAGCTGCTGGCGCAATTTCCCGAAACGAACATGGTCGCGGACATTTTGCCCGTCCGGTTCCGGGCGGTCGGCAGCACCGACATCGGTCCCGCGGAATGGCTGGAGCTCAATGAATCGGTTCATCGGCTGGCGGCGGAAACACCGGACCTCGCGGGTATTGTCATCACGCACGGCACCGCGACGCTCGAAGAGACCGCCTATTTCCTGAATCTGACGGTCAAGGTCGAGATGCCCGTCGTTATCGTCGGCGCACAACGGCCGGCGAGCAGCTTGAGCACCGATGCCGGCCTCAACCTCGTGAACGCGCTGCGTCTCGCCGGATCGCCGGAAGCGCGCGGACTCGGCGTGCTGGTGATGCTCAACGACGAGATCCACGCGGCGCGCGATGTCACCAAGACCTCGACAATGCGGCTGCAAACATTCCGCAGTCCGGATTTCGGCGCACTCGGTCACGCGGATGCAGACCAGATTGCGATATACCGACGTCCGGTGCGCCGCCACGCACCGGACACCGAATTCGACGTGCGCGGACTGGAGTCACTGCCCCGTGTCGACATCTCGATGTCCTATGGCGGCGCGGACGGTGCGGCGGTTGCCGCTTTCGCCGATGCAGGGGCGCAAGGACTGGTCCAGGCGGGCTTGCTGCCGGGCTTCAATACACCGGCGGAACACAAGGCCTTGGAAGCGGGAATCGCGCGAGGCCTGGTTGTCGCCCAAAGCACGCGCGGCCTGAGCGGGCGGCTTGCCGAGGTCAAATCCCGCCGGCCCGCGGGCTGTGTGTTGGCCGACAACTTGCGGCCGCAGAAAGCGCGCATCCTGCTCATGCTGGCGCTAACGAAGACCCGTGATCCGGCGGCGATTCAGCATATGTTCGATACCTATTGATCCGTACCGGTCGCGGCCGATCCCTTTGTTGGAGCCAAGACCACCGAGCGGACGCACGCCCAAGACTCCACTATAGCAAAACCTGCCCTGTCAAAAGAAAGAGAGTCGACTCGATGAGATTGTTCTACACGCCGGGATCGCCGTATGCCCGAATCGCCCGCGTCCTCGCCGCGGAATTGGGCCTGGACAACCAAATCACCCTGGTCGAAGCCAGCTTGCGGAACCCTGAAGCCGACCTCCTGCAATTCAGTCCGGTCGGCCGGGTCCCGGTTCTGGAAACCGATGATGGCACGATCATCGGAGAATCCTCGGTGGTGTGCGGCTATCTCAGCAGCTTGAAGCCCGGCGCCAACGTCATTCCGGGATTCGGACCCGACGATTTACCGCAGCAACGTCTGCGTTCGCTCGCCATGGGCATGATGGATGGTATCGTCGCGTGGTTTCGCGAAACCTGGCGCAAGAACGACGCGTCCGAAGCGGTACTGCAACTGGAAATGCTGCGCGCCAAACGCACGCTCGATGCGTTCGAGCGGGAAGCAGCCAACGGCAAATTGAGCGGGCCGGTATCGATCGGCCACATTATTCTGGCCTGCACGCTCGGCTGGTGCGACAATCGCCATACCGGTTGCGACTGGCGTACGGGCCGGCCGAAGCTGGTCGCCTGGTTCGAGGAATTCGAACGACGGCCGTCGATGCAGAAGACCATGCCGCCGGCGATTTAGCGGGACGCCCACCGATGCAATTTGCCGACCCGCTGACCCGGGGAACCCTGATCCAGCGCTACAAACGATTCCTCAGCGATATCGAGATGGCGGACGGCGAGACTGTCATCGCCCATTGCGCAAATCCCGGTTCGATGATGGGGCTCGCGGATCCGGGATCCGAGGTCTGGCTGTCGCCCAACCGGAACCCGAAGGCGAAACTGGATTGGCGCTGGGAGCTGGTTCGAATCGGCGCGCATCTTGTCGGCATCAATACCAGCCACCCCAATGCAATCGTCGCCGAAGCCATCGAGGCGGGACACATCGCCGAGCTGACCGGATACGGCGCGCTGAAGCGCGAGGTGCGCTATGGCCAGAACAGCCGTATCGACATCCTGCTCGACGACGAGGATCGGCCGCCGTGTTACGTGGAAATCAAGAACGTTAATTTGAAACGCGGGCTGCCGGGGCGGGAGAACGCCGCCGAATTCCCCGATGCCGTCACCAAGCGGGGCGCCAAGCATCTGGTGGAACTCGGCGATATGGTGGAGAGCGGTGCGCGCGCGGTGATGCTCTATCTGGTTCAGCGCGAGGATTGCGACAGCTTTTGCATTGCCGAGGATATCGATCCCGATTACGCCGAAGCGCTCGAGCTTGCGATCACACGCGGTGTGGAAACGCTGTGTTATGCCTGTGATGTACGGCTGGACGGCATTGACGTGGCGGAGACGCTCCCGATCGAGAGGCTTTAGAGCAAATCCCGAGCGAACCGAAACGGTTCGCGACGACGTATTTGCGTATAAACAAAGAGAGTGACCATTTCACTTGAGTCAATTTGAACATGAAATGGTCTAGTCAACGACCGCAACGCGCCCTGCATTACGCATCATCGTAGGAAATCTCGACCACCTCGATCGATTCCGGCCCGGTCGGCGTCCGGATGTTGACCACGTCCCCTTCCCGCGCCTTCAACAGCGCGCGGGCCACCGGTGAAATCCAACTGATTTCGCCGGGCTCGTGACCGACCTCATCGACACCGACGATCCTGACCGTCCGCTCCTTGTCATCGTCGCCGGCGTAGGTGACGGTCGCGCCAAAGAAGACCTGGTCGCGATTTTTCTGCTGCGCCGGATCGACGATCTCGGCGATCTCGAGGCGCTTCAGGAGAAAGCGAGTGCGCCGGTCGATCTCGCGCAGCCTTTTCTTGCCGTAAAGATAGTCGCCGTTTTCCGAACGGTCGCCGTTGCCCGCGGCCCAGGACACCACTTCCACCACCTTGGGACGCTCGACCGAGCGCAAGTGCCGCAATTCGGCCTGCAAGCGCGCGTAGCCTTGCGGCGTAATATAGTTTTTCGCAGCCGGTCGCGGTGCGCTCGCCGACGCCTTGCTTTTCGATCCTCGGGAAACAGCCTCGCTCATCGCTGCCGCAGCGCCCTCACGGGTGACATGACTCTGTTCGCTCACATTGCCTCAGCCGTGCGCGCACGGCCAAAGGAATGTTACTCCGGTTTCGGAATGGCGAGCGCTTTTTCCGCAAGCTCGAAACGCGCCTGAACCGAGCGCGTGCTGTTCGTGGAATAAGTGATGGCGAAGGAAAACTCGTCTGTCCCAATCAACTCGATCAGCGCCTTGCGAATCTTGCGTCCGGGTTCGGAGTCCGGCGTGACCTCCTCGGAAAGGCGCGCCAACAGGACGGCGCAAACCTCGAACAGGGAAATATTGAAAATATTGCGCCCCGCATCCGTGCCGTCGCTCGCCAGCGACTTTCGAAAGGCGTGCTCCTCGAACAGGTTTCGATTCGATTGTAGCGACCGTTCGAAGCGTTTGCGCAACTGCGCCAAGTCCGATTCGGACATACCGTTCATCGTCTTCAGCGCCGTGGCGAGATATCCCTCCATGTCGCCACGGTATTCCGCCCAGCCGAGCAGGTAGAACGCGCAGAACCGGTTGACCACCTCGCGGTCCCGCATGGTTTTCGTGCTGAGGGATTGGCCGGAAACATGCCGGAAGGCGAGACTGTCCGCCGCATCCCGCAGCCAGGTCGTCGCCGGACCGTTATAGATTGCATTGCGCATCTGCTGGCGGCTCAACGGCACGCCGCTGTTCACGCGCTCGAAGATGTCGAGGCGGGCGCGCTCCGGCGCCTGATCGTCGAGGATGTACATGATGAGCTGGGTATCGAGGATGCGCTCTTGCAGATTCACGTCCAGGTCATCGAATTTCTTGCCCTCGAGCGGATGCTCCGGTGCGTTTTCCTCTTCCGAGCCGAGCCCCTTGAGCGGAAACATATTGCCGACGAAACGCTGGAAGGTGGTGACCCGCTGCAAGCCATCGACGACGATGATGCGCCCGTCCTTCGCTTCGGCGACGTAGAACACCGGAAGCGGAATGCGCATGATGCAGCTTTCGATCAACTTCGATTGCTTGTCCTCGGGCCAGACGAAATCGCGCTGGAAATCCGGGTCGAGCACATAGCGGCCCTTTTCGATCCGGCCCAGAATGTCGGAAACGGTCCGCGATTCCTGCCGCACGAATACCGAATCGAGCGTGTAGTCGCCCCACGCGCCGCTCGACGGATCGTCATGGCCTTCGACGTCTTCCACCGGCGTTTCCGGGACGGTCTGATCAAGATCCATGTCGCTACTGCCCTGCCCCTTACGCCGGATACCGGCGTAGAGATATTGTTCGAATCGACGCCGCATTCGCGGATGCGGCAAAATCGCGGTCAATTACCTATGGGGAATGGCATACCCTCAAACGTCCTTAAAATCCGTTAACGCTCTTCGAAAAGGCCATGCCGCCGATGCCATTCTTCCAGTAATTCAACAGGATAGGCGTCATGCAGAGCTTCATCCGGGCGAGCGTCAAGACGCACCCAGCCGGGTTTGGACGCGAGCATGATATGGACCTGCTCGGGAGGGTCGGGCAACGGTGTGTCGATGGCGCTGGCGAAAGGATGGACCAGATCCGGCCATCGCGAATCCCAGACCCAGAGCGCCGAGCCGCACCGCGCGCAAAAACGGCGCTCAGCCGGGCTTTCCACCCCATCGATGGTGGCGTGAAAGACCGAAATATTTTCCGCGCCCTTAACGGCCAGAGTCCCGGCGTCGGCGCCAAGATTGATCGCAAACCCGCCTCCGCCCGCGGTCTTTCGGCAAATGGAACAGTAGCAGCGCATATAGGGTGCTGGCGCGGGGGCCTCCACGGAAAAATGGACACCGCCACAATGGCATGAGCCGTCGAGATGCATGGCATCCCCCTTTCAGGAACAGAGAGCCCGGGCGGTGTATTCGACGCTTACATTCCGGCGCACACCGCCCCTCCAATCAAAACCGCGCCGTCGCGCTCATCGCCAGATGGCCCTCCGAATTCTTCGCCCACAGATCGAACGCGCCATCACCGCGTTTGCCCGCCAACGTAAACGGCGCGGTGTCGAACAGGGGCCTGACAAAGCGGAAGTCGAAGCCTGCCAGCCGCGCCGCCGGAGTCTCCGTGGTGCAGCGCTCCATCAGCATGAGGGCGATTAGCCTCGCATTGACGATCAGGCCCGGATAGCCCTCGACCTCCGTCACATAGGGCCGGTCATAGTGAATGCGCGACGCGTTGAAGGTTAGCGCCGAGAATCGAAACAGCAGCGTCGGATCGGGCTGGACCTCGTGGTGCCATGTCGCGCCGTCGGGGGCGGCGATGGGCGGTTGCGGCTTCGCGTCCGGTTTTGGCGCGTCGCGGTAGACAATGTCGTGCTCCTCTTCGACGGCAAGCCCGTCCTCACCGGAAATCGCGTAATGCACCAGAATGAATACCAGCGCACCACTGCGTCCCTGCTTAACGGAAATATCCCGGATGGTTCCCACCCGGCGGACCGGTTCTCCGACCCGGAGCGGCCGGTGAAAGGTCAGCCGGCCGCCGGCCCATAGACGGCGCGGCAGCGGCGCGGGCGGCAGGAATTCGCCGGTCTTGGCATGACCGACCTCATCCAGCGCCGACTGCCGGGCACGCGGGTGGAAGAACAGCCAATGGCTGCCCGGCGGCGCCGGATCACCGGGCGCGGGCATCGCCTCCTCCCGGTCGAGCGTCGCCGCAAGACCCGCCAAGGCCGCCGCCGTCACCTGGTCGGTCGCGGTCTCGGTCCGTCCAATCCAGGGACGGAGCCCATCGATATCAACAACCGTCATTTGGCGCTTCCTTCAGCCATCAGCCGATTTTACGGTGCGGCGCTCCGGCCGCAACCCAAGCCGCGCACCGGGCATTAATCCAATCGAGACCTTCAAATCCGGGCAGCAACGCCCTAAGTTAGCTCACCAGACCGGAATCCCGGGCCACAGCAGCGATACGATACGGAATGCAACAATCAGCACAAGCACTTGCCGCCGAAATTGCCGGAATCGAGCGGCACGGACCCGCCGATTTCGTTGCCATGCGCAAGGCCGGCCGGCTGGCGGCGGAGGTGCTCGACTTCATCACGCCGCATGTGCAGCCCGGCGTCACGACCGGCGCGCTGGATACGTTATGCCATGATTTCATCCTGGATCATGAGGCGATTCCCGCGCCGCTCAACTATCGCGGATTCCCGAAATCGATCTGCACATCGATCAACCATGTGGTCTGTCACGGCATTCCCGATGACGCCAAGCGGCTGATGAACGGCGATATCGTCAACATCGACATCACCGTCATCCTCGACGGCTGGCATGGCGACACCAGCCGCATGTTCTTCGTCGGCGACAAGGTCGGCGTCAAGGCGCGCAAGCTGGTTCAGGTGACCTACGAAGCCATGATGCATGGCATCGAAGCAGTCCGGCCGGGTGTCACCCTGGGCGATATCGGCCACACCATCCAGTGCTACGCGGAATCGCACCGGTTTTCGGTGGTCCGCGATTTCTGCGGCCACGGCATCGGCACGATCTTCCATTGCCCGCCCAGCGTGCTGCATTACGGCGAACCGGGCACCGGCGTGGCCTTGAGCGAGGGCATGTTCTTCACCATCGAGCCGATGATCAACGCCGGCAAATTCCCGGTGAAGATCCTGCAGGACGGCTGGACCGCGGTGACCAAGGACCGCAGCCTGTCCGCCCAATTCGAACACACAATCGCGGTGACCGCCGGCGGCTACGAGATCTTCACCACCTCGCCCGCCGGACACACCGCGCCACCCTTCACCCTCTAGGCGACATCGCGGCGGGCCCGGCCATGGCAGACGGCAACGACCGCGACGATGCGAAGCCCCACTACCACGGTCACCGGCAAAGGCTGCGCGCCCGCTTCATGGCGACCGGCGGCGACGGCATGCCCGACTACGAAATGCTTGAGCTGTTGCTGGCATTGGCGATCCCGCGGCGCGACGTCAAACCGCTGGCCAAGGCACTGCTCGACAAATTCGGCAACTACGCCGGCGTGATCGCCGCCGAACCGGGCCAGCTTACCGCGGTCAAGGGCATGGGCGACGGCGCGGTGGCGGCGTTGAAACTGGCGCAGGCCTCGGCGGTGCGGCTGCTCCGCCAGCGGGTGCTGCGCCAAGACGTGCTCAGTTCCTGGGACCAATTGATCGATTACTGTTCCGCCGCCATGGCGCATGAAAAGGTCGAACAGCTGCGCCTGCTGTTCCTCGACCGCAAGAACGTGCTGATCGCCGACGAGGTACAGCAACGGGGTACCGTCGACCATACGCCGCTCTATACCCGCGAGGTGGTGAAACGCACGCTGGAGCTGGGCGCGACCGCGCTGATCGTCGTCCATAACCACCCTTCCGGCGACCCGACGCCGAGCCAGGGCGACATCAAGATGACACGCGAATTGCAGGAAGCGCTGGGCAAGATCGGCATCACCCTGCACGATCACCTGGTGATCGGCCGCGACGGCCACGAGAGTTTCCGGGCGCGCGGCCTGCTGTAGAAGAAACCGCAAGGGAGAATGAAATGGGCGACACCAAACCGGCCAAGAAACGCCGCGTCATCAGCGAGCATGTGGGCGAACCGCCGAAAGACACCTGGTCGAACTGCCTGGTGATCGGCAATCAGGTGTTTATCGCCGGCATGACCGCGCGCGGCGCCGAGTTCGATGACATGCCGGCGGGCGGCGCTTATGAACAGGCGGTGGCGATCTTCCGGAAAATCCAACACCTGATGGAAGCGGCCGGCGGCGGCATGAACGACGTGGTGAAGGTGCTGATCTACCTCACCGACATCAACGACAGGGATGCCGTTTGGAAGGCCCGGCGCGAGTTTTTCACCGGCGACTACCCGGTCTCGACCCTGATCGAAATCAGCAAGCTGGTGCGTCCGGAACTGACCGTCGAGATCGAGGCAGTGGGTATACTGGGGTCGGGCGGATAGGTAAATTTCATTCGTCATTCCGGACGGCGCAAGGCGACGATCCGGAATCCACGAGTTGCCAGGTATTCTGGATGCCCGCCTGCGCGGGCATGACGGCGATTTTTAGGAACTGCCGAGCACAGCTTCCGCTTCGCGGACCAGCGTCTCGACCAGATCGGCGGCCGGCAGCACCCGGTTGAGCCCCACCGACTGCCCCGCCCACATGGCCGCGAAATCGCCCGACCCGCGTGCGCGGCTGGCAACGCCCAGCGGCGTGCTTAGGCTGTATTGCAGCGGGAAATCGAGTGCCGCGTCCTCCTGATCGGCCATTTCCTTGACATAGCGGTTGCGCAAGCCCCGCGCCGGACGGCCGGAGATGACTTTCGTCACCTGCGTCGCGTCATCCGCGCCTTCCAGCAACGCCGCGCGATAGACCGGATCGACACCGGATTCCGGACACGACAAGAACGCGGTGCCCATCTGCACGCCGCTCGCACCCAGGGCAAAGGCGGCGGCGATCCCCCGCCCGTCGGCGATGCCGCCCGCGGCGATCACCGGCACCGTCACCGCATCGGCGACCTGCGGGACCAAAGCCATTGTGCCGACGCTACCGTTCTCGAAGGGCGGGCGAAGCGTACCGCGATGGCCGCCCGCCTCGAAACCCTGGGCGATAACGGCGTCGATGCCGCCCGCTTCCAGCTCCCGCGCCTCCGCAACCGTCGTCGCCGAGCACAACAGAATGATGCCCGCCTCCTTCAATGCCGTCATCGCCGCCGGATCCGGCAACCCGTAATGAAAGCTCACGACCGGCGGACGCAGCGCCAGCAACGTCTCGAGAATACTGTCGTCAAACGGCGTGAACAGCGGATAGGGATCGGGCACCGCGCCCGCATCCAGCTCATCGAAATAGGGCGCGAGACGGGCCTGCATGGCCGCCGTCGCGGCTTCGTCTTCGACCGGCGCCGAATGCACGAAGAAATTCAGGTTGAACGGCTTGTTGGACGATAGGCGGATGGCTTCCGAATCCGCCCGCAGCGCGTCAGCATCGTGCCGCGCACATCCGAGCGAGCCCAGCCCGCCGGCGTTGGAGACCGCCGACGCCAGCGCCGGATTGGTCGATCCGGCCATCGGCGCCTGAATGATCGGATGGGCGATCCCGAGCAGATCGAGCAAATCGGTGCGCGGCCACATCAAATTTCTCCTTACCTGGCGTCAACATAGGCGGACGCCCACACCGACACGGCAGCCACGCCCTGTCAATCGGCGAGAAAGTTGCGCACCAGGTTCAGGAACACGTCGAGCTGGTCATGATGCACCCAATGGCCCGCATTCTCGACCTCGGCGACCTCGACATTCTGGAAGTACCCATCCCGCCCGTCCGATCGCGGATCGGTCGCCCAACTGTCCGTGCCGTGGATCAGCAAGGTCGGACAGGCGATCGATGACCACAATTCGCGGGTGGCCTCGCCGCCCATCGTAAAGGGGGAGTTGACCCGGATGTAGTTGTCGAACTTCCAGCTATAGGTGCCGTCCTCATTCTGGTTGACGCCGTGAACGGTGAGGTGCCGCGCCTGCTCCGGCGTGAGGTGCGGGTTCGCTTCCTGCATTCGCTGCCAGGCATCCTCCAGGGTGTCGTATTCCCGCGGGTTGCGGCCGGCGGTGCTGCGCAGCGTATCGACCCATTCGCGCATCCGTTCCGATGCCGACCTGCCCGTGTCATGCTTGCTCAGTTCCGGCGGCCGTCCGACGCCTTCGATCGCCACCACCTTGACCGCGTTTTCGGGATAGAGCCCGGCATAGCGCAGACTGATCGCCGCGCCGAGCGAGTGGCCGATAATGGTCACGGGAGTCAGCTTGGTCTGATGCAGAAGCTGGGCGATATCGTAAATGTAGTCCGCCGCCATGTACCCGCCGCCGACCATCCATTGCGAATCACCATGGCCGCGCAGATCGGGCGCGATGATGTGGTAATCGTCGCGCAGCGCCTCGGCGACCCAGTCCCAGTTGCGGCAATGGTCGCGCCCGCCGTGAACCAAAATCATAGGCGGCGCGCCCGCATTGCCCCAGTCCACATAGTGCAGGCGAAGCCGCTGCGAAAAATAGCTGTGCGAGGTTGGACCGTGAATCGGTTCGGCCATGACATTCCCCCAATAGTGAAGGCCCGGCGGCAATCACCGGGCGGCCCCTACATACACGCTTCCATATGCTCTGGCGAGATCGACGAATTTCGGCTATCAAATCAACGAACTTTGCGGTCGCACCGGGCGGCCGGCGAATCAGCGATCAGGAGCGCCACCGCTATGGCCGAACAGGATAAAAAGACGGAAAACCGGATGCATTCCTCGCATTGGGGCGCCTTCCGGGCGGTGGTGGAGGATGGTCGCGTGGTCGGCGTCGAGCCCTTCGAGAAGGATCCGCACCCCTCGCCGCTGATCCAGTCGATCCCGGACGCGCTGTATTCCGATACCCGCGTCGCCCAGCCGATGGTGCGGGCGAGCTGGCTGCAGCATGGCCCCGGCGCGAAAACCGAAAAGCGCGGAAACGAGCCCTTCATCCCGGTATCCTGGGACAAGGCGCTCGATCTTGTGACGGCCGAACTGCAGCGGGTGAAGGACCGCTACGGCAACGCCTCGATCTTCGGCGGTTCCTACGGTTGGGCGAGCGCCGGCCGCTTTCATCACGCCAAGACCCAGCTTCAACGCTTTCTCGGCATGTTCGGCGGATTCACCGCCCAGGTCTACAGCTACAGCAACGCGGCGGGCCATGCGATCCTGCCCTACATTTTCGGCGACAAGGGTTTGGGGCGCGGTCCCTTCACGTCCTGGGACAGCGTTCTGGAACATGGCGACCTGTTCGTATCGTTCGGCGGGATCGGGCTCAAGAACACCCAGGTGGAGCCCGGCGGCATGGGCGAACATGCGGCGCATAAATGGTTGCTTAAATTGAAGGAATCCGGCCTCGAATTCGTCAGCATCACGCCGATCAAGGACGACACCGCCGACTTCCTCGATGCCGAGTGGATCCGTCCGCGGCCGTGCAGCGACGTGGCCCTGATGCTCGGCATCGCCCACACGCTGGTCGAGGACGGGCTGCACGATACGGCGTTCCTGGCGAAATTCTGCACCGGTTTCGATCGATTCCAGCCCTATCTGATGGGCGAGACCGACGGTCAGCCGAAAACCGCCGATTGGGCGGCGGCGATCTGCGGGATCGATGCCGAGACCATCCGCGGCCTCGCACGGCGTATGGCGCGCGGCCGCACGATGATCGGCACCGCCTATTCGCTGCAACGGGGCGAACACGGCGAGCAGACCTATTGGATGACCGCCACGCTCGCCGCCATGCTGGGGCAGGTCGGCCTGCCGGGCGGCGGCTGCGGTTTCGGATACGGCAGCATGCACGGCTATGGCAACCCGGTCGAACGGTTCGCCGTACCCGCGATGCCGACCGGCGAGAACCCGGCCCGCAGCTTCATCCCGGTGGCGCGGATTTCCGACATGATGCTCAACCCCGGCGCGCCCTACCAATTCAACGGCATGGACCTGACCTATCCCGACACGCGTCTGGTGTATTGGTGCGGCGGCAATCCATTCCATCATCATCAGGACCTGAACCGGCTGGTCCGCGCATGGCAGAAGCCCGACACGATCATCGTCAACGAAATCTGGTGGACCGCGACGGCGCGCTATGCGGACATCGTGCTGCCGGCGACCTCGACGCTGGAGCGCAACGACATCGGCGCCAGTTCGCGCGACCGCTTCCTGATCGCGATGCAGCAGGGCGCCGATCCGGTCGGCGGCGCCCGCAATGATTTCGACATCTTCAGCGATCTCGCCGAGCGGCTCGGCTTCAAGGAGCAGTTCACCGAAGGCCGCGACGAGACCGAGTGGCTGCGGCACCTCTACAACGTATCGCGCCAGCAAGCCGCGAAGAAGCGCATCGAGCTGCCTGATTTCGACGAGTTCTGGAAGAGGGGCTATGTGGAAACGCCGGAGCCGACAAAGCACTTTGTGCAGTTCTCGGAATTCCGGGAGGACCCGGACACCCATCCGCTAAAGACCCCCTCGGGCAAGATCGAAATCTATTCCGAGACCATTGCGGGATATGACTACGACGACTGCCCGGGTCATCCGATGTGGATCGAGCCCGAGGAATGGCTCGGCGGCGAGCGGGCGAAAACCTATCCCCTGCACATGATCTCGAACCAGCCGCAGCACAAGCTGCACGCCCAGAACGATTTCGGCCCCGTCAGCATGGACGGCAAGGTCGGCGGCCGCGAGCCGGCCGTGCTCAACCGGGCGGATGCCGACGCGCGTGGCATCGCGGATGGCGACGTGGTGCGGGTGTTCAACGACCGGGGCGAGGTCCTGGCCGGCGCGGTGCTTTCCGACGACATCCGGCCGGGCGTGATCCGGCTGGCGACCGGCGCCTGGTACGATCCGGTGGAACCCGGCGGGCTCGACAAGCACGGCAATCCGAACGTGTTGACGCCCGACCGTGGCACCTCGCGGCTGGCGCAGGGACCGATCGCGCACAGCGCGCTTGTCGAGGTCGAAACCTATAGCGGCGAGGCGCCGGCGGTCACCGCCTTCATGCCGCCCGCCGCGGCCGCGGAATAGCGCAAATCCCGAGCGAACCGAAACGGTTCGCGACGACGTATTTGCGTAACAACAAAGAGAGCGACCATTGCACGTGAGGCAATTTGCACAAGGAATGGTCTAGGGTCTGTGGACATTTAATGGATTCACACAGACTCTGAAATGTGATTCAAGCTTCCTTTTGAGGGGAGTTTGCATGAACATGGATCGATTTGTCATTAGCGACGATACTTGGGCGCGGATTTCAGGGCGCGTTCCAGGCAAGGCCTCGGATCGGGGCGTCACGGGGGCCGATACCCGATTA
>Ga0224508_10000931_pt1 | contig 26975 bp, 22 predicted proteins | sample SF_Jan12_sed_USG_4_FD_170157 | JGI IMG/M metagenome (GOLD analysis project Ga0224508, IMG submission 170157) | Sediment microbial communities from San Francisco Bay, California, United States - SF_Jan12_sed_USGS_21 | ecosystem: Environmental > Aquatic > Marine > Sediment | place: USA... | reverse complement strand
CCTGGCACCGCGTGCTCAACGCCCAGGGCCGGATCAGCGCGCGCAGCCAGCCAGGCGCCGACCGCCTGCAGCGCCAGCTGCTCGAGGGCGAGGGCGTGCCCTTCGACGAACGCGACCGCATCGACCTGACCCGCTACCGCTGGAAGCCCCGGGCGCGCCGGACCTAGACGCTCCGAGGCAGCGTTCGCGGAGTGCCTCGGCCTAGACGTCGAGCAGCAGCTTCCCCGAGGTCGCCCGGCTCTCGAGGGCGTCGTGGGCCTCGGCGGCGCGCTCGAGCGCAAAGCGACCGCCGATGCGCACGTCGAGCGCGCCGGCGGCCACGGCCCCTAGCACCGCGCCGGCGCGCTCCTCGAGCTCGTCGCGGTCGAGCAGATAGTGGGCCAGCGAGGGACGGGTCACGAAGAGCGAGCCGGCCCCGTTCAGTCGGTTGAGATCGAAGGGCGGCACCGGGCCCGAGGATTGCCCGAAGAGCACGAGCAGGCCGCGCGGGCGCAGGCAGGACAGGCTGCCCTCGAAGGTGCTCTGGCCCACCGAGTCGTAGACGACGTCCACCCCGCGCCCCCCGGTGAGCTCGCGAACCACCGGCGCGAACTCCACCTCCGAGTAGCGGATCACCTCGGAGGCCCCGGCGGCCCGGGCCAGCGCCTCCTTCTCGGCCGTCGAGCAGGTGCCGATCACCCGCGCGCCCGCCCGCGCCAGGGTTTGCACCAACAGCAGGCCGGCGCCGCCTGCGGCCGCGTGCACCAGGGCGGTGTCGCCGCGCCGCGTCTGGCGCGTACCGTGGGCCAGGTAGTGGGCGGTCATGCCCTGCAGCATGCAGGCGGCGGCCCGTTCGTCGGAGAGCCCGTCGGGCACCCGCACCACGCTGCTGGCCGGCGCCAGCACGCCGCTGGCGTAGGAGCCGGGCACCGAGGCCCAGGCCACGCGATCGCCCTGGGCGAGACCCTCGACGCCGGCGCCCAGCGACTCGACTTCGCCGGCACCCTCCAGGCCGAGAGCGAAGGGCAGCGGACGCGGATACAGACCGCTGCGCATGTAGACGTCGATGTAGTTGACCCCGCAGACGCTCGTTCTCACCCGCACCTGGCCCGGGGCCGGCTCCGGCAGCTCCGACTCCTCGAGACGCAGGACCTCGCTGCCGCCCACCTCGTTCACAACGACGCTGCGAATCCTCACGGCGCGTCCTCCTCGGTCTCGGCATAACGCCTCAGCTCGGCGTCGTAGGCGTCGAAGCCCACCAGCTCGCGCAGCGCGGCGAAGTCGAGGCCGTCCCCGGGCGTCTCACCGCGGGCCAGGGCTTCGAGCGCGCGCTGCATGGCGCGGGTGGCCGCCGAGAGCAGCGTGAGGGGATAGGCCGCGATCCGGTAGCCCAGGGCCTCCAGCGCCTCGGGCGCCAGCACCGGCGTGTCGCCGCCCTCGAGCACGTTGGCCATCTGAGGAAGCGCGGTGGCGGCGCAGATCTGCTGCATCTCGCGCTCGTCGCGCGGCGACTCCACGAAGAGCAGATCGGCGCCGGCATCGGCGAAGGCCCGGGTGCGCCAGAGCGCCTCGTCGAGATCGTGGGTGGCGCGAGCGTCGGTGCGCGCCATCACCAGCACGTCGGCGCCGGCGTCGCGGGCGTCCACTGCCGCGCGAATGCGCGCCAGCGCCTCGCCCCGCGACACCACCTGCTTGCCGCGGGTGTGGCCGCAGCGCTTGGGCGCGAGCTGGTCCTCGATCATCACGCCGGCGAAGCCGGCCTGCGCATAGCCCGCGACGGTGCGCTTGACGTTCAGCGGGTTGCCGTAGCCGGTGTCGCCGTCGCCGATCACGGGGATGCCGACGGCGGCGCAGACGTCGCGACCCTGGTCGAGCATTTCGCCGTAGGAGGCGAGTCCCGTGTCGGGCAGCCCGAGGCGCGCCGCCGACACCGCGAAGCCGCTCATGAAGCTCAGCCCGAAGCCGGCGCGTTCGATCAGGCGGGCCGAGTGGGCGTCGAAGCAGCAGGGCATGCGCAAGAGCCCGCCGGCTTCGAGCAGGCGTCGCAGCGCCAGGGAGGACATCGCGCCGATTCTACCTGGGATAGCCTCCCTTCCCATGCCCGCCCGCTCCGCCGCGACCGCGGCGCTGCTGTTGGCCTGCGCCGCGTGGGGCTGCTTTCCCAAGCAGCCCGGACCTCGCCTCGCGCACTTCGAGTCGACCGCGCCGGCGCCGGGCGAGATCGCGCCCAACTTCGCGCTGCCCGACCTGGCAGGGGGCGAGCTGCGCCTGGCCGATCACGTCGGGGCGCGGCCGCTGGTGCTGGTGCTCGGCAGCGAGAGCTGCCCCGTGTTCCGTCACCGACGCCACTGGCTGCGGGCTCTCGAGCGCCGCTACCGGGGCCGCGTCGGCTTCCTGGCGGTCTACACCCGCGAGGCGCACCCGGTGGGCAGCCCGAGCCCCTACACGGGAGAAGAGTGGGACCTGTGGGTGAATCGCGTCTCGGGGGTGCGCGTGCCCGCGGCCGCGAGCCTGGCGTCGCGGGTCGAGCAGGCGCGGCGTGCCGAGCGTCGCCTCGGCCTGCCCATGCCCTTCGCGGTGGACACCCTCGACGACACGGTCTGGCGCGCTTACGGCGCCGCCTCGGCGCCGGCCTTCGCGATCGACACACGAGGGCGCGTGGCCGCGCGCCAGGTGTGGAGCGATCCCAGCGCGCTGCGGCGCGTGCTCGACGCGCTGCTGCGCGAAGACGCTTCTCCGATCCCCGACGGAGCGGAGCCGGAGGCTCGCTAGTCAGCCTCTAGAACCTGTTCTACCCTGGCTCGCCTTCCGAAACCCGATCCCAGGAGCCCCCCATGCCGGAAGCCGTCATCGTCGAAGCGCTGCGCACCCCGATCGCGCGCGGCAAGCCGATCAAGGGCCAGCTCTCGGCCTTCCACCCCGCCCAGCTGCTGGGCCGCGTGCAGGACGCCGTGGTCGAGCGCGCCGGCGTCGACCCCGCCGAGATCGAGCAGGTGGTGGGCGGCTGCGTCACCCAGGCCGGCGAGCAATCCAACAACATCACGCGCGTCGCCTGGCTGGGGCGCGGCAAGGGTTGGCGCACCGGCGGCACCACCGTCGACACCCAGTGCGGCTCGGGCCAGCAGGCCAACCACATGATCTCGGCCTTCGTGCGCGCCGGCTCCATCGACGCGGGCATCGCCTGCGGCGTCGAGGTGATGAGCCACGTGGGCCTCGGCGCCAACGTGATCAACGGCCCCGGCTACTTCCAGCCGCCCGAGTGGCCCTGGGACACGGCGCCCGACCAGTTCACCCACGCCGAGCGCATTGCGACCAACCGCGGCATCACGCGCGACGACACCGACGCCTTCGCGCTGCGCTCCCAGGAGCGCGCCGCCGCCGCCCGCGACGCCGGCCACTTCGACCGCGAGATCCTGCCCATCGACGCGCCGGTGCTCGGCGACGACGGCCAGCCCACCGGCGAGACGCGCCTCGTGCAGCACGACCAGGGCATCCGCCCCAGCACACCCGAGGGCCTGGCGGCGCTCAAGCCGGTGGTGGAGGGCGGCGTGCACACGCCGGGCAGCTCCTCGCAGATCTCCGACGGCGCCGCCGCCGTGCTGTGGATGTCGGCCGACAAGGCCCGCGAGCTGGGCCTGCGCCCGCGCGCGCGCATCGTCGCCGACGTGGTGGTGGGCACCGACCCCTACTACCTGCTCGACGGCCCCATCGACGCCACCCGCGAGATCGAGCGCAAGACGGGCATGACCGTCTCCGACTTCGACCTCGTCGAGATCAACGAGGCCTTCGCCTCGGTGGTGCTCTCGTGGGCGAAGGTCTTCGAGCCCGACATGGAGCGCGTGAACGTCAACGGCGGCGCCATCGCGCTGGGGCACCCGGTGGGCGCCACCGGCTCGCGCCTGATCGTCACCGCGCTCCACGAGCTGGAACGTCGCGACGCCACCACGGCATTCGTCACCATGTGCTGCGGCTCCTCGGTGGGCACCGGCACCGTCATCGAGAGGCTCTCCTGATGGGTTCACTGGAAGGGAAGGTCGCCGTCATCACCGGCGCCGCCAACGGTCTCGGGCGCTCCCACGCCCTCGAGCTCGCGCGCCAGGGCGCGCGCATCGTGGTCAACGACCTCGGCACCGCCGCCGACGGCAAGGGCAAGGACGAGAGCGCCGCCCGGGCCGTCGTGGAAGAGATCGAGAAGCTCGGCGGCGAGGCCGTCCCCCACTTCGGCGACGTGGCCGACTGGGGCACCGCCGAGTCGATGATCAAGACCGCTGTAGACGCCTTCGGCGACCTGAACGTGCTGATCTGCAACGCCGGCTTCACGCGCGACGCGGTGCTCTTCAACATGAGCGAAGAGGACTTCGACAGCGTGGTGCGCGTGCACCTCAAAGGGCACTTCGCGCCGATGAAGTTCGCGTCCTGCTACTGGCGCGACAAGTCGAAGAGCGAGGGGGCGCCGGTCTACGCGCGGATGATCTCGACGGCCTCGGAGTCCTTCCTGTTCGGCACCCCGGGACAGCCCAACTACGCGGCGGCCAAGGCGGGCATCGTCTCGCTGACCATGGGCGCGGCCAAGCTGCTGCTCAAGTACGGCGGCACCGCCAACGTGGTCATGCCGCGGGCGCGCACCCGCATGACCACCCAGGGGCCCTTCGGCGCCATGTTCGCCGCCCCCGAAGAGGGCTTCGACAACATGAACCCCACCAACAGCTCGCCGCTCTTCGCCTACCTGGCAAGCCCCGAAGCGGCCCGCATCACCGCCAACCTCTTCATCGTCTGGGGCAAGCAGGTGGTGGTGATGGCGCGGCCCGCTCACGGCGAGGTCTTCGACAACGACGAGGCCTGGAGCGTGGAAGGCCTCCACGAGCAGCTCGGGCCCCACTTCGAGAAGCAGGAGCCGATCGTCGACGGCTACCCGATGCCCGAGGTCTAGGCCGTTCCGGGGCCGTGGGGACGCGGCCGGAGCGTGGGTTAGACTCGCAGCGCCCTCCCTCCAAGTCGTGGCCCCCGCTATGAAAAGCTCCCACCTCCCGCTCCCCTCCTCCCGCTTCGCACCCGGCCGCCGCTCCCGGCCCCGGGGCGCGGCCCGGCCGCTCCGGGCGGCCCTGGTCGCCCTCGCCGCGGGCCTCTTCGCGCAGCTGCCGGCCGGGGTCGGCTCGGCCCAGGGTCTCGACATCGACGCCCTGCTGAAGACGGCGGCGCCCGACCCCAGCTCGCTGGCGAACATGCTCGAAGCCGTCGATCAGCGGGCCGTCGACTTCGAGAACCAGCGCGACGTGAAGTGCTGGACCTCCTTCGGCCAGCTCGAGACCTTCGTGGCCGGTGCCGACTTCACGCCCGAGGCCACTCACGCCAAGACGGAGGTGGTGCTCGGCTACTTGGACCAGCTCTGGCAGCAGGCAGCCCGGAGCCACGCCGCCAGCGGGGCGATCCCTGCGGCGCCCTTCGACGCCGCGCTGGCCAGACACTTCCCGGCGACGTCGGGCGCGCTCGGCGAGCTGCGCGTGGGCCTGGGCGACCGCACGGTCGAGGTTCCGGCCCAGGACGTGCGCGACTACGAAGCCACCGTCGAGCCCATCCGCCTGCTGCGCACCGTGACCGAACGCGCCCTGCGCAGCGATCCCGAGCGCGCCCCGCTCTCGACGGCGGCCATGGACTCGGCCCAACGCGCCGCCGCGCGCATCGCCACGGTGTTCCTCAAGGAGGCCAACGCGGTGGCGCGCCAGAAGCGTCACGGTCGCATCCAGGCCTCGGACGTGGCCGAAGCCGGCACGAGCGTCGCTGCGGCCGTCGGCCTCGCCCGCGTCGATCCGTCGAAGCGCCCGGCGCCGGCCACCACCGCGTCGAGCGACGATGTCCGCGCCGCGATGCGACGCGTGATCAAGGGGAAGATCGAGTCGCTCGACGTCTTCAACACCCGCTACTCCGCGGAGAAGCTCGGCAAGGAGTTCGACGAGGACCTGCTGCGCCACGAGACCCAGTGGGCCAACCGCCCGATGAGCCGCGAGGCCTCGCGCCACTACAAGGAAGAGGAGCTCGTCGCGCTGGCCGACAGCCTGTATCGACGCGCCGCGCGCGAGCACCCCGAGAGCGATCCGATCACCGGCCCCGAGATGCTCGCGAGCATCACCGGGCTCTACCCGCTGCTCACCGAGTACTTCGGCGTGACCATGCTCTTCCCGAACACCGCGAGCGAGCGCAGCTTCTGGGTCCCGGAGCACATCGCCGACGCCTTCCGCGACACCGCCTGGCACTGGAAGGCCCTCGACCGCGCCGTGGAGCGGGCCGAAGCGGCGGGCGAGAGCCCGCCCGTGCTCGACCTCTACGCCATGGAAGAGCTGACCGAGTTCGTCTCGATCTTCGCCGTGGCACTGGTGCAGACCGCCGGCATGCAGGCCCGCGAGCTCGGCCAGCCAGAGGTGAGCGTGGCCGCGGTCGAAGCCGCCGTCGCCTTCGTGGAGAAGAACCGCAAGTCGGAGGCCGCCGCGGCCCTGGCCCGCGACGCCCTCGACTCGGGGCGCGCCGACTGGCAGGAGGCCGCCGAGCAGGCGCGCCTGGGCCTGGCCGGCGCCTTCGTGGCCGAGGCCTTCAGCGACGTCACCGAGGCCTCCGGCCTCGACTTCGTCCACGAGTCGTCGAAGGCCATCCAGACGCGGCGCTTCGCGCTCTACGAGACCGTGAAGACGCCCGACGGGGAGACCCGGCTCGTGCGCAACGAGCCCCGCGACGAGCTGCTCGGCAAGGACTTCCCGACGGTGGAGCTCGGCATCGCCGGCGGCGGCGTGGCCGTTGCCGACGTGAATGGCGACGGCCGACTCGACTTCTATCTCGCCAACGGCGCCGAAGACCGCCTGTACCTCAACCGCGGCGGGCTGCGCTTCGAGGACGGCACCCGGGCCGCCGGCCTGGGCGGCTCCTCTTCGGAGACCCGCGGCGTCTACTTCGTCGACTACGACAACGACGGCGACTCCGACCTCTTCCTCACCCGCGTCTATTCGCCCAACCGGCTGCTGCGCAACGACGGCAAGGGCCGCTTCGAGGACGTGACCGAAGAGGCGGGTCTGCCCCTCGACGACGACAAGATCAGCTACTCGGCCACCTGGTTCGACTTCGACAACGACGGCCACCTCGATGTCTACGTCGGCCACTTCGGCGACTGGATCGCGGGCACCTACCCGCAGATCCACCACTCACGCAACGGCATCCCGAACCAGTTCTTCCGCAACCGGGGCGACGGCACCTTCGTGGACGCCACCCAGGAGACCCGGGCCGGCACCACGGGCTGGGCCATGGCCGTCTCGCACTTCGACGCCAACGGCGACGGCTGGCAGGACCTCTACATCGCCAACGACTTCGGCCGGGACGAGCTGCTGCTCAACCTGAAGGGCGAGCGCTTCTTCGACATCACACCCGACGAGCAGAAGGAGCGGGCGCTGCACGGCATGAGCGTGGGCTTCACCGACGCCAACGGCGACGGCATCGAGGACATCTACGTCAGCAACATCGCGATGTTCTCGTTCGTGTCGAAGTACATCAAGCCCGGCGAGGACACCGAGCTGACGCTCACCCGCCGCACGGTCAAGAACGCCCGCATGGTCGAGAACAACGTCTTCCTGGTGAGCGGCGATGGCCGCTTCACCGAGCGGCAGCACGAGTTCTTCGACCGCAGCCTCGAAGGCGACGGCTGGGCCTGGGACGCCGACTTCTTCGACTTCGACAACGACGGCCACGACGATCTCTACGTGGCCAACGGCCGCGAGCCCAACCTCGCCTACGACAGCGAGCGCAACGTGCTGTATCGCCAGCACGGCGGCCGCTTCTTCGACGTCTCGAAGGACTCCGGCGCCGACATCGCCGCCAACTCGCGCGGCGTGGCCGCCGCCGACCTCGACGACGACGGCGACCTCGACCTGATCGTCAACAACTACCACGACCGCGCCGTGATCCTGCGCAACAACCTGCGGCGCAATCACTGGGTGAAGCTTCACCTCGAAGGCGAGGAGTCGAACCGCGACGCCATCGGGGCGCGGGTGACGGTGCACGCCGGCGGGCGCTCCCAGACCCGCACCGTGCGCGGCGGCAGTGGCTTCCTCTCCGACGATCCCTCGACCCTGAGCTTCGGCCTGGGCGACGCGCAGGCCGCCGAGCGCGTGGTGATCCGCTGGCCCAGCGGCGCCGAGCAGGTGATCGAGAGCCTGCCGGCCGGCCGCCTGCACCGCGTGCGCGAGGGCGCCTCGCTGGCTGGGGCCCGTCGTCCCAACCCGGAGCGCTGAGCCCGCTCGAAGCCTGCCTTGCCAGCGCGGGGCGCTGAGCCCGCTCGAAGCCTGCCTTGCCAGCGCGGGGCGCTGAGCCCGCTCGAAGCCTGCCTTGCCAGCGCGAAGGTAGCCGTGGTATCTGCCAGGAGTGCAGTGGGTGGCGATCGTCGCGGCGCTGGTGCTCCTCGAGTACCTGGTGCTGGTCCTCCTGACGGGTCGGGCCCGCGGCACCCACGGGGTCGCCGCACCCGCCACCACCGGCCACCCGGTCTTCGAGCGCTGGTTCCGAGTGCAGGGCAACACCGTCGAGCAGCTGGTGGTGTTCTTCCCAGGCCTCGTGCTCTTCGCCCACTTCGTGAGCCCGGCCTGGGCGGCCGGTCTCGGGGCGGCCTTCGGGGTGGGCCGGGCGCTCTACGCCCGGGGCTACGTCCTCGACCCGGCCAAGCGCGGTCCCGGCTTCGGCATCTCCTTCGGGGCCAACCTGATCCTGGTGATCGGGGGCCTGATCGGGGCGATCGCGAGCCTCTGAGCCTGCCCCGTGGGGAGCCCGTCGCCGAGGCGGTGATTCAGACGTCCCCCCCATCCGATCGGGCCACTACCCGATATACTCCATGCCTTTCCCCCAGCCGGTGCGCCCAGCCCGCGCGCCCGCCCCCACCTCAACCGCGCACCGCGCCCCCGACCGCAGCGGCGGGGAGAGCGGCGCACATTCTTGGGAAGACCAATCTCCTATGAGCAGCCAGAACGCGAAGTTGAACTCCTGGGTCGCCGAAGCCGAAGCGCTGTGCCAGCCCGACCGTGTGCAGTGGTGCAACGGTTCCAAGGCCGAGCACCAGGAGATGGTCGAGCTGATGCTCGCGTCGGGCACCGCCCACAAGCTCGACGCACGCCCCGGCAGCTATCTGGTCCGGTCCGATCCGGCCGACGTGGCCCGCGTCGAAGACCGCACCTACATCTGCTCCGAGAAGGAGGTCGACGCCGGCCCGACCAACAACTGGGCCGATCCCGCCGAGATGAAGCAAACGCTGCGCGGGCTCTTCGCGGGCTGCATGAAGGGCCGCACGATGTACGTGATCCCCTTCAGCATGGGCCCGGTGGGATCGCCCATCGCGCACATCGGCGTGCAGCTCACCGACTCGCCCTACGTGGTCGCGAGCATGCACACCATGACGCGCGTCGGCCAGCGAGTGCTCGAGGTGCTCGGCGACGGGGCCTTCGTGCCCTGCCTGCACTCGGTGGGCGCTCCGCTCGAGGCGGGTGAGCAGGACGTGCCCTGGCCCTGCAACGGCGACAACAAGTACATCGTTCACTTCCCCGAGACGCGCGAGATCTGGTCCTTCGGCTCGGGCTACGGCGGCAACGCCCTACTCGGCAAGAAGTGCTTCGCGCTGCGCATCGCCTCGGCCATGGCCCGCGACGAGGGCTGGATGGCCGAGCACATGCTGATTCTCAAGCTCACCCCGCCCCAGGGCGAACCGCGCTACGTCGCGGCGGCCTTCCCCAGCGCCTGCGGCAAGACCAACCTGGCCATGATGAACCCCACCCTGCCGGGCTGGAAGGTCGAGTGCGTGGGCGACGACATCTGCTGGATGAAGTTCGGCGACGACGGCCAGCTCTACGCCATCAACCCCGAGGCCGGCTTCTTCGGCGTGGCCCCGGGCACGAGCATGAAGTCGAACCCCAACGCCATGCTCTCTCTGCGGGAGAACGCCTTCTTCACCAACGTGGCCCTCACCGACGACGGCGACGTCTGGTGGGAGGAGATGACCGACGAGCCGCCGGCCCACCTGATCGACTGGCACGGCGAGGACTGGACGCCCGCCAAGGGCACCCCTGCCGCCCACCCCAACGCGCGCTTCACCGCGCCGGCCAGCCAGTGCCCGGTGATGGCCCCCGAGTGGGAAGACCCGAAGGGCGTGCCGATCAGCGCGATCCTGTTCGGCGGCCGGCGCGCCACCGTGGTGCCCCTGGTCAACGAGGCCCGCGACTGGCAGCACGGCACCTTCCTGGGCTCGATCATCGCGAGCGAGAAGACGGCCGCCGCCGCCGGCAAGACCGGCCAGCTGCGCCGCGACCCCATGGCCATGCTGCCCTTCTGCGGATACAACATGGCCGACTACTGGAGCCACTGGCTCGAGATCGGCGAGCGCAAGGGCGCGGTGCTCCCCAGTATCTATTACGTCAACTGGTTCCGGAAGAGCGAGGGCGGCGACTTCCTCTGGCCCGGCTTCGGCGAGAACGGCCGCGTGCTCAAGTGGGTCTACGAGCGCTGCGAGGGCACGGCCAAGGCCAACGAGACGCCCATCGGCAACGTGCCCGCGCCCGGCGAGCTCGACGTGAACGGCCTAGACATCGACGCAGAAGACATGGCCGAGCTGCTGCGCGTAGACATCTCGGGCTGGCTCGCCGAGCTGCCCCTGATCCGCGACTACTACGCCGAGTTCGGCGACCACATGCCCGAGCGGTTGGTGGCTGAGCTCGACGCCATGCGGGCGCGACTCGAAGCAGCCCAGGACTGAGCGCGGACCCGAGCAACTCCGGCATGGGCCGCGGCCGGGGGCTGCCGAGCCGCGCTCGCGTGGGCGACCCGGCGCCGGACGCGGCCGCCGCCGAGCGCCTCTCGGCGGCGGCGCGACGCCTGATCGACCTCGTGCGGCGCAGCAGCACCGACGAGTCGACGGCGGCGCGCGCCTGCGCCTCGATCGAGGCCGCGTGCCAGGCCCTGGAGGACTCGGCGGTGGCGGGCCCCTGGCATCAGCGCAGCCTGGTCTTCGAGGGCTTCGACCCCGCGGAGTTCGGCGGCGACCCGCCCACCGACTTCGCCGACTTCTTCCCCTACAGCCCCCTGGTCGGGCCGCGCAACCCGCTGGCCCCGCCGGCCGAGTTCGAGCTTCGCGAGGGCCGCGTCCACGGTCGGCTGCGCTGCGGCCCGGCCTACAACGGCCCGCCCGGCTGCGTCCACGGCGGGGTGATCGCCTCGATCTTCGACGAGCTGCTCGGCTGCGTGAACCTGGCCAACGGGCTCGGCGGCATGACCGGCACTCTCACCATCGTCTATCGGGCGCCGACCCCCATCGAGCAGGAGCTGCGGCTCGTATCGTGGGTGGACCGCATCGAGGGGCGCAAGGTCTTCACCCGCGGCACCCTCCACTGTGACGAGACCCTCTGCGCCGAGGCCTCGGGCATCTTCCTCCAGGGCGCCGTGCAGCGGCAGGCCGCCAGGCTGGTGACGGAGCCCGGCTGAGGAGGCCCGGAATGAGCGCGAGTTCGACCGTCCCCGACGACATCTGCGCCATCCCCGACGCCCTCACGCTGGGCCTCGCCTTCCTCCTCTAGCCGGAGAAGCACCGTGACTGCTCCGCTGCATGCTCCCGTGTCGCCCGGGGTTCAGGCGAGCAGGGCACCCAGGGCGCCGAGTACCAGGGCCCCGTCGACGGCGATCCCGCCATAGAGCTCGCCGGGGTGGAAGGCCGCCAGCGCGGCCAGGGTCGCCAGGGGCAGCATGGCGAGGCACGCGACCGGTGCGGGAGCGAGGAGCGCGATCGCCAGCGCAAGCGCGGCGAGGCTGCGCGCCAGACCGAGGGGCACGCCGGCGCCGAAGCGCGCCGAGGGCGCCTCGCCGTCGCGCAGGTTCGACGCGATCACGTTGGCGAGGATGGTGAGCGCGACGACGAGGGCCACCCAGGGCAGATGCCGCACCTCGCCCCCGGAGGCCGCGACGGGCAGGCCAACCACCACCGCGGTCCAGGCGCCGCTGATGTAGAAGGGCTTCCACCAGGCGAAGCGCTTGAGACGGCGGTGGAAGAGCCCGAGCCCGGCCACCGGCAGCAGCACCCAGAGCGCCGCGGCGCCGGCTCGCCAGGCCAGGCCCGCGGCGAGCAGTGTCGCGACCGCGGCGAGCCGGCGCAGCGACACCTGCTCGCGCAACACGAAGGCGGTGCGGCGGGGCGAGGTGTCGCGATCGCGGGACACGTCGCGCAGCCGGTCGACGGTGTAGACGACCAGGGTGCCCGAAGCGGCCAGGGCGACGCTGCCCGGATCGGGGGCGGCGCCCAGGGCGCGACCCGCGGCCGCGCACAGCGCTGCGGCCGCCGCGGCCACCCACAGCGACGAGAAGGCCAGCAGCTCGAGACCCCGCGCAGACACCGACCGACTTCAGCCCGGGTTCGTCGCCGACACCAGCCACACTGCGGCGCCCAGCGGCACCCGCGGCCCCTGGGCGTGGGGCGCCAGCGCTGCGCGCACCGCCTCGGCGGCGCGAGCGCGCTGCTCGGCCGGGGCCTCGCCCAGCAGCCGGCTGGCGGGGCCCACGAAGACCGCGAAACGGCAGGCGGCCTCGAGGCCCTGACCGCCCGCCAGGTCGATCTCGGTGTCGCGCGCGTCGAGGGCCGACTCGGCAAAGCCCGCGCCGTCTAGGATCGCGCGCAGGCGCTCGGGATCGGCCAGAGCGAAGGGACCGGGCGCGCCGGGCTCGGGCGGCGGCGGCGGTCCGACCACGCTGGCCACCGCCTGGAAGGGCAGCCCCGCCCAGGGGTTCTCGGGCAGCGCCCGCCAGCACACGAAGGCGAGCCGGCCGCCGGGCCGCAGCGCGCGGCGCAGGTTGGCAAAGGCGGCGACGGGATCGGAAAAAAACATCACGCCGAAGCGCGAGACGGCGACGTCGAAGGCGCCGAGCTCGAAGGCGAAGGTCTGTGCGTCGGCCCGCTCGAAACGCAGCGACTTCGCGCCCGCCTCGTCGGCGCGGCGGCGCGCCAGGGCGAGCATCGGCTCCGAGACGTCCACGCCCAAAACCGCACCGCCCTCCCCCACCCGCAGGGCCAGCTCGAGGCTGGTGGCGCCGCAGCCACAGCCCACGTCGAGCACTCGCTCTCCGGGCGCAGGCGCCGCGCGGTCGAGGGCCAGCCGGCCCAGCGGGCCGATGCGCGCGTCGAGCTCGGCGTGGTTCTCGGTCCACTTCGCGCTGGCCTCGGAGTTCCAGTACTCGATCTGCTGGGCGTTGGGCCCGTCGCTCACGCCGCCACCTCCTCGTCGAATCGCCACGGCCCACGCCTCGTCTCGCGCTGCAGACAGCGCTCGAGTGCGTCGAGGAAGCGGCGGCGCGGCCACAAGCGCGCACCGAAGCGCGCCAGATGATCGGTGTGGAGCTGGCAGTCCACCAGCTCGAAGCCCCAGCGCTCGAGCTGCCGCACCAGCACGGCAAAGGCGGTCTTCGAGGCGTCGCTCGAGTCGGCGAACATCGACTCGCCGAAGAAGGCGCTGCCCAGCGACACGCCGTAGAGGCCGCCCACCAGCTCGCCGTCCTCCCAGGCCTCGGCCGAGTGGGCGAAGCCGCGCTCGTGCAGGGTGCAGTAGGCCGCCTGCATCTCGGGCGTGATCCAGGTGCCGTCCTGGTCGGGGCGCGGGACCTCGGCGCAGGCGTGGATCACCTCTTCGAAGGCCGTGTCGAGGCGCACGTCGAAGCGCCCGCGGCGCAGCGTCTTGGCCAGGCTGCGCGACACGCGCAGCTCGGCGGGCAGGAGCACCGCGCGCGGGTCGGGCGAGTGCCACAAGATGGGCTGCCCCTCGCTGTACCACGGAAAGATCCCCGCCGAGTAGGCCAGCAGCAGGCGCTCGGGAGACAGGTCGCCTCCCAGCGCGAGCAGCCCCGAGGGCTCGCTCGCCTCGGGGTTCGGAAACGCGAGCTCGGTTCCCAGTCGGTAGACGGGCATGGGCCCGCGAAGTCTACCCGATGCGCCCTGCGTTAGAGTGTCGCGCGTGGCGGTTTCCTACGACCTCACGGGCATGCGGCTGCTGGTGATGGGCGCCTCGAGCGGCGTGGGCCGCGAGGTGGGCCAGATGGCCTGCCGCGCCGGAGCGCGCGTCGCCTTCGCGGCGCGGCGCCGCGAGAAGCTCGACGAGGCGGTGGCGCGCGCCGAGGGCGAGGCGCTGGCCGTGGCCTGCGACACCACCGTCTCGGCCGACTGCCAGCGTGCCGTGGGTGAGGTGGTGAAGGCTCTGGGCGGGCTCGACGGCCTGGTCTATTCCGCGGGCATGTCGCCGCTGCGCCGGCTCGACCGCGCCAGCGAGGAAGACTGGCGTCCGGTGCTCGAGACCAACGTGATGGGCGCCAGCCTGATCAGCGCCGCCGTCCTGCCCCACCTGCGCGAGACGGCCGGCCGCGCGCTCTACGTCTCGTCCTACTCGGTGCGCAAGGTGCTGCCCGGCCTCAGCCTCTACCGCGTGTCCAAAGTGGCCCTTGACGCGCTGATCGAGTGCTGGCGCGTGGAGTTCCCCGAGGTCTGCTTCACGCGCGCGGTGGTGGGCAACACCTCGGGCACCGAGTTCGCCACCGGCTGGAGCCCGGAAGAGACCCGCGACGTCCTCGAGGAGTGGAAGCGCCGCAACGTCTTCCCCTCGAACACCATGATGCCGCTGGACGTGCTCGCCGAGGCGGTGCTCTCGGTGCTGGCCGTGCGCGGACACGTGGACGACATCGCCGTGATGCCCCACGCCGGCGACGCCGGCATGGAGTCTCCCCACGACCGGTAGCGCGACTCCGTTCCGGAGTCTCCCCACGACCGCTAGAGGTATTGCGCCAGGCCTCCGGGGTGGCTCGCCTTGTAGCGCCCGTAGTAGAGACAGGCGGGATAGAGCACAACGACCACCGCCGTCGCGGCGGCGTAGACGTGGGGCAGCCCGCCCTGACCCAGCAGCCCCGTCGCGGCCGCTGCGATGCCGAGCAGCGGAAAGTGCAGCACGTAGAAGAAGAGCGCCGTCTTGCCCAGCACGAAGAAGGGGTTCAAAGGCTGCGGATCGCCCGGGCTCGTGGCCTCGTAGCGCATCAGGCCCGCCAACAGCAACGCCATCAGGCCCAGCTCGAGAGCGGCGAAGCTCGCGCTCGGCGGGTACTTGCTCGCGTGCAGCCACTGCACCAGCTCGGGGCCGTCGCGCAGCAGTCCCAGGTTTCCGTAGGCGTCGAGACCGCGCAGCAGCGCGAAGAGCGCCAGAGACGCCAGCCCCGCCAGGGCGCAGCGCCGGGCGGCGTGGGCGGCGCCGAGCCCGCGCTCGCGCAGGCCGAGCAGATACACGCCGAAGGCCCAGCCCAGCATCATCATCGCCAGCCACGGGATCAGCGGATAGGCGACGGCGGCGAAGCCGATGCGGCCCGGCACCACCAGCAGCGCCGCCAGCGGGCCCACCGTCTCGCCCGGCAGGGCCACGGCCCGGGTCAGCCACTCGCCGCCGGCGAACCAGAGCAGCGGCAGCGCCACCAGCCAGGGCGTCGGCAGGCGGCGCAGCAGCGCCATCGCCATCAGCGCGACCCCGATGGCGTAGAGCACCTGCAGCACCAGCACGTAGCGTCCCAAGGCGGCGCCCTGCATGCCCGAGAGCCAGAGCGCCTCGAAGCCGAGGAGCACGAAGCCCCGCGCCACCAGGTGGCGGTCGATGTCGCCCTCGGGCACCCCGCGCCGGCGACGCCCGGCGACGCTCATGGCCAGCGAGGTGCCCGACAGGAACAGGAAGGTGGGCGCGCACAGGTGGGTGATCCAGCGCGTGAAGAACTGGGCCGCCGGCAGCGGCGTGCCCGGCTCCCAGCCCGCCACGCCGAAGGCCGCGACGGGGTAGCTCGAGTCGATCGCCAGCCGCTCGGCGTTGAACATCGCCGAGGCGTGGTCGACGGCCATCACCACCATCACGAAGCCGCGCAGCCAATCGATCGCGGCGATCCGTCCCACCCTAGAGCACCTCCGCCGCGCGCAACGATTCGACCTCTTCCGGCGAGACCCCGCACTCGCCCAACACCTCTTCGCTGTGCTCGCCGTGCAGGGGCGGCCGGCGCTCGATGGCGCCAGGGGTGCGCGAGAGCTTCACGGGCAGGCCGGTGGTGAGGAAGCGCTCACGCTCGGGGTGCTCGAGCTCGACGAGCATTTCGCGGGCCAGCACCTGCGGATCGGCGAAGACCTGCTCGAGGTCGAGCACCGGGCCGCAGGGAACGCCGGCCTGGTTGAGCACCTCGACCCAGTGGGCGACGTCGCCGCTGGCCAACACGCCCTCGATCTCGTCGGTCAGCTCGGCGCGGTGGCGCAGGCGCTCGCCGAAGCCGCAGAAGCGGGCGTCCTGCTGCCAGGGCTCGCGGTCGAGGGCGCGGGTCAGCCGCTTCCACAGCACGTCGCTGGCCGCCGCCAGGTTGAGATAGCCGTCGCGGGCCTTGAAGCGGCCGTAGGGCGAAGACAGCGGGTGGTGTTGGCCCGCCGGCCCCGGCGCCTGGCCCGCCTCGAAGAACATGCCGGCGCCCCAGGACAGCACGCCGATCATCGCCTCGAGCAGCGAGGTGTGCACGACCTGCCCCCGGCCGCTCTGCGCGCGCTCGAGCAGCGCTAGCTGCACGCCCTGGGCGGCGAACATCCCGCCCAGGAGGTCGGCGATGGCGATGCCCGCGCGGGTCGGGCCCGACTCGGCCGTGCCCGTCAGGCTCATGAAGCCGCTCATGCCCTGGGCGATCTGGTCGAGGCCGGGCCGATTGGCGTAGGGACCGTCGGCGCCGAAGCCCGAGACGCCGCAGTAGACGAGCTTCGGAAAGCGCTCGCAGAGCGTCTCGCCCGAGAGTCCCCACTTCTGCATCACCTCGGGCCGGTAGTTCTCGACCAGCACATCGAAGCGCGGCAGCATGCGCAAGAGCAGCTCGCGCCCCTCGGCCTTGCGCAGGTCGAGGGTGAGCGAGCGCTTGCCGCGGTTGGCCGACAGGAAGAAGTAGGAATCGCCGGTCGGCAGACCGAACTCGCGCCCCTCGGGCGACTCCACCTTCACCACGTCGGCCCCGTAGTCGGCCAGCAGCTGGGTGCAGAAGGGGCCGGCCAGGAAGCGCGTCAGGTCGAGGACGCGAATGCCGGCGAGCGGACCCTTCACTTCGCGCCTAACGCCCGGCGAAGCGCGGCTTTCGCTTCTCTAGGAAGGCCTTGACGCCCTCGCGGTAGTCCTCGCTCTCGAAGCAGGCGCGGATCGAGGCCTCGACGCCGGCCCGGTCGCGCTGCGACTCGGGCCTACCGAGCTCGGAGACGATCTTCTTGATGCTCTGGACGGTGAGCGGAGCGTTGTCGGCGATGCGCTGGGCGGTCTCGCGCACGTGCGCCTCCACAGCGTCGGGCGAGACCACGCCGTCGACCAGGCCGATGTCCAGCGCCTCGCGTGCGGGGTAGCGGCGCGCGGTGAAGAAGATCTCCTTGGCGCGCGACGGGCCGACCAGGCCCTTCAGCATCTCGATGCCCGACATGTGGTAGCCGAGGCCGAGGCGCGCCGCGGGGATCGCGAAGAAGGCGTCGTCGGCCGCGTAACGCAGGTCGGCGCACAGGGCGATGGCCACGCCGCCGCCCACGCAGGGGCCGCGCAGCATGGCCAGCACCGGCTTGGGCAGGTTGGCCAGGGCGCCGAAGGCGCGGGCGCCGTCGAGGTCGTAGTCGCCGACCGAGTCGCCGGTGCGGGCCTGGCCGAACTCGGAGATGTCGGCCCCGGCCACGAAGGCGGCGTCTCCGGCGCCGCGCAGGATCACCACCCGCACCTCGGGGTCGCCCTCGAGATCGGCCGCCGCCTCGGGGATCTGCTTCCACATCTCGACGCTGATGGCGTTGCGGCGCTCGGGGTGGTCGAAGACCAGCCAGGCCAGCCGGGGGTCGGGGTCTCGCTCGATCCGGATGCGTCCGCCCATGGGCTGCCGATTCTACTCGACCCGCCCGGCCCGCCCGCCGGTCGCCGGGCCCGATTCCGGCTGGTTGACAAGATATGACTCTGAGTCACAATGCGCCGAAGCTCACGCCCTGAGTCTCCCCGGGGGGGGTCACTAGTTTGACCGTGTACTTGCACGGGATGGGACACGCCCACCCCGAGAACGAGATCAGCAACCGCTTCCTCGAGGAGCTCGAGATCGGCACCGACGAGGCCTGGATCCTCGAGCGGGTCGGCATCCACACCCGCCGCACCGTGCTGCCCCTCGACTACATCCGCGAGACCCGCAACCGCGAGCCCTGGGCCGCGCTCGAGGCCGCCACCGAAAGCCAGGCGACGCTCGGGGCCCGCGCGGCGCGCCAGGCCCTCGCCCGCGCCGGGCTCGACCCCGGCGAGGTCGGAATGGTGCTGTGCGGCAACTCGGCCAGCGACACCCACGCCCCGGCCGGCGCCTGCGTCGTGGCCGCCGAGCTGGGCCTCGAGGTGCCGGCCCTGGACGTGCAGTCGGCCTGCACCAGCTTCTACGCCCAGCTCCACCTGATGTCGCTCTTCGAGGCCTCGCGGCTGCCCGACTGGGTGCTGCTGCTCGCCCCCGAGACGCTCACCACCACCGTCGACTACGACGACCGCAGCTCGGCGGTGCTGTGGGGCGACGGCGCCGCAGCGGCCGTGGTCTCCACCCGCCACCCGGGCCGGGCCGAACTCTTGTCGAGCCAGATCCAGAGCGCGCCCTCGGGCTGGGAGAAGGTGGTGGTGCCCCGCGGCGGACACTTCCGCCAGGAGGGCCGGGCCGTGCAGATGTTCGGCATCAAGAAGATGGTCGAGGGCGTGGGCCGGCTGCGCGAGCAGTTCGAGACCCCCGAGCGCCGACTCCACTTCGTCGGCCACCAGGCCAACCTGCGCATGCTCGAGCGCGTGCGCACCACCGCCGGCATCGCCGAGGCGCGCCACCACAGCAACGTGGAGTGGTACGGGAACACCGGGGCGGCCAGCGCCGCCAGCGTGATCTCGATGGGCTGGGAGAAGTGGCAGGCCGAGGACGACGTGGCCGTGGCGGGCGTCGGCGCGGGCCTCACCTGGTCGAGCTACCTGCTGCGCTTCGGCGGCGCCGCCTCGGCGGGGACGGCGGCTTGAAGTACGCCGAGTTCCGCGCGCGCGACGCTTTTTCGAAGCCCGAGCTGCTGGCCTTCGCCCACGCTCGTCTGCTCGAGGACGCTCCGCCGGCCTTCGGCGCGCGGCTGCCCCTGCCGCCCATGCTCATGCTCGACCGCATCACCGCCATCGAGCGCCGCGGTGCGCGCGGGCGCATCGTCGCCGAACGCGACGTGGGCCTCGACGACTGGTTCTTCCAGTGCCACTTCCTGGGCGATCCGGTGCAGCCCGGCTGCCTCGGCCTCGACGGCATCTGGCAGCTGCTGGGCTTCTTCTGCGCCTGGGCCGGTGGCCTCGGTGCGGGCCGCGCCCTGGGCTGCGGCGAGGTGGAGTTCTTCGGCCAGATCCGCCCCCATGACGGCTGCGTGCGCACCGAGGTGGAGGTGCGTCGCTACACTGAGCTCGAGAAGGCCGGTGCCGCCATGGTGATCGGAGACGCACAGCTCTTCGTGGACGACGACCCGATCTACAGCGTGAAGCGCGCAAAGGTGGGCACCTTCCAGGGCATCGCCTACCCCGATTATCCCCACGCCTCGGAGCACGCACGCGGTGGAAAGATGGAGCGCTCGTCTTGACTCCCGATGCCGTACTCGCCGCCGTTCCCCAGTGCGAGCCCTTTCGCTTCATCGACGAGATCCTCGAGCTCGACGAGGCGCACATCGTTGCGGCCCATCGCTTCTCGCCCGAGGCCGACTTCTATCGCGGTCACTTTCCCGGCAACCCGATCACGCCGGGCGTGATCCTGATCGAGGCCATGGCCCAGGCCGGGGTGGTGGCCCAGGGCATCTACCTGCTCGCTCGCGAGCTCGGCCGCGACGAGGCCGACAAGTACACCACGCTCTTCACCGACGCCCAGGTCGACTTCAGCGGTATCGTGCACCCCGGTGATCGCGTCGTGACCACCGGTCGCGTGGTCTTCTTCCGCCGGCGCAAGCTGCGCAGCGAGGTCGAGATGACGCGAGAGGACGGCAGTCTGGTCTGCTCGGGCACGATCTCGGGCATGGGCGTGCCGCGATGAGCGGACGCGCGCTGGCTGCCGGAACGGGAGGGCCCCGATGAGCGGACGCGTGGTGGTCACGGGCATGGGCGTGGTCGCCCCCAACGCGGTGGGGGTGGGCGAGTTCGAATCGGCCCTGCGCAGCGGCCGCTCGGGCGTTCGCGCCCACGAGCGCATGGCCGAGCTCGGCTTCGGCAGCCAGGTGGCAGGTGTGCCCCAGGGCACCGACGCCATGGCCGAGAAGCACTTCGACGAAGAGCTGCTGCGGGCCATGAACTCCTCACACCGCTACGCCTCGCTGGCCGCGCTCGACACCTGGCGCGACGCCGGCTTGCGCCGCCCCGACCCCGACGACGACCGCGTCGACTGGGACACCGGCTGCGTGATCGGCACCGGCATCGGCGGCATGGACACCACGGCCACGCGCGTGGTGCCCCTGGTCGACGCGAAGAAGGTGCGGCGGCTGGGCAGCACCGTGGTCGAGCAGGTGATGGCCAGCGGCGTGTCGGCGCGCGTGGCCGGTGTGCTGGGCCTGGGCAATCAGGTCACCACCAACTCCAGCGCCTGCAGCACCGGCGCCGAGGCCATCGCCCTGGGCGTCGAACGCATCCGCCGGGGCGCCGCCAAGCGCATGATCTGCGGCGGGGTCGAGGGCGAGAGCGAGTACATCTGGGCCGGCTTCGACTCGATGCGCGTGCTCTGCCGCAGTCACAACGACGATCCCGTCCGGGCCTCGCGGCCCCTGTCGGCCTCGGCCGCCGGCTTCGTGGCGGCGGCGGGCGCGGGCCTGCTCCTGCTCGAGAGCGAAGAGAGCGCCCTCGAACGCGGCGCGCGCATCTGGGCCGAGGTGGCGGGCACCGCGCTGAACTGCGGCGGGCAGCGCGCGGGGGGCAGCATGACGTCGCCCAACCCCGACGGCGTGCGCCGCTGCATACGCGCGGCCCTCGCAGAAGCCGACGTCGAGCCCGGCCAGGTCGGGGCCCTCAACGGCCACCTCACCGCCACCGGCGCCGACCCGAAGGAGGTCGGCTCCTGGGCCGCCGCCCTGGACGCCGAGCCGGGTCAGCTGCCGCCCCTCACCTCGACGAAGTCGATGATCGGTCACACGCTGGGGGCTGCGGGCGCGATCGAATCGGTCGCCTGCGTTCTGATGCTGGCCGGAGGCTTCGTGCACCCCTCGATCAACTGCGAAGACATCCACCCCGAGATAGCGCCCCACGCCAGCTCGATTCCGCAGACCGAGCTCTTGCAGCCCGACCTCGACGTCGTTGCCAAGGCCAGCTTCGGCTTCGGCGACGTCAACACCTGCCTGGTCTTCCGCCGGGTGGGTCCCTGAGCAACCAACAAGGAGCACCACGCAGATGAACCAGGAAGAGATCTTCGAGAAGGTCGTCAAGATCCTCACGCCCTACGTCAAAAACCAGGATGCCCTCGACTCGGTCGGCACGAGCACCCACATCCTCGACGAGCTGAAGGTGAACTCGGCGCGCCTGGTCGACGTGGTGCTCGAGTTCGAGGACGCCTTCGATATCGAGATCGCCGACGAGGACGTCGACAAGGTCGAGACCGTGGGCAATGCCGTCGAGCTGATCGCCTCGAAGCTGGGCTGAGGGGCGCGAGCGGCGCCGCCGTGGAAGAGATCGCAGCGCCCTCCTTGCCGCGCCGGGTGCGCGTGCAGCTCGGGCTGCAGCGGGTCCTGTGCGTGTTGCTGTCCCCGCTGACCCTGGGGGCGACGGCCCTCGGCCTGCGCGGTTTCCTGCGTCTGCGCTTCGTCGGGCTCGGCCCGCTGCGAACGGCCTACCGCGGCGACCGCGCCGAGGGCGGGCCGTTGCTGGTGTGCGCCAACCACCTGACCATGATCGACTCCTTCCTGATCGCCTACGCGCTGGGGGCGCCCTCCTGGTACTTATTCCACCCCCGCGCGGTGCCCTGGAACGTGCCGGACCGCACGGTCTTCGCGGAGCGCCGCTGGCAGCGCCTGCTCCTCTACGCCTTCAAGTGCCTGCCCATCGAGCGCGGCGGCACCCGCAGCAGCGTGGCCGGCACCCTGGCGCGCTTCACGCACCTGCTGCGCAGCGGCGGAGTGGGCATGGTGTTTCCGGAAGGCGGCCGCAGCCGCAGCGGATGCGTCGAGCTGGACAGCGCCGCCTGGGGCGTGGGCCGGGTGGTGCGCGGCGGCGGCTGCCGCGTGCTGTGCGTCTACCTGCGCGGCGACGCGCAGAAGGGCTACAGCGCCATGCCCGCACGCGGCGATACGATCCGCGCGCGGATGAGCCTTTTCGAGCCCAAGACCGACCTGCGAGGCGTGCGTGCCTCGCGCGAGATCTCGCGGCAGATCCTCACCCGGCTGGCCGAAATGGAGGCCGAGCACTTTGCCGCCGCCTGAGCATCGCGAGATCCGCTGCGTCGGCATCGCCAACCGCGGCGAAGCAGCGCTGCGCTGCGTGCGCACAGTGAAGGCGATGCGCGCGCGCGACGGGGGCGAGCTGCGCTGCCTGGCCCTCTACACCGACCCCGATCGCGACGCCCCCTTCGTGCGCCACGCCGACGCCGCACTGCGCCTCGAGGTGCCCGGGCCGAGCGCGGCCAGCGCCTACCTCGACGCCGAGGGGCTGCTCGAAGCGCTGCGCCGGGGCGGGGCCGACGCGGTCTGGCCCGGCTGGGGCTTCCTGGCCGAGGACGCCGACTTCGCCGACCGCGTGGCCGCGGCGGGCATGGTCTGGCTCGGCCCCTCGGGAGACGTGATCCGCGCCCTGGGCGACAAGATCGGTGCCAAGCAGCTGGCCGAGCGCTGCGGCGTGCCCGTGATCCCGTGGAGCGGAGACGCGGTGGAGAGCCCCGAAGCGGCCCTCGAGCAGGCCTCGCGCATCGGCTACCCGGTGGTGCTCAAGGCCAGCGCCGGCGGTGGCGGACGCGGCATCCGCAAGGTCGCCAGCGCCGACGCGCTGGGCGCCGCCTTCGAGAGCGCCCGCGCCGAGGCGCGCAGTGCCTTCGGCGACGAGCGGCTCTTCGTCGAAGAGCAGCTGCGGGGCGGTCGGCACATCGAGGTGCAGATCGCCGCCGACGCCCACGGCGCGGTCTGGGCGCTGGGCTGCCGCGACTGCTCGGTGCAGCGCCGCCACCAGAAGATCCTCGAAGAGGCGCCCCCGCCCGGGCTCGACGCCACCTTGCAGCGAACCCTCGAAGAGTCGGCGGTGGCCCTGGCCAAACGGACCGGTTATCAGGGCGTAGGCACCGTCGAGTATCTGGTGCGCGGCGAGCGCGCGGCCTTCCTCGAGGTGAACCCGCGTCTGCAGGTGGAGCACGGGCTCACCGAAGAGCTCACCGGCGTCGATCTGGTGGAGCTTCAGATCCGGATCGGGCGCGGCGAGCCGCTGCCCGGCCCCACGCCCCCAAGCCGCGGGGCGGCCATCGAGGCGCGGGTCTGCGCCGAGGATCCGGAGGCCGACTTCCTGCCCGCGCCGGGGCGCATCGTGCGCTTCGACCCCGCGTTGGGTCGCCATGTGCGCGTCGACACGGGCGTGTCGGCGGGCTGCGAGGTGCCGCGCGACTTCGACTCGCTGGTGGCCAAGGTGATCGGCACCGGCGACAACCGCGAAGAGGCCCGGGCCGCGCTGGTCGCCGCGCTGACCGACTTCGAGATCGTGGTGAAGGGCGGTGCCACCAACAAGGGCTACCTGATCCAGCTGCTCGAGAGCGAGCGCTACCGCAACGGCGACCTCGACACCGAGTGGCTCGACCGCGAAGAAGCGCTGCGCGGGGGCTCGGCCGAGTACGCCCTGCCCGCCCTGTGTGCCGCCGCGGTGCTCAGCTATCAGCGCGTGCGCGACGCGGCCCGGCGAGCCCTGCTCGACGCTCCCGACCAGCTGAGCCCCGCCTCGGTGCCGGCCTCCACCGGCCAGCGCGTCGACCTCACCCACCGCGGCGAGTCCTACGAGCTCGCCGTCTACGCCATCGGCGCCTGGCGCTACCGGGTGCACCTGGACGGGCGCGTGGTGCCGGTGGCGCTGCGCGGCGAGGGCCCCCACCGGGGCACGCTCGAGATCGCCGGGCGCAGCCTGCGCCTGCTCCACGACCAGAGCGACAGCGGACTGCGCGTCGAGGTCGAGGGCCAGCCCTACCGCTTCGGCACCGGCGCCGCCGGCGAGGTGCGCGCCGGCACCCCGGCGATGGTGGTGGCGCTGGAGGTCGCCGAGGGAGACCGCGTCGAGGCCTCGGCGCCGCTGGGCCGCCTCGAGGCGATGAAGATGGAGATCGCTTTCGAGGCGCCCATCGCCGGGCGCGTCAAGCAGGTCTTCGTGGGCCCGGGCCAGCAGGTGGCGGCCGGCGAGCTGTTGCTGGCCATCGAGCCCGACGAGCGCGACGGCGGTCGCTCGGGGCCGCGCCTCGCCCTGCAAGTCGAGCCCGACCCGCTCGACAGCTTCTTCTCGGGGCGCGACGGCACCCCCGACCTGCACCGGGCCGAAGTCGCCGCCGAGGGCGAGCGCCGCGCAGCCCTGGTCGCCGCCCGCGAAGAGGTGCGGCGCGTGCTGATGGGCTACGACCTCAACCTCGAACGCGGCGAGAAGCTGGCGCACTTCCTCGAAGCCCCGCTGCCCCTGAACCTCTCCGAGCGCTTCCGGTGGGAGCTCGCCGAGATCCGCCACGAGCTGACCCTCTTCGCCGACATCGAGCAGCTCTTCAGCCACGCCCCCCTTCCCCGACCCAGCGGAGAGGCCGGCCCCTCGAGCCGCGCCCTGCTGCTCGACTGGGCGCGACGCCATCGCGAGGGTGAAGAGGCGCTGCCCGAGAACCTGCGCGCCCCGGTGCTGCGCGCCCTGTCGCACTACGGCGTCACGAGCCTCGACCCCAGCGACGCCCTCGAGCGAGCTCTGCTGCGCATGCTGGCCTCGCAGCACGCCTCCGACCTGCGCCGCCGGCTGGTGCTCGGCTGCCTGGCGCGGCTGCGGGCCTGCGCCGCCAGTGGGCTCCATCTGGGCGAAGACCGCGCCCTCGACGACGTGCTGGCCCGCATCGCCGGGCTGCGCGGGCTGGTGAGCGACGCCGTCGCCGACCTCTCGCTCGAGTCGCGGTACGCGATCTTCGAGAGCCCGCGGCTGGAGGCCCAGGCCGAGCGCACCACCAAGGAGGTCGAGAGCTGGCTGGCCGCCGCCGAGTCGGCGGTGACGCCGCCGCCCGAGTCGGTGCTGGCCCACCTGGCGGCCGCTCCGCGCGCCGTCTTCCACCGGGTGGGCGGCTGGCTCGAAGACCGCAACCCGCGACGGCGCGCCATCGCCATCGCCGCCCACCTGCGGCGCTTCTACGCCCACCAGCGCCCGCTCTCCCAGACTTCGGCAATGGTGGGGGCGGTGCACGTCGAACGCCTCGACCTGTCGGGCGGGCGGGTCGTGCTGGGCACCGTGGCCGGGCCGCGCCAGCTCGTCACCACGCTCGAGACCCTGGCCCGGGCGGCCGACGCCGCCTCGGTGCACAGTCGCGACCGGCGTGTCCACGCCGTCGAGGTGCTGGTGCCGCTGCTCGATCCCGAAGAGGTAGAGCCCCTCTCAGAGAGCCTGCGCACGCTGCCCGGCGGGCCCCTGGCCAGCGAGCGCGTCACGGTCACCCTGCTGGCGCAGGGCGCCTCGCCGCGGCACCTGAGCTTCGAGCACCAGATCGAAGAGGGCGCCGCCGTGCTGCGCCAGCGCGTCGACCTGCACGGCATCCACCCCGAGGTCGCCATGCGCATCGACCTGGCCCGGCTGCGCAACTTCGATCTCGAGCGCCTCGACGCCCCCGAAGACCTCTACTGCTTCCACCTCAAGAGCACCGAGATCCCCGACGACGAGCGCCTGTTCGTGCTCGCCGACGTGCGCGGGCGCTCGCCCGACGAAGAGGACGGCCACGAGGCCAGCCTCCACGTGGCGGCCTTCGAGCGCGACTTCTTCGAGGCCGCGCGCTGCCTGCGCAACCACCTGCAGCAGCGCGACCCGCGCCGTCGGCTGCAGTGGAACCGCTTGATGCTCTTCGCGTCGCCCTCGGTCTACCTCGACGACGCGCTGGTCGAGTCGCTGGCCCGGCGCCTGCACCCGGCCACGCGGCACCTGGGCCTCGAGAAGGTGCTGGTGCGGCTGGCCGTGCTCGACCGCAACGAGCCCGAAGCGCCGCCGCGGCAGGTCGAGATCGGCTTCGCCGATCCCACCGGCAGCCGACTCGAGCTCTCGTGGCGCGAGCCACACCACGAGGCGCTGGTGCCCGCGCAGAGCTACGAGCGCAAGGTGGTCGAGGCGCGGCGCCGGCGCCTCGTCTACCCCTACGAGATCCTGCGCATGCTCACCGGCGCACCGGGTGGGGTCGAGATCGGCGACGACCAGCTCCCGCCGGGCCGGTTCGAGGAGTACGACCTCGACGCGGTCTCGAGCACGCCGCGTGCGGTGAGCGTGGCCGGCCGCGCCCCCGCCCAGAACAGCTGCGCCATCGTCTTCGGGGTGATCGAAACGCCCACCGAGGCCGTGCCCGAGGGCCTGCGCCGGGTGCTGGTGCTGTCGGACCCGACGATGGGCATGGGCTCTCTGGGCGCCGCCGAGTGCGACCGCATCGTCGCCGCCATCGACCTGGCCGAACGGCTGGCGTTGCCCGTCGAGTGGATCCCGGTCTCGAGCGGCGCCCGCATCGCCATGGACAGCGGCACCGAGAACCTCGACGCCACCGCCCGCGTGGTGCGCCGCATCGTCACCTTCACCCAGGCGGGCGGAACCATCCACGTGGTCGTACAGGGCGTGAACGTCGGCGCCCAGAGCTATTTCGACGCCCTGGCCACCATGCTGATGCACACCCGCGGCGTGCTGATCATGACGCCTGCGGCCTCGATGGTGCTCACCGGGCGCGCGGCCCTGGCGGCTTCGGGATCGGTCTCCGCC
>Ga0224508_10000930_pt1 | contig 27002 bp, 18 predicted proteins | sample SF_Jan12_sed_USG_4_FD_170157 | JGI IMG/M metagenome (GOLD analysis project Ga0224508, IMG submission 170157) | Sediment microbial communities from San Francisco Bay, California, United States - SF_Jan12_sed_USGS_21 | ecosystem: Environmental > Aquatic > Marine > Sediment | place: USA... | reverse complement strand
TGCGACAGGCCAGCGATCGATCAATCGTAACTAGCCGGGTCTCGGTGCGTACACAGAACACCAGCCGGCCGCGCTGACCAGTTTTCCCGGAAAGATTGAACAACCGGCCCACTCGGCACCGTCCTTATCCTGGAATAACGCACAATTGGAGCAATCTTGGCCGGCCTGATAGCGCGGCAGCCTCGCGCTGTCGATTGTCGTCGCATCCTCGACATAACTCAGTGATTTCGCCTGTGGGTCGTCGATTGCCAGCCTGGGCATCTCGGCGCCCGTTGGCGCCGCGGCTTTCATTTCGGCTGCCGCCGATTTTGCCTCGGTTTCCAACGTTTTGGCTGCGTCCTTGGCGGTTGCCGCCGCGTCTGTCATCGGCTTGGTGGCGGCAGCCGGCGCTGAATCCTCACCTCCCGAACAACCGGTCAGACCGATGATTGGAACCAATACGGCGCTGCCACCGGCGATTTTCAGAAACCGGCGACGACTCTTGTTTGCGTTGCGATCTTCAGACATTAGAACTCCTCCGGCACCCGTTGAAACACGGGCGCAATTTGCGGGTCACCTGATTTTGGGAAAGCGGCGCTCAAAAAGCAACCGGGACCGAGCTACGGAGTCCAGGCGTAACCGATCTTCATGAATACGGTGCGGTCCGTTTGCTCGAGGCCTCGGAGGGCATCGTCGTCGGTGAGATTGTCCGAATAGCCTAAAAAGAAGACCGTCTGCGGATTGATCTTGTAGGAATAGAGTAGCTGACGGCCGACGTCACGCGTGTTGGCGTCAACCTCGTCGACGTACACGGCCTGATTTCGGTCGATATCAAAAACCTGCGTCGTGAAGCGTAGATAGCTGCGTCGATTAAACTGCCACGTCAAACGCAGGTCGTACACGTCCGCATCAATAATCGCGTCACCGGATTTAGTCTCCAGCTCATACCAGTCCGCCCGGAGTTTCAGTAACAAATGTCGGCTGATATTCCATTCGACAAAGGGTCTGATATTTCGCATTTTCGCCAGCCGGGAATTCGCGAAGTCAATACGGTCACCGATGCCCAGCCAGAGGCTCGTCTCGAGCCCGCCAATCGGTCGCATTTGCGTGTAAATGCCGACCGTCTTTTCCTCATAGAGTACATCTTCCCATAGCGAGTCCTGTATCTCGCCGCGGACCGTGATGTGCGATTGCAGCGGGCCCTGGATATTGAAGCGGGCTTCAACTTCGCGTTCCAAAAGATTGCCGGCGTCATCGTGAGTGATGTCCCACTCACCGTTAAGCCGCAACCTGCTCCACCACGTATCATCCGTGCCGTGCCAGGTGCGGCCGCCCCTGATCGACTGTTTGCTGACATCAACCCGCGTTACGAAACCGGCATCGGCACGGAATCCCGAGCTATATTCTTCGTGGACTGCCGCCGCATCCCAGTTACGAGATCTGTAGCTATACAAAGCGCTCAGTGCCTCGCCCGAGAAGCGGTCGACGGGCTGTTCGAATTCCTCGGCAACCGCATCCGCATAATTTGTTTCCGATCGAAGGTACTGTGCCCGAACAGCGTGTTGATCATTGATTCTCCAGCGAACATCAAACCCCCCGACGGAATTGCTGTAATTATCGCCATCTCTTGACGTTAACAGGGCGCCAACCGATGAGGCATCGCCGAAGCCGTAGCTGTACCGCCCGACAAATACCGTGTTGTCGTCTTCGATCGATGTCGAATCTGAACCGAACGCGCCTGGAAACAGCAGGTTCGTAACGGCGTCCTGTGCGACGAACACGCCATACGTGTGATCGTCGCGCTTCCCGGTGAGTTTCGCACCGACGTCAGGGTCGGCAACGGTGCGCGTGAATACGGCCTTGGTCGGCGTGCTGAAATAGTCGGCGCCTTCCAGGAAAAACGGCCGCTTTTCGGGAAAGAACAGTGCAAACTGGTTATTGACATCGAGCTGTGCGACGTCTGCTTCGACCTGGGAAAAATCCGGATTGATGGCGAGGTTCGCCGTCATGCCCGGCGTTATGCCCCAGCGAATGTTAACGCCTGCTTCGGCTTCTGTGCCCCCGCCTTGCAGCGGTGTAACGCCCGGCTCATCCGTCGACTCGGTTCTCAGGCCGGTCAGCGTCGGCACGATCTCCAGATCACGTCCCGGCTTTACACCTTCCAGGCCGTTGATCTCGGCAAACTGGCAAAGGTAGCAGTTGACCGAGCGATCCTTGACGTTACTCGAAATCCGATAGCGCTGATCGCGAGGATAGAACCTCAGAAGCTCGATGCCCCAGGTCTGTTCGCCGTCGACGTTCGGAAACCGCAACTGGTTCAACGGAATTTCCATCTCGACGATGAAGCCGTCGTCGTTGATTTTTCCGGCCGAGTCCCAGATGGCGTCCCACGATGAGTCTTCTCTCTTGTTGACGTCGTCGTTAGTCAGGTCCATCTGCACACCGAGCGCATTCACAAAAAACTCGAACGCCCGTCGTTCGTCGTTGTAAGTATCGAGAACGATCCCGACGAAATCGTCGTTCCAGGCGGAATCGCGGTCGCGCAGGAAGGCGCGAATCGCACCGGGGTCCGGATCTCTTGCATCAAATGCGACGTAAAGATTGACGCCATTCTCAACGACGTAAACGAACGTCTCGACGCGGGCCGGTATGTTCTCACCGGGTTCCGTCTCTATATCTACCGGGATCCGCGTTGCCTGGTCCCAGGCTGCCTCATCAAGAATGCCGTCGATCTTTATCGGCGACTGGGTGCTCGAGAGGCTAAACGGACTGGCTTCAGCGCCATGCGCCGGGAATCCGGTGCATAGCAACCCGAGGGTGCACAGGCAGGCCCGGCTGATGGCCGAAGATTTTCGTGTGTTTGTGCTGATGGCCATTAGATGCGCCGATGCGCCAATTAGTTCGAGCTTCCTGAAATATTTCAGAGTCTGGCGGCGAGCCGGCTGCCCTGATCGATGGCGCGCTTGGCATCGAGCTCGGTCGCCACGTCGGCACCGCCGATGACATGCGTGGTAATCCCTGCAGATTCTAACGGATCCCTGAGGTTGCGCAACGGCAGCTGCCCGGCGCACAGAATAATATTGTCGACGTCGATCCAGGTCGGTTTCTCGTGGTTCTTGCCGTAACTGATGAGCAGCCCTTCGTCCGCGATACGCTCGTAATTAACGTTGCCAATCATCTGCACGCCGCCCATCTTCAGCGTCGCACGGTGAATCCAGCCGGTCGTCTTGCCGAGCTTCGCGCCATGCTTGCCCGCTTTGCGCTGCAGCAGCGTCACTTCCCGGGCCGGCGGCTGCGGCTGCGAGCGTTCCACGGCAAGACCGCCGCGCGCCTCGGCGGGATCGACCACGCCCCATTCCTCGAGCCATTCGTCGAGGTGCAAAGTTGGAGACCGTCCGCCCTGCACCAGGAACTCGGCGACGTCGAAACCGATGCCGCCTGCTCCGATAATGGCAACACGTTTGCCCACCGGCCTATTGTCGCGCAGGACGTCGATGTAGCTCAGTACTTTGGGATGATCCTGCCCTTCGATCTGCGGGTCGCGGGGCACGACGCCGGTGGCAACGATGACGCCGTCATAGGCTTTGGTCTGAAGGTCGGCGGCGCTTACCGGCGTGTTCAGGTGTACGTTGACGCGCTTTAGTTCGAGCTGCCTTTTGAAGTAGCGCAGCATCTCGTGAAATTCTTCCTTGCCCGGAATCACCTTGGCCATGTTCAGCTGGCCGCCGATGTCCGCGGCCGCCTCGTACAAGTCGACGTCGTACCCACGTTCGGCCAGAACCAGCGCCGCAGAGAGTCCGGCCGGCCCGGAACCGACCACCGCGAAGCGCCGCTCGGTCACAGAAGGCACATAATTCAGTTCCGTCTCGTGACACGCGCGCGGGTTGACCAGGCAGCTCGAGATCTTGTTGGAGAACGTGTGGTCGAGGCAGGCCTGGTTACACGCGATGCAGACATTGATCTCGTCAGCCCGGCCTTCCCGGGCTTTCCTGACGAACTCCGAGTCAGCCAGCATCGGCCGCGCCAGCGAAACCATGTCGGCGCTGCCATCCGACAAGATCTGTTCGGCCACTTCCGCAAGGTTGATGCGGTTCGAGGTCACCAGCGGAATACCGACCTCCCGCTTCATCTTCTTCGTCACCCAGGCAAAGGCGCCGCGCGGTACCGATGTCGCGATCGTCGGCACGCGCGCTTCGTGCCAGCCAATGCCGGTGTTGATGATCGTGGCGCCGGCGCTCTCAATGGCTTTCGCTAATGTGACGGTTTCGTTCCAGCTGCTGCCCTCGGGGATCAGGTCGATCATCGACAGCCGATAAATGATGATGAAATCGTGGCCGACCGCCTCGCGGGTTCGCGCGACGATCTCCACCGGCAGCTGCATGCGATTTGCATAGTCGCCGCCCCATTTGTCGGTTCGCTTGTTGGTATGGGTGACCAGGAATTCGTTGATGAAGTAGCCTTCGGAGCCCATGATTTCGACGCCGTCATAATCTGCCTCGCGAGCCAGCTTCGCGCAGCGCACAAACGCCTCGATCTGTTTCTCGACGCCGCTGGTTGACAACTCGCGCGGTGTAAACGGCGTGATCGGCGAGCGGATGCGCGAAGGCGCGACGGCCAGCGGATGATAGGCGTAACGACCGGCATGCAGAATCTGCAGCGCGATCTTGCCGCCTTCAGCATGCACGGCGCCGGAGATCTGCTGATGTTTCTTCGCCTCGCGGCTCTTCGTCAGTTTGCCGGCGAACGGCTTTACCCAACCCGCCCGGTTGGGCGCATAACCGCCGGTAACGATCAGCCCGACTTCACCGCGAGCGCGTTCGGCAAAATAGGTGGCGAGGCGATCGTGATTGTTACCGTCCTCGAGACCGGTGTGCATCGAACCCATCAGCACCCGGTTCTTGAGCGTAGTGAAACCGAGGTCCAGCGGAGCGAGCAGATTCGGATACTGCGTCTCGGTCAATTCGTTATCTCTTCCGCCAACGCCACTTTGCCGCGCAGCTCGATCGCCTGGCTCGAGCGACCGACGAGCACGTCGAAGTTGCCCGGCTCGGCGTGCCAGCCACCCGCATCGACGTCGTAATACGAAAACGCCCGACTATCGAGGTCGACTGTCACGCGCTGCGTTTCGCCGGGTTCGAGACTCACCTTGGCGAAGCCTTTCAGCTCTTTCGGCGGGCGGGGTATCGGGCTGTGATCGTCGCCGACATATATCTGCGCCACTTCGGCGCCCGCGCGACGACCGGTATTGGTAATGTCGAAAGTGACCTCGACGATACCGTCGTCAGTTTTGTCCGGTGACAGAACTAGATTGCTGTATTTGAACGTGGTGTACGACAAACCGTGGCCAAACGGAAACAACGGCACAACTCGGTTTTCTTCAAATCCACGGTAGCCGACGAAAATACCTTCCTTGTAGATAATCTGATTCGTGCCGGGTACCGGGTAGTAGTTGCCGTACGCCGGGTTGTCCTGCCAGCGTTTCTCGAAAGTCGCCGGGAGCCGACCTGACGGATTCACGGTACCAAAAAGTATTTCTGCGACGGCGGTGCCACCGGCCTGACCGGGGAACCAGGCCTGCAGCAATGCCGGCACACGATCGATCCAGCCATTCATGTCGACGCCACCACCAGAATTCAGAACGACGACCGTGTTCTTGTTCGCCGCCAGCATCGCCTGAATCAACTCGTCCTGCCCGGGCGGCAGGCGAAATGTACGGTCGGCGCCTTCCGATTCGGACGACGCGTTAAAGCCAGCCGCGACGATGACCACGTCAGCCTTCCTGGCCATATCTATCGCGTTCCGTTCTATGCGATTGCCGTGCCGCGAGAAGCCGAGCTTCAGTCGCTCGCCCGGCCATTTCTGCCGGCCGTGATGCTCGAGGACGACTTTGTGCGGACCCGCGTCCAGCGGCAGTGTGACGAAATCGACCATCGCCTTGTTCAGGTCCCAGTTGTCGATCACGAGTTCGTCATCGATGAATAGACGATACAGCCCGCCCAGATCGCCGGCGGCTTCCACGAAAATATCGTAGATGCCGTTGGCCGGCACTGAGTAGTACCCGGTCCAGCGCTCCGACAGGGTGCCTTCGGGAAATGCCGGCTGTCCGTCCTTTATCCCGATCTCGACGCGCGGCTCGACGCGTGTAAGCTTCGGCCTGCCCGAAAGATCATCGGACGCAAAATATTCGGCCAGTATGCCCGGCTCGCCGCCATCAGCCTCAATTGAGAAGTCGGTGGCGCTGACCGTGTCATCGAGCGTTGGCAGGCCGCGTGCATGGAACACTTCGATCTCGTCGCCGGCCATTGCTCGAATGCCATCGACGACGCTCACGGCAGCGAACGGCTCGACCAGTGAGCTGCCGCCGCCCCCGGTCACCGCGGGATGCGCATTGGGGCCGACGACGAGAATAGAGCGAATACGCGCTCTGTCGAGTGGCAGGAGTTGTCTGTCATTCTTCAGCAGCACCATGCCCTCGCGCACGCCCTGCAGTGCGGCCGCGTCGCCGTCCGGGTTCGGCCGCGGAACCGACGTGTCGAGCTGATCGCGATCGAACCAGCCGAAAGCATGTGCGACGCGCAGCTGGCGCCGTACCTTGTCGTCGATCGTCGCGACGCTCACCGCGCCGGACTTGATGGCCGGCAGCAGGTTCTCGTGGTTGAACTGAATATTTCCCGGCATTTCGATGTCCAGCCCGCCGTTGGCCATGCCGATGGCATCGTACGTCGAGATCCAGTCCGACATGATCACGCCGCGATATCCCCACTCCTGCTTGACGACGTCGTTATTGAGATACGCGTGTTGCGACATGTAGGCGCCGTTGGTGAGGTTGTAGCCGGCCATGATGGCGCCGACGTTCGCCTCCTTGACGGCCGCCTCGAAGGCCGGCAGGTAGATCTCGCGAAGCGTGCGTTCGTCGACGGTCGAATCCGTGTTGTTCCGATCGAATTCCGAGTTGTTAGCCACGAGGTGCTTTATCGTGGCGCTGACACCCTGGCTCTGCACGCCGTTGATATATCCCACGGCCATACGAGCGGCGAGGAACGGGTCTTCGCCGAAGTATTCGAAGTTCCGGGCGGCCATCGGTGCGCGGTAAATATTGACGCCGGGTGCGAGCAGGAAGTGCTTGCCCTTGGCGCGGGAGTCGCGGCCGAATTCGCGACCGATGCGTTCGGCCAGTGCGGGATTCCAGGTTGCGGCCAGGGCGATGCCCGCGCCATACGCGGTGGCAGGACCGTCGTTACGCACTCCCATCGGCCCGTCGGCCATCGCGAGCCGCGGTATTCCGAGACGCTCAATGCTGCGCAGGTACATGAAATCGACCCCGGCGATCTGATCGATCTTCTCTTCGAGCGTCATTTCGCCGACGATCGTATCAATACGTCGCTCAACGTCGACGTCGTTTAAATTGATTTCGGCGACGATCGTGATTGGGAACGTCACCAGCAGCAGGCCAAGCAACAAAAGTTTTCGCACGGTTGGTTCACCTTGTTATTCGAATCGTGTTCGCAGCGGAGGGTACGGTGCGCAGCATACCGCAACCCACGGTGATTTCCGGCACTGTATAATAGGCGTACCACGATGAGTAATCCGGCGGATCAGGCGATGCCGATGATCAGGCGATTATCGTCAGGCCCCAAAAGTGTTTCGAACGAAGTCACCAGCCCATGAATTTTGACGATAATTTTCGCCGTATTGGCGGCGCCAACATCAAGCCTGTCAAGGCACTGGTCGAAGCGCTGACCGACGAGGACTGGGACCAGGAAGCCGTGCGGGAGCAGCGCTATGAGGTGCACAAGGACACCCAGACGATACCGCTGGTGCACGATTACCAGTTTCGCCACACGGAACCAACCCGGCACCCGGCGCTGGACACGTTCGGGCCGGTGATTCGGCCGATACTGGCGATTACGGCGGACTTTTTTGATGCTTCGGAGAAGGGTCGCGAGCTGACCGAAAAATACGGCGTCGGCTATTTCATTCGGGCCAACCTGGTGCGTCTTGCTCCGGACGGGACGATCGACGAACATCGCGACGGTAATTTTTCGCTGACGCATGCGCACCGCGTGCACGTGCCGATCATTACCAACGATCGCGTCCTCTTCAAAGTGGGCCTGGAGACGCTGAATATTCCCGAAGGTGAGATCTACGAGATCAATAACCGGCGCCTGCATTCCGTTCACAACGGCGGCGACGCGGCGCGCGTCCATCTGATTCTCGACTATGTCCTGAAAGGCGAGAAATGTTGCTGCGGCGAGAAGCACCATCCCGATCAACCGTGCACGCCAGAGGCCTGCATGGACACAGACCACGGCCGGATTCCCTGTACCTGCCATACCGAAAGCGCCTGACCGCGGACAATGCAGCAGCGCGTCGATCTGCTACAGGCCGCCACCAGCGCAACGCAGTCGTTGTCGTCCGCCGATCTCGAATCTTGCTTTGACGATCCGCTGATCATCGTCTCGGTGCCACGCGCCGGCAGTACTCTGTTGTTCGAGCAGTTGCAGCGGGTTGCCGGTTTCTGGAGCATCGGTGGCGAAAGTCTTGCCATATTCAACGCGATCCCGCACCTGCGTGCCGCCAACGCGGCGCTGGACTCGGGTTGTCTCGACGAATCCCATGCCGATCCGCGCACCTGCGACCAGATGCGTCGCTGTTTCGCGTTTCTGCTCGGTGACCACCAGGGACGGCGCTACCTTCGGCTGGATCCCCGGCCAGCCGATATCGTGCTGCTCGAGAAGACGCCGCGCAATGCGCTCAATATTCCGTTCCTGCTCGAGGTCTTTCCGCGCGCCCGATTCGTCTTCCTGCATCGGGAGCCGCCGCAGAATATTGCGAGCATCATGGACGCCTGGGCCGAAGGCTTGCAGACCGGTCGGTTCGTCACGTTTCGCGACCTGCCGGGCTGGGACCGACCCGCCTGGTGCTTCCTGCTGCCGCCGGGCTGGCGTGATCTGAACGGCAAGACGCTGGCGGACATCGCCGCTTTTCAGTGGGCCGCCGGCAATCGCATCATCCTCGATGAACTCGAGGGGCTGCCGGCGGAACGCTGGATGACGACAAGCTATGAGCAGCTAATCAGCGAGCCGGCGGTGACTCTGACTGAGATCGTAAACTTCGCCGGACTCGAGGTACGCCAGTTGATGCCCGGTGTTGAGTCATTACCACTTTCCAGGACAACGGTGACGCCGCCTCATCCGGACAAGTGGCGGCGTCATGCGGAGGCCATCGACGGTGTGAACGAGGAGTGGCAGCCTGTCGCGGCGCGGATCGCAGCGCTATAGCTTTGGGAAATCCGGCATGGCGCAAACGCGCTGCAGCCATTCGTCGTGTCGCGGAATCGATTCGCGCGCGGCCCGAATTCGCTCCGCCACCGGCTGCAGTATTTGGCTCGTCGGCCGGTCTTTGCCGTACCACCGATCGCATTCATCGCGCAGGAAATCCATGCCGTAGAGAATGGCCTCGTAGCTCGAGAGGCCGAACACGCCCGCCGTGTCGATGGGCGGCCGGTGGTCACCCGGCAGTCCACCGGACGGCAGCGGTGTTTCCGGTTCGCCGGGAAACCAGCCGTCTTCGAAATCGGGCATCGACGGCGGTTTGTGGCGCCAGAAATCCAGTTTCGCCCGCACCCGGTCGTGCATGCGCTCGGGTCGCCGAATCTCGCGCCAGTAGTCGTTGTCCTCGCGCCGCGTCAGGCAGTAATGCAGGTTGATGAAGTCGACGATCTCATGGAAGCGATCCGCGATGATGCGGTTGTAACGATACGCCAGTGGCTCCATGTCGCCGTGGTGGGGGAAGTGCTCGGCGAGCATGACGGTTGCAAGATCGCTCAGGTACAGTCCGGTCGATTCGAGCGGCTCGATGAAGCCGGCCGACAGGCCGATCGCGATGCAGTTCCTGACCCAGGCCTTGGCACGATAGCCGACCTTGAACGGCACGAAACGTGCGGGCAGATCGTCGGCGAACGAGCCGACGAAGTCGCGCAGTTCTCGCTCCGCTTGATCCTCATTCACAAACTGGCTCGAATGCACGTAACCCCAGGCGCGCCGGTTCTGGAGGGGTATCTCCCATATCCAGCCGGCCGAGACCGCCGTCGCGAGCGTATTGGGCCGAACATAACCCGGGTAGTTCGTTTCGTAGGGCACCTGGATGGCCACGGCGCGATCACTCAAAAGCCACTGCGAGCAGTCAATCCACTCGACGCCGAGCTGCTTCTCGATAAGCAACGCACTGAATCCGGTGCAGTCGACGAACAGATCGGCCTCGAGTCGCAGACCGCCCCGCGTTTTGATGGCCGTGATGTTGCCAGTCTCCGCCATCTCGACGTCCGACAGGTGATCGAGATGATGTGTGACGCCACGCGCGGTCGCGACCTCGCAGAGGTAGTCGGCGAATTTCAGCGCATTCATGTGAAACGCGTAATTGAACGCCAGATTGGTCCCGTCCCCCGGCAATCCCCTGGGCCCGATGAATTCTTCGCAAAGCGTCGGTTGGGCCGAGATTGTCGCCGAGAACGGTAATGACCGATCGCTCTTGAGCCAGTGCGTCGCGGAATAATCGAGTGGTTCCAGGCGGCGGCGTCCGAACGCATGGTAATAAGAGTCGCCATTGCCATGGATCCAGTCGACGTACTTGATCGCGTGCTTGAACGTGCCATCGACTCTTTTAAGAAATTCGACCTCATCCAGCCCGATAACCGCGAGTACATGCCTGATGCTGGGAATAGTCGCCTCGCCAACACCGATACGCGGCACGTCCGGTGACTCCACCAGCGTGATATCTGCAACGCGGAGAGCCGGGGTATTCAGTGCGGCATCGAGGTAAGCCGCTGTCATCCAGCCCGCGGAGCCGCCGCCGACGATCACGACTTTTTTCGGAGACATCATCGCCCTGTCCCTGTCGTTCGCTTGTAGTCGGGCATGCCAACCACCTGCCGGAGCCAGGCGTCGTGCGGTGGGTAGGCCTGCGGCGCGCGCCGCAGACGCTCGATGATGAAGCCCGGCACCTGGGTTGTGGGACGATTCTTGCCGAACCACTCGTCGCACTCTTCGGCAAGGAAGTCCATGCCGTACAGGATCGCCTCGTAACTCTCGAGGCCGAAAATGCCCGCCGTATCGACCGGCGGTCGATGGTCGCCGGGCAGGCCAGCGCCCGGCAGCGGCTGCTGCTCCTGTCCCGGTATGCGTTGATCGACGAAGTCTGAGAGTGAGGGCATCTTGACTCGCCAGAAGTCGAGTTTCGCCTGCAGACGATCGTTGATACGCGAGGGCTTCTGTACTTCCCGCCAGAACTCGGTGTCGTTTCGCCGCGTCAAACAGTAATGCATGTTAATGAAGTCGAGGATCTCGTAGAAGCGGTTCGCCATGATTCGATTGAATCGATAGGCGAGCGGCGCCATATCGTCGTCGAACGGAAAGTGTGCTGCCAGCATCACGATGGCCAGGTCGCTCAAATAAAGCCCGGTCGATTCGAGTGGTTCGATGAAGTTTCCGGAGAGGCCGATGGAAACGCAGTTGCGCGCCCAGGCCTTCGCGCGGTGCCCGACCTTGAAATGCACCGTGCCGGTGTCCAGCGATTCGGCATGTTGACCCTCGAAGGCCCGAATCTCGCGCGCGGCGGCTTCTTCGCTGATAAAGGCACCGGCATGCACATAGCCCAGCGCCTTCCGGGTTTGCAGCGGAATCTCCCAGACCCATCCTGACGACAAGGCCGTCGCAGTCGTATACGGGCGCACGTAGCCAGGGTAATGATAGTCGTAGGGCACATTCATTGTCATGGCCCGGTCGCACAGCAGCCACCGCGAGCAGTCGACCCAGTCAATTCCGAGTTGCTTCTCTGCCAGCAGCGCCGCGAATCCGGTGCAGTCGATAAATAAATCAGCTTCGAGCTTCTTGCCGCCCCTGGTCAAAACGGCGGCAATGTCGCCGTTATCGTGCATGTTGACTTGGGTCACATGGTCGAGATGGTGTATGACACCGCGAGCCGTCGCGATCTCGCAGAGCATGTCGGCAAATTTGAGCGCATTCATGTGGTAGGCAAACTTCAGCGGCTGGTCGAACTGCGAACCACGCTGCGGAATCGGGCTGAGACCCAGGTCGCAGATAACCGGCTGCATTGATGTCGTCTCCCCAAACGGCACCGACCGGTCGCTCATGTGCCAGCGGAGCGCCGCGCGGTCGACCGGCTGGACATTGAACGTGTCGAAAGCGTGGTAGAAGTACTCGCCGTCGCCATGCAGCCAGTCGACGTACTTGATGGCCTGCTTGAATGTGCCGTCGACCTTCTTCAGAAAATCCAGCGGATCGATGCCGATTACGGTCAGGATGTGCTTGATATTGGGGATCGTGGCCTCACCGACGCCAATGCGGGGCACGTCAGGCGATTCGACCAGCGAAATCTCAATGGGCCGCTGGCCGTTGTCCCTTAATGCCGCCTCGAGATAAGCGGCTGCCATCCATCCGGCAGAACCGCCGCCGACGATCAATACTTTCTTCGGGGTCACGCAGTGAAATCCTTATGAGTTTGCAGGGGTTGCGAGCAACGCGGCCCAAATCGGGACGATCGCCGAAATCTAGCAGATTGTCTGTTGTAATTTTACAACAGATTAGGCCGTCTAATTTGGATGCCCCGGAACAACGCAATGTATACGTATTCATTGATTGAATACGTATGCATTTGTTGCGGCGGCCCAAGATTGTGTGTTGTACTCCGCTAATCTAAACCGCAGCTATTTTGCAACAAAAAGAACAAAGAGCAACTTAGCTAAAAAAACTGCATTTTTTAAAGTTAGGGGAATTTCTCGATGAAAAAGACACCTATTGCCTCGGCTGTAAGCATCGCCCTCGCACACGGATCACTGCTGATGAGCGGTCTCGCAGTTGCCCAGGAAGAGGCCACCGACGAGGAAGCGGACGATCAAGGTATCGAAGAAATCGTCACCACCGGATCTCGAATCCGGAAAGACGTTTTCTCCAGTTCGGCCCCGATGGACGTTATCGACATCGAAGAGGCCTCGGTGCAGGGTATTGCCAACGTTGGTGAGCTGCTGCAAAACAGCACCGTGGCGGCGGGATCGCCGCAGATAACCGCCGCGCTCAGTGCAGCGTTTGTTGAGAATGGCGGTATCGGGACGAGCACGATCTCGCTGCGCGGCCTCGGCGCCAACCGCACGCTGGTGTTGCTCAACGGACGGCGGGCCGGGCCATCAGGCACACGCGGCGGCGTATCCTCTTTCGACCTGAGTATCCTGCCACTATCGACGATCGAGCGTGTTGAAGTGCTGAAAGACGGCGCGTCATCGATTTACGGATCGGATGCTGTCGCCGGCGTGGTCAATATTATTACGCGTCGCGAGGACGGCGGCACGTTCGATGGCTACGTTTCGGCGCCGAGTTCGAACGGCGGTGAGCAAACCCGCCTGAGTGCGTCCTGGGGCCGCGACTATGAACGGGGCGGCTTCCGGATCACGGCCGATTACAACCAGCAGGAAGAGCTGGCCCGCGGCGACCGCGATTACTTCAATTGCGGCAACGACTACGTCTTCGACCCTGATACCGGTGCGCGCGCGGACGTAATCGATCCACGTACCGGCACTTTCAAGTGCCGCGATCTGACCTGGGGCCATATCTGGATCTACGACTATGGCGCTGGCAACATCCCTGGCGGCCGGCGCGCCCAGTATGACTACGACGGTAATCTCGGGGATTTCATACCGGGTTATGGGCCGGTCACGGGCGTGGATGATCTGGTCACGCCGCCGGGCTGGTTCCCGACCGGATACGATCGTGCATCGAGCGGTGTGGAGCAGGCGGATCACCCGTTCCAGGATGCGGAATCCCTGATTCCGGAGACTGAACTGACGACGTTCTACGCCGAAGGCGATTTCCAGCTAAGCGACAACGTTGAGCTCTATGGCGAGGTTTTGCTCAATCGCCGTCAGACGTACGTCAATAGCTATCGACAGTACTGGAATTACATTTACAGCGGTGACTGGTTTGGCAACGGCAGTCAACTGAGCGCCGATGCCGGCTGGTTTGGGTCGCAGTGGTTCAGCCCGACCCCGATCACCGACCATAACGACAGCGAGGTTACCGTCGACTACCAGCGGTTCCTTGCCGGCTTGCGCGGCGAGCTCTCTAACGGCTGGACCTGGGACACAACCGTCGCCTATAGCACATCGGACGGCGACTATTGGGACCAGCAGATCTACAACGATTCGATCAGGGACCAGAACTGGACGACCGGTAACGATTCCTGCGTCGGCCAGGTGAGTTCGGTGGAGGGCTTGCCGTGCGTGGACGTGCGCTGGTTGAGCGAAGAGGTCATGAGAGGCAACGTCACACCGGCGGAGCGCGCTTACCTGTTCGGCGAGGAGACCGGCAACACCGAATACAACCAGTGGTCGATCGATGCGTATGTGAGCGGCGAGCTGATGGAACTACCAGCCGGCCCCTTGAGTATCGCGACCGGTATCCATTATCGTGAGGACGAGATCAACGATGTCCCCGGCGACATAACACTGGCGTCCAACGCCTGGGGCTCCACGGCCGCCGGCATAACGACGGGAGATGATAAGACCCAGGCATTGTTTGTCGAATTCGACGTACCGTTAGTAAACGACGCTCCGTTGATGAAAGACCTGACGCTGAACGCGTCAGCACGTTACACCGACGTCGACTCCTACGGGGATGATACGACCTGGAAGGCCGGCCTCAACTGGCAGATCCTGGACTCCGTCAGGATTCGCGCGAACAAAGGCACGTCTTTCCGGACACCGGCGCTGTTCGAGCTGTACCTGGCCGATCAGACCAGTTTCGGTAACCGTAGCATCGACCCGTGTATCCAATGGGGAGATGAGTTGGCAGACGGCAATATCAGCCAGACGACCGCCGATAACTGTGCCGCCGATCCGGCCGGATTGCCGCCGGATTACACCGGCGCGACGATCACGCCGACCATCATCACCGGCGGCGGATTCGGTGTCCTGGCCGCTGAAACCTCGGAGTCCACGACCTTTGGTGTCATCTGGCAGCCGTCGTTCGCTGACCTGAGTATCTCGATCGATTACTTCGACATCACCATCGAAGACGAGGTCGAACAGCTCGGCGCGTCTACGATCGTCGGCGGGTGTTACTCGTCGGATACCGGCTTTGCGTTTGGTGGCACAGAGCCGCTCTGCAGGCAGTTCGATCGCTCACTGCCGAACGACGGCGTCGACAACGTTAAGGATAGCTACCTCAATATTGCGGAACAGACCAACCGCGGCATCGACTATTCGTTGCGGTATACGAGCGAGCTGGGTGGCTGGGGTAATCTTCGGTTTGACGTAAGTGCAAACAAGCAGCTCGAAGATAAGATAGCGCTGTTCGCCGACGAGGTAGACGACGTTAACAAAATCGTCGGCGATCCGGAGTGGGTCGGCGAGTACAGTGTTTCCCTGGCGCGTGGTGCGTTCGAGCTGTTTTACGGCGGCCGTTACGTTGGCCAGGCGTCCGACCGGCGTTTTTATTCGGACGACCTGACCACCGTATTTGGTGAGCCTGTCAGACAGGTGCTCGATGTCGATAGTGTGATGTACCATTCACTCTCCGGTGCTTACACTTATGAGGACCTCGGCCTGCGCGTGTTGGTCGGCGTCGCCAACCTGACGGACGAGGAGCCGCCGCAAGTCAGCATCCGCGGTTCAGATGTGAACACCGCCGGCAATTCTGCGTTTTATTCGCAGTATGACTGGCTGGGTCGGCGGGCGTTTATGAATGTCACCTGGGACTTCGATTAAGTCGCAGACTGCTACAGAAGCAAGATAAAATGTGCCGGCTTAAAGCCGGCACATTTTTTTGGATGGGAACCATGCCCCGAATCGTCGCCAAGAACGACAACCTGAACGAGCGTAATCGCGAGTTCGAGCAGCGCCCGCTGACCGAGCCGGTGTTTCTCAACAGCGTGCCGAAGAGCGGCACCCACTTGCTCCGCAATATCCTGCGCATGTTCGTGCCCGCCGAGCAGCAGTACCACAGGGCTTTTATCCAGTACCCGAATCTGCGTGAACACCAGGGCGCCTTCGGGAGGGCGCGGCCTTTTTTGAGCTGGGGGCACCTGCTATATGGCGACGACTCGGCGATCGCGCTCAGGCAGGTTCGACAGCTGTTGCTCGTGCGTGATCCGTACGACTGGGTGCTTGCGCGCGCCCGGTTCTTTCTGTCGGACACGTTCCAGGGTTCGCTGGATCATCTCAAGGGCGGCAATATCGAAGTCGAGGATATGCTGAACATGATGATCTTCGGCATCCCTGAGAAGGCGCCCACGCTATATGAGATCTATACCCACAACGCGGTTTCCTGGTTGGGTACGAAAGCGCAGGTACTGAAGTTCGAGGACCTGCATCAACACGTTAAGTCACTCGACAACAAAGCAGCCGAACCTTTTTTCGCAGGGTTACTCGAGCGTCTCGGGATGGGCGAACTGCCTGCAGACTGGCGCGAGCGTGTCCGCATCGGCTCGGATCGCGAGCAGAGTGGCACCGCGCGCGAGAATCTTGCCGGCACCGCTGCGCAGATTCCCGACACGCTCCCGGACATGCAGAAACGCCTGGTCGACTATGCGGCGCCGGGCCTGCGGGCGATCCTCGGCTACGAAACCTGATCAGTTATTCCAGCTGGGCGGCTTCCTGAGGCGTAGTCTTGCCAGGACCGATGTATTCGTCGAGAAACGCGAGCATGCGCTGGTACAACTCCAGCCGATTCTCAGGGCGGTAGAATCCGTGTGCTTCTTTCTTCTTGAGCATCCATTCGTAAGGCTTGCCGAGCTCCTCCAGGCGTTTCCGCAGACGATACGCATGTTCCACGTCAACCCGAAAGTCTTCGCCGCCATGCACAATAAATACCGGCGCTTTGAGTTTATGGAGATTGTGTAATGGCGATCGGGATCGCAGGTCTGCCTTGTCTTCACCAACGGCCTCTTTCAGGAAGGTGATGCCCGCGTCCCTCGTTGGGATATCGCCCTTTTCGAACATCAACTCGAGGTCGTATACGCCGACGTAGGCGATCGCGCACTGATACAAGTCAGGCTCCCGTACCACGCCCATCATCGCGGCATAACCGCCGTACGAAGCGCCGTAGATGCATACTCGATCGCTGGCCGTGAGTCCTGAGTCGATGGCCCAAAGAGTCGCATCGGTGAGATCATCCTGCATCAGCGTGCCCCACTTGCCGAACCCGGTGTACAAAAAGTTCCGTCCGTAGCCTCCGGAGCCGCGGTAATTTACCTGTAACACCGCATAGCCGCGGCTTGCAAGCACTTGCACATCCGGATGGTAGCCCCAGTAGTCGCGCACGCCATGAGGTCCGCCGTGAGGCAATATCACCATCGGAAACGGCCCGTCACCGTCATCGGGTCGGGTCAGGTAAGCGTACATCTCCGTGCCGTCCCTGACTTTCAGCTTGTAGGGTTCCATCGGCCGCATCTTTATTGCGTCAATTCCCGGCAGCACGGACACGATCTTTGACAGCTGGTTTTTTTCGACGTCGAACAGGAAATACATCCCCGGCATTCGATCACTGGTGGCTCCGATGATCGCCAGGTTTCCGTCTTTGGTCATCGAGGTGGGGCGCACCCGGTAGCCTTTGAGTGTCTCCCGCACCGAGGCCATCGCCGCGGACAGTGCATGATCCTGATTAATCGTGATGTATTCAGGATAATCCGGTTCCACGTAAACACCGAGCAGGTATCCGTCCGGCGCAAATTCGACGCGGCGGATATCGACCACATCGTGACTGTAAAGGAGCTCGGTTGCCTCGGACGTCGTATTGAAGGAATACAGGCTGTTCGTGTCGGTCTCGCGATTGTCGAGCATGTACAGGACTTCGTTGTCGGGAGCGAATGCCACCGGCGTGATCGTTCCCTCCTTGCCGTGGTACGTGCCGAGCGGGTTCCACCGCTTCCCGTCATGCTCATGAATGACGGTCGCATTCTTGTTGTCGGGATCCGTCGATACCGCGAGACGAACGGCGCCGTCGTTGTCGGTAACGACTTGTGCGCCGCGAGCAGGTGCTCGCGTTACCCTCGACATCCTGCCTGAGTATATGCTGAGCTTGTATACTTCGGTAAACGTGCTATTTGGCTTCGCGTAGTCGTTAACCCCGACCAGAATGTGTTTCTTATCGTCATCCAGTCGGTTCAGCAGACTAGCAACCTTGTATGTCCGGTCGAACCTGAGACCCGTCTCCTTACCACGCCCAAACAACCATTCCCTGCGCTTGCCGTCCCAGTTGACCGCCACAATTTCATGTGTCGCCGACGGAGCATCCAGCGAGCCGTATTTGCGACCGAGTGATGCAACAATACGCTCGTCATTCGCCCAGAAAAAATTGTTAATGAATAAATTTCGGAAGCCGCTGACATGCGCCGTGATTTCACTGCCGTCCGTGCGCATGATGAGGAGGCTTGCCTCACCATCGTCATCGCGCACCGTCGCCGCCATGTACTCACCGGTCGGGCTGATCTTTAGATCGTTGTATAGCGGCAGCTTGGTAAATTCTTCCAGGGGCACCTCGGCAGAAGTTACTGCGGATATCAGGATTAACCCCGCGGCGACGGTCAGGCGTACCGCTCCTGAAATGATCGCGATGCGGTTATTGGTTGATTTCGTCGAAAGCATTTGAAGGAATACCCTGTAGCTTGCTTCACGTAAAAATACCATGTTCCTCTGGTAACGATGAAACCGCAACTCGAGCCTGTGTTTGAAACCGCGCACACGACGCCGCTGGTAGAATGAACACGGCGTGAGTTATCTTGTCCAAAACCAGCTGTGCCAGTTTTCGCCGGCGCGGAGCCAGACGATTTAGCGATTCAACGGGAGGACATCATCGAATGAAACGACTGCTGCCTGTAATTGCGTGTTTGACACTGGCCGCCTGTGCCACGGCCGACGAGGATGCCCGGCCGTTCACGGCCACGCCGATCACCCAGTTCGATGAGCCCTGGGCGATGACCTTCCTGCCGGACGGCCGCCTGCTCGTGACGGAGAAGCCGGGACGCCTGCTTGTCGTGACGCAAGATGGGCAACAGTCGGCCCCGGTCACCGGCGTACCGGAGGTTGATTACGGCGGGCAGGGGGGTCTGGGCGATGTCATTCTGCATCCTGAGTTTGCGGACAACGGCATAATCTATCTGAGCTACGCAGAAGCCGGTGACGATGACACCCGTGGTGCGGCCGTCGCGTGCGCCACATTACAGCTCGGCGCGGACGGCGGCGCTGTACTGGACGATGTGCAGGTCATCTGGCGGCAATACCCGAAGGTCTCCGGGCGTGGCCATTACGGGCATCGGCTGGCGTTCTCGCCGGACGGACACCTGTTCATCTCATCGGGCGACCGGCAGAAGTTCGATCCTGCGCAGAACATGCAGGGCAACCTCGGCAAGATTGTCAGACTGCATGATGATGGCACCGTGCCCGAAGACAACCCGTTCTTCGATCAGGGCGGGGTGACCGCCGAAATCTGGACGCTCGGGCACCGTAACCCGCTCGGCATCGATTTCGACGCCGCAGGGCGGTTATGGAACCAGGAAATGGGCCCGCGCCACGGCGACGAGCTCAATCTCGTGAAACCAACGCTCAACTATGGCTACCCATTGGTGTCGAACGGCGATCACTACGGCGGCGAGGAAATACCCGACCACGATACGCGCCCCGATCTCGAGGCGCCGAAGGCTTATTGGGTCCCGGCAATCTCGCCGGCCGGTCTGCTGATCTACGACGGGGATAAATTCCCGGAATGGCAGGGCAATGCGTTCCTCGGTGGGCTGTCGTCCGAAGCGCTCGTGCGTGTCGAATTCGATGGCGAAAATGCCCGCGAGGCCGAGCGATTTGAAATGGGTGCGAGGATTCGCGAAGTGGAGCAAGGGCCGGATGGGGCGATCTGGATCCTGGAGGACGACCGCAAAAGTAGTGACGGGCGCCTGTTGAAACTGTTGCCGAAATAGCCGGCCCCACGCGTTCCCCGGGGAGCACCGCATGCACGAAGACTGGCTCGAACGCTGGCAAGTCGGTCGTACCGGCTGGCACGAATCCGGCGGCAACCGAAATTTGAAAAGATACTGGCGCGCGACCGGCAGGCGCATTCTGGTGCCGCTGTGCGGCAAGACGCCCGATCTGTTGTGGCTCGAGGCGCAGGGTAATGACGTCGTCGGCGTGGAGCTCTCGGAAATCGCCGTACGCGGATTTTTCGACGATAACCAGCTCGAGTTTGAGCGCGCCGACGGCGAGCTCGGCGAATATCGTGCGCTGACGCGCCGTATCACGCTCTATTGCGGCGACTATTTCGCATTCCGCTCCAAGCCCTTCGACGCGCATTATGATCGCGGCGCGCTGGTGGCGCTGACGCCGGAGCTACGTGCCCGTTATGCCGAACATACGAGCGCATTGCTGTCGGAGGACGCCGAGCAGCTGGTCGTGACCGTGGATTACGATCAGGCCGTTTGCGATGGCCCGCCATTTTCACTAAGCGAGCGAGAAATCACGGCCTACTGGCCGCGGTTGCAGCAAGTTGCATCGGTTGACGATACGGCAAACGCACCGCCGAAGTTCCTGGACGCGGGGCTAACCCGAATGCACGAGGTCGTCTGGCGTACGCCTTGATAACGCCTAAGTTTCGATCGCCTCGCCCGCAAGCTCCTGGTATGCGGCGTGCACGGTCTCGGCGCCATAACGACGCTCCAGTCGTCGAATGGCAAAATGCCCGCGCGCCATATCCTGGAAATGCGATATGAAGACGGTGTTGACGAGCCCGCCGCCGACCGCACCGATGACCGGAATGGCCTGCGCCATGGCTTTCTGCGTGACGACGATGCCGAAGCGGCTGGCGAGCGCCGCGATCAGGCGAACCAGTGCCGGCGCACTGGTGCTGGCAGCGCCGTGGGCGGCGACGTACTGCAATGCGTCGGTGACCGCCTTGCTCAGCGCAACGCGCACGCCATAGTAAGTCGTTTCTGCCGCGTCGTCCTTGTCACTCGAACCGCTGCCCATGGCGAACACCTGCATGCAATTCAGGACGGTTTCGGGATCGTCCGGCGACTCGCCCTCGGCGCGCGCAATGTCCGCAATCGAGCGAAACATGATGCCGGTGGTTAGCGGTAGTTCGACCAGTAACGCCTCGATGCCAAAAAATCCGGCAACCGCACCGGTCGTCATCGCGGCCGCCGTGTGCAGGCGCGGCTTGGCCTGCGTACCCTCAGCTGCGGCAATGCTCTTCATCGAGCTCTGCAGCACGAACTCCAGCGCTTTATGCGTTGACTTGCTGACGGCGTCGACCAGTGCATCGGGCGCACGTTTGCCGATCTCACGTGTGACGGCCTCGACGGGCATGCCGAGTGCCGAACTCATGCGTATGGCGAGCGACGGGTTCTCGAGACGCGCGTAGGCGTCTGCCAGCACCGTCAATTCGGTCGCGGTCATGGTCATCAGGTAAATCAGCTTACCTCAGGAATATGACGGACGGGTACGGGCGCGTCGTAACGATCAGGTCGGCGGGTCGTCCTTATCGGTGACCAACTTTGTGCCGAGTACCCGCGGTTCATTCTGGCGGATATCCGCGCGCGGCGTCGCAGTCAGCCGTTCGGACAATACGGCGACGCGGCGTTCCAGTGTCTCGACTATTGTCGTAATGGGAGTGAGATCGACGGGCGATCGTATTTCGATGGTTGGCAGCTGACGAATCTCGATGCGCAACTCGTCCAGTCGCTTGTTTATCCTGTCGTAATCGCGATGCGCAAGTCGCCAGGCCAGCAGGTACCCGACCACGGCACCCAGACCTAACAGTAACAAAACTTGCGTATATTCCAACATACCGACTCTTCCAATGATTCCGGTACCTTCAGCAACTGGTATCGGTTCTTTTTCGATGTATTGACGATAAGGTGTGTCGCGACCAGCCACAATGGGCCAATCGTTAAAAATTGTCACAGTGCGAGCGAATGCACGTGTCACCAAAAATCGCTATTGTTGTCGGAATTCGAACTGCCGAGGGCACGAAATCCGGTGAACGCTCAGCATTTCCGATCCGCAATTATCCTGCTGCTGTTACAGGTTCTTACCTGGCAACCGGCTGTTGCTGCTGATGCAGACGGTTTTCGGAATCTCGCCGAGGACGCCGGCCGCTGGATCGCCTCGACCGCAGTGGACTCCGATCACGGGAGCATCTGGCCTGACGACGCCATGGCAGCCGAGGCTGTCGGCTACGACCTGGCGTCAGGTGTTGCCGGCAAGGTGGTCTTCTTCGTTGCGCTGTATCGGGCGACTGGCAACGATAGCTACCTGGACGAAGCTCGGCGCGGCGCCGATTTTCTCGCCGAATCACTGACCGACCCGGCAATCTTCGACAGCAATCCGCGGCGAGCGAGTTTGTACACAGGCGTCGCCGGTATCGGGGTTGCGCTGTTGCACATCACGGCCGAAAGTCCGGATGAAAAATATGACGAAGCTCTGCGGACTGCTAACCGGTTGCTCAGCGACTGGCTTGTCCGCGATGCGAACGGCGTGCACTGGAGCGAGCAATTCAACGATCTGCTGTATGGCGACGCCGGCACGGTGCTCTTTCTCGCCCACGTGGCGCAGCGTCAGGAAAATGCGCAGGCGCGGAACCTGGCGAGGCTGGGTGCGCATTCGCTGCTCAAACAATCGATCGAGGACGGCGACACCCGGCACTGGCGCTTTCGGCGCGACAAGCCCTTCAATCTGCCCAATTTTTCTCACGGCACCGCCGGTATTGCCTACGTGCTCGCAACCGTGGCCAGCGTGACCGGTGACGACATGTATTCAGATGCGGCGGCGGCAGGTTTTAAGTACCTGCGCTCGGTCGCGGAAATCGAAGACGGCGAACTGCGCATGCCGTATGGCTGGGGCTCCGACAACTGGCAAGGGCTTTACGAATTCGGCTGGGCGCACGGACTGGCCGGAACTGCGATGACGCTCCTGCGCCTGCAGCAACTCGACATCGACGCCATCGAAGCAACAGAGTTCCTGAAGTTAACGCGGCAAACGCTGACGTCGATTGATCTCCCAGGTACGCCCGCTGAGCCGTTTGCGGAGCCCTCGACGCCACTCGACTTTCGCTTCGGACGCGCCAGTGTTTTGTCACTGGCCTGTTACTGGGCGGCACAATTTCCGGATGACCAAGAAATAAAGCGGCTGTGTGTCGATCTTTATGAACATATCGTCGCGGCCGCCGTTCGCGAGAAAGACACGGCGCACTGGCTCGTGGATGTGCCCGCGTTCATGGGCGGCGGTCGTGCGGCTTATACCGGACTTTTCCACGGGGCAGCAGGGATTGGCCTGGCGCTGCTGTCGGCGCATGCCGACCTGACCGGCAAGCCGCGTTACGACGACCTGCCGGACGATCCGCGTTAATTTAGAGTGCCGCCTTAAACCCGCTGCAGCGCCTCGATACGTTCCGCGATCGGCGGATGGCTCATGAACAGGCGCGAGAAAGTCTTCTTGCCGCCGCCGGAGATACCGAACGCCTGCATGGACTCGGGCAACTGGCTCGGCGCGCCGCGATCGAGCCTTTGCAGCGCTGCGATCATCGGCTGGCGGCCATTTATATCTGCCGAACCGGCGTCCGCCCGGAACTCGCGCTGCCGCGATACCCACATGACGATAGTGCTGGCGAGTATGCCGAGGACCACCTGCGCGGCGATAACCGAAACGAAATACCCGATGCCGTAACCCCGTTCATTCCGTAGCACGACACGATCGACGATATGTCCAACGACGCGCGACAGGAAGATGACAAAGGTGTTCACGACGCCCTGCACGAGCGCGAGCGTGATCATGTCGCCGTTGGCGACGTGCGAAATCTCGTGGGCGAGCACGGCTTCAACTTCGTCCTGCTTCATGCCGCGCAAAAGACCGGTGCTGACAGCGACCAGCGCCTTGTTACGCCGCATGCCGGTTGCGAAGGCGTTCATGTCCGGAGAATCGTAGATGGCCACTTCAGGCGTTTCGATGCCGGCCTGCTGTGCCTGGCGCTGGACTATGGAAACCAGCCAGGACTCCGTGCTGTTGCCGGGCTGCGTGATGACCTGAGCGCCCGTCGAGCGCTTGGCCATCCACTTGGAGATGGCCAGCGAGATGAACGAGCCGCCGAATCCGATCACGAGCGACAGGACGAGCAGTGAGTTGTAGTCGATGCCAACACCGCGCTCATCGAGGACGCTGTCGACGCCCAGCAATCGGAGCACAATGCTCAGGACGAGGATGACCGCAAGGTTGGTGGCAAGAAACAGCGCGACGCGCTTGAACATGGTTGCTACTCCGGATTTCAAAATCAAATTAGATATTGGCCCTGTTTGGAGCATATCAAGGTCCGGAGGTTCCGCGAAGTTGGCGCCACTACGGCACCGTTAGAGTGAAAATAGGCACTTCCGGCGGGTGATTTCATTCTTGAAATCCTCTAATATGCGCGCACAAAAATAGACCACGTCCTAGGGGGACACCATGTTCAAGAAGACACAGTTATCCAATGCCATTGGCTTGGCATTGGTCACATCGGCTGGATGTTTGCCATTATCTGCGGCCGCCGCCGAGTTCGAAGAAATCACGGTAACGGCCACCAAGCGGGCGACCGACCTGCAGGACACGCCGATTGCCATTCAGGCCCTCGGCGAAGAGAAGCTCGACGAGCTCAATATCGCCAACTTCGACGACTACATCCGCTACCTGCCGAACGTGAACTCGGCCGGCCGCGGCCCGGGCCAGTCCTCGGTCTTTATCCGCGGCATGGCCACCGATTCGTCGGACCAGACCTCGGTCGAAATCGGTGCGCCGGTGCCGAACGTCGCGCTCTATCTCGACGAGCAGCCGGTCAGCTCGGGCGGCCGCAACCTTGACCTGTACACGGCCGATATCGCACGCGTCGAGGTGCTCCCGGGTCCGCAGGGCACGCTGTTCGGCGCCAGTTCACAGGCCGGTACAGTGCGCCTGATCACCAACAAGCCGGTCTACGACGAATTCCAGGCCGGCTTCGACGCCAGTTATTCGTTCACCAGTGAGGGCGACCCGAGCACCAGCGTCGAGGCGTTCGTCAACATACCCGTAATCGACGACAAGTTCGCCATACGCGGTGTGTTTTACAACGCCGTCGAGGGTGGCTATATCGACAATGTGTTCGGTGAGAACGCGTATGTCGAGGGGCAGGGCGGGTTCCCGGCCGGCGCGGATTCAGTCGTCGTCAACAACATCGCTTACGTCGAAGACAACTTCAACGATGCCGTATATCGCGGCGCGCGCTTCAGCGCCAAGATCGCGCTGAATGATGACTGGGAGCTGCTGCCCCAATACATGACGCAGCAGCTCGATGTCGACGGCGTGTTCGATCACTCGCCCGAATCGATCGCCAACCTCAGCACCGATTCAGCCGGCAGCCGTATCGTCGGCGACCTCAAGGTGCAGCGCTTCTTCCCGGACTTCCTCGACGACGAGTTCGATCAGTTCTCGCTGACCGTCAACGGCCGGCTCGGAGCCCTGGATCTCGTGTACGCGGGCTCGTTCCTCGATCGCGAGGTTAACAACAGCTTCGACTACAGTGGCTACACCCAGATCGGTGGGTCCGGCGCCTATTACATCTGCCAGCCCGATTACACGCTGTGCGGCGATCCGACGCAGGGCATGATCGCGCACATCGAGAACGAGCGCACGACCCACGAGTTGCGGGTGTCCTACTCAGAAGGTGAGAAGGTCGATTTCGTTGCTGGTATCTTCCTCGACGATATCCAGACCAAGGTCGACACCAACTTCTATGTCGCGGGCTCGATAGGCTACTTCGCGCCAAACACGCCGCATTCGCAGTCGACGGTGTTCAACCCGGAACCGCGAGCGCCGGGCATCACCTTCATGAACGATGCAATCCGTGACGAGGAGCAGTTCGCAGCCTTCGGCGAGTTTACCTGGCATGCTACTGACCAGCTGTCCCTTACGCTGGGTGCGCGTTACTACGACATCGAGACCAGCCTGGTCGGTTCATCGAACTTTGCGACGGGCTGTGGCGACTTCGGATTTGGCTGCGGACCGGAAGCCGACGGCGATGGTGGCCGACCTTTCGACGTCATTTTCGCCGATGACCTGCCGCTGAAGGAAGACGACACGATCACGAAGGTGAGTGTCTCCTGGACGCCGAACGATGACCTGCTGTTCTACGGTACCTACTCGGAGGGCTTCCGGCCTGGCGGCTTCAATCGTATCGACAGCGATGAGGTGCCGCAGACTTACGTCAGTGATGAAGTCACCAACATGGAAGTCGGTTGGAAGACCACCTTGGCGGACGGCCGGGTGCGCTTCAATGGTTCCGTCTACGCCATCGACTGGGATGGCGTACAAGTCGGTATTACCAATTTCGATATTTCTGTTATTACGTTCACGGGCAATGCCGCCGACGCGGAGATTCGTGGCTTCGAAAGTGATTTCAGCTGGCTGCCGACCGACAATCTGACGATCGCATCCAGCATTTCCTACAATTCGAGCGAAATGGTGTTTGTACCGGCAGGCGTCACCGATATCGCGGGCGCAGGCTCGGATCTCGCACTGGCGCCTGAGCTGCAGTACAACATCAGCGGCCGCTACGAGTGGGAGACTGCCGGCAAGAACGCGCACGCCCAGTTGGTCTACGCGCATACCGATGACCAGTTCAGCTCGATCGTCGTTGCCAATCGTTTCAAGCAGGCTTCGTACGAGACGATCGACGGTGCGATCGGTATCAAAGCCGATAATTGGTCCGTCGAGTTGTTCGGCGAAAACCTGACGGACGAGCGTGCCGAGTTGTTCATCAATTCGCTGGACACGGATCTCAGGATTACGACCAATCGTCCACGCACGTTCGGGGTGCGCGTCTCCTACGACTTCTAGTGCCTGACGGCGCGACAGGCTCGCAGCAGCTGCTGCGAGCCGGAAATCCGGAAGGCGCGTTAGCGGCGGCGCGGGCGGAGCTCGAGGTCGAACCGCAATCCATCGACGCTCTGTACTGCAAGGCGGTAGCGGA
>Ga0224508_10000929_pt1 | contig 27007 bp, 22 predicted proteins | sample SF_Jan12_sed_USG_4_FD_170157 | JGI IMG/M metagenome (GOLD analysis project Ga0224508, IMG submission 170157) | Sediment microbial communities from San Francisco Bay, California, United States - SF_Jan12_sed_USGS_21 | ecosystem: Environmental > Aquatic > Marine > Sediment | place: USA... | reverse complement strand
TGACCGCGTGTCGAAACTTCCGGCGCCAAGGCTGCTTTCGAGATAGGCATCGTTCGCACGGCGCGTGATGATATTGATTACGCCGCCGATTGCATCCGTGCCGAACAATGCGGAGCGTGTACCTTTGACGATTTCGACGCGTTCGATAATCTCGGGTGCGATGTGCTGGATAGCGGCGCCCCCCAACGTGCCCGGGTTGATGCGCACACCGTCAAGCAGCACGAGCGTGTGATTGCTTTCAGTTCCCCGCAAGAAAATCGAGGTCGACTGTCCGGGCCCGCCGTTTCGGCCGATATCGATGCCGGCCTCAAAACGCAGCAATTCGGCAAGGTCCGTTGCGAGAGACATTTCGATGTCTTCGCGGGTGATTACGGTGACCGGGACAATGGCGTCATGCAACGGGATTTCTGTGCGGGTCGCCGTGACGATGAGGGTATCGCCCGTCGCAGAGTCTGCAGCAGAGACGGTGTCGATGACGAACAACAAGAAAAATGCTGCCGCTGCAAACTGTTTGATTCGCATTGTGCCTCTCCAGTGCGTGCCGCCCGCACGCGATGTCGTTCGTGAATGTCACGCTGCGGAGAGAGTGTAAGGACGGCTTTCGCTGCACGCCCGAACCTGCGCCCGCCGCGCCGTTCGTGGTACACGAGGCCGGTCTCCGGGCTGACGAGCGGATAACAATCCTCGCCGTAGCGCCTTCCCGAGAACCTCTTGAACCGGTTCGCAGTGGCTCTGATTCGAATGCTTCGAACCAGCGGCTACGGGTTAACTCGATCACCGTTGCGGGGGCAGCGCCGGATTGAGCATGAGCGATCATGCTGCACCGGCTTCCCGTTCACCCGATTGTGCCTAATCGGGTTCACCTAGCGTGCGTCGTACGATAGGGAGGTGGCCTGGCACTGTCAAGCGATGCATGGCTGGCTTGTTTCTTTGGCAGCGAGCCGCCATAGTTGCGCCGATCGCAATGTGTGATGGACAAGGATGAGTGTGGAAACCTACGACGACGACGACTCGTCAGAGCACCTGCGCACTGCACTGGAGGCTGCGCACGCAGCAGCCGGAATAAGCCGCAATTACTACGCTGGCAATTTCACCGTAACGACAAAAGACGATCTGACGCCCGTTACGCAAGCCGATGTCGAGTGCGAGCAGAAGATCCGCGAGATCATTCTCGGGCGATTTCCCGAACACGGATTTTATGGCGAAGAAACAGGCCGCACGCGTGATGATGCCGAGTATCTCTGGCTGGTCGATCCGATCGACGGTACCAAAGGCTTCGTGCGGCAGTACCCGTTTTTCTCGACACAGATTGCGCTCATGCACGCGGGTCAGATTGTCCTCGGTGTTTCGAGTGGAACGATGATGGATGAGCTTGCCTGGGCCGAAAAAGGCCGGGGTGCGTGGCTCAATGGACAACGAATGTCGGTCAGTGATATCGACGATGTCGATCGGGCCGCTGTATCGACGGGCAATCTCAGGTCACTGGCAATGAGCGCGGGCTGGGGCAAGCTCGGTGAAATCGTCTCGCGCGCGGATCGGATACGCGGTTACGGCGATTTCTACCATTATCATCTGCTTGCATCGGGCAAGATCGAGGCGGTTATCGAATCCGACGTCAATATTCTCGATATTGCGGCATTGTCGATTATCGTTGTCGAGGCGGGTGGCGCTTTCACTGATCTCAATGGCAAAACGATCGGACTCGAAACACGGTCTGTGCTTGCGACGAATGCGGTGCTGCACGATGACTACCTGGAACGGCTAAAGGGTTGGGTGGTCTGACGTCGGGACGAATAGCCTGTGCGAGCGCCAACTTACGCCTTCCATCTGCGTTGCAAACAACTGACTGAGCTTCGACTCGGTCAAAACAGTTTCACTTTCGCCGAGTTCCCAACGCCCATCGCCAAAAAGCAGCAAACAGCGATCCGCGAATCGTACCGCCAGGTTTACATCATGAAAGCTCGCGATTACGCCCGCACCCGCATCGGCAGCGCGCCGAAAAACCCGCAGCGTATCGAGTTGATGCTGCGGATCCAGGTGATTGGTCGGTTCATCGAGCAGATACACATCCGGTGTTTGGGTCAGTACTTGTGCGATCGCAAGCCGGCGCCGCTCGCCGCCCGATAGCGTCAAAACATCCCGCGCCGACAGTCCGTCGAGGCCCATAGTCTGTAGGGCTCCGTTGGCAATGGCGTAGTCTTCGGTTGACTCCCAGCGAAAACGACCAATGTGCGGATGGCGCCCGATGAGCACGGTGTCGAGCACCGTTGCCGGAAAAATATCATCGATGACCTGTGGCAACAGCGCGAGCTGCTGCGCGGTCGTTTGTCGCTGGCTTTTGTGAATGTCTGCGTCGCGAAGTGACACGCGCCCGGTATCAGGTTGGCGCAATCCCGCCAGTGTCATCAACGTCAGCGATTTGCCTGCTCCATTCTGGCCAAGAACCGCTATAAGTTCGCCATGACGCAGCGCAAGATCGAGTTCATCGACGAGCAGTCGACCCGGCACACTGACGCGAATGTCTTTACAGGAAAGGAGTGCATGTTGATCCGGGGCCATCCATCCAGCGTAGCCCAGACTAGTCGATAAGACGAATCTCGCTTGCAGTCTTCGGGCCGATGGTGACCCACTTGAGGTTCTTCGGTATGACCGCGTCATCTTCGGCGCGTGCGATACGTCCACCCATTATTTCGGCATAGCGTTGCGGATATAGTGGTTTGCGGTCTGGCTCGGCGAGACCGTCTGGTGCCAGCGGCTGCCCGTTCGCCGGGTCGTACTTGTCCGTCGCGCCAAGCGTGTGCAAGAACTCGTGCGCGATAACGACATTATTGCTGCCCGTGTGGCGTCGACTGCCGTATGCATTGACGATGCCGACCATGCCCTTCTGCATGCCGACCGAGTTCTCGAGCACAAGGGTGTGGTCCGGACTGTGATAGCGAACGAACATACGTACGTCCGGATCAACCGAGTCCTGTTTTCCTGCCGTGTTTGACGACCACCAGCGTAATTTTAGCGACCAGAGCATGATGTCGAGACCACTCGCGCCCGGCTCGATCGTGGGCGGTTGCTCGTTGATCGGCCGCCCGAGTTCCATCCGCAGGGGCCGGCTCACAGATTTGCCATACCGTTCGGTCTCCCGGGCGATGAACTGTTCGATACCGGCGAAATCGTCGCTCTCGAGACCCAGGATATAATCGGTGCTCGCGTCACTGCCATCAGCATTGATCGGGTAGATTTTAACCCAGAGGCTGTTGTTCCAGTCCGTGCTGCGCGCCTGACTCAGCCACGTATTGAGGGCTACGAAGAACAGTATGAATAGCAGAACGGAAATACGAATGGCTTTGAACATGGCATTGGTAGTCGTTGCCTGGTGCAGATTGCCGATTTAGCCAGTTTTTGTGCCAGACGGCAGCAGACCAGTTCGCAGAAATCGTGATTTACGGCGATGCGCCGCTCACAGTGTGATTCCCGTCAACCTGCGACTGCTCCGGTTTCCTGAAACGCCAGAGCAGGCGATCTGATCTGCTGCAGAGCTGCGGGTCGAATATGAACCTCGTTCGGCCGCAAATAGCCCAGCAATAAAAAGCCCCGCGGCGTGAGCGGCGGGGCTAATTTCTCTTTCGTTTTATCAAAAGAGGTAACTGCGAATTCGGTAACCGGTTACAAGAACATTATTATTATTGGATCTGGATCTTATTGTTTTTATAGTTATTGTTCTTCTGGCGTCTAAATCCGGTTTGTAGCCGTTTGTGATACCGATTGCAGTTACACTTCGCTTGGGCAGGGTTTTAAAAGCAAGAGCTGTGCCAACATCGCTGGATCGATTGGGAATTCAGGTATTTAGCGACTGGTACAGCTTGGCGGCAACAGCGATTGCAGTGCTTTTGTAAAGATAACCGACATTATTGTCTTGTCGTACGTCACCTGATCCTGAAACAACTCGGCATAACTTTGCGAAAAACAAAGGGAATGTTCCCGGGACACGGCTGAGCAAACACCGCATATGGTCGAATCTGACAGCAGTATTATGTTTAATATTCTCGTCTTGCAGTAATTCGCCCGAGTTTGGGACTATTTTGTCAAATTATTCGACAGACCCTGACTGCTCGGCCCGTTCGATCAGGCCAATGGCACTGAAAAACCGGCCATTTCGGACGACCCCCACAATTTTCAGCGAATCCTCAATGTCGCGTAACGGGTCGCCGTCGATCAGCACGAGGTCAGCGCTACTGCCAGTTGCGATTCGGCCGACCTGCAGACCAAGCCCAAGCGCGTTCGCGGCGTTGACGCCGGCGGCCCGCAGCACATAGTCCTCACCCAGTCCGGCTTCGGACAACGCGCGTAATTCGGCATGCAGCGCAACGCCGGGGGCGAAGCCGTTCGCGCTGCTGCCAAGCACGATGGACGACGAGCGTGCCTCCAATCGGGGTTTCTCCGTGAATCGGCGGATGGCGGTCGGATAAGATCTGAGCAAACCGGCCTGACGTGATTCGAGCAGCGCGGGCAAACCGCGAGTTCGGGAATCTGCCAGTCCCGACAGGATTGTTGTGGCGTCAACGCCATGGGCTATTTGCGCGTCCTCATAACGAATGCCGCCTGGAGATGTGGGCGTCGATTCGGCGCCGAGCATTGCCGTCGATATCGAATTGAGTTGCAGTTGCCAGTCATCGCCCAACACTCGCGGCCCGGGCATGTCTTTGCCGGACCAGCGCTGATTGAGTTCGCCGGCGCGGGCATGATCGACGACGATGGTAGTAACACCAAACGCCAACAGTGCAGGCCCAAGCGATTCATTCAAGTCGGTCGGTAACGATGCATGGCTGTCGATGAAACCGGGCAACGCAGTAAGGTCACCCAACTCGACGATGATTGCTCCGGGCCTGTCGCGCCGTTCTTCAAGCGCGCTAATTCGACTTCCCTCGATGACGATATCCAGGCCTTCGCGGTAAGCATCGCCAATACCGTCAAACAAGCGCGCTGTGCGGATCACCAGCTGACCGGGAGGTTCGTCTATGACGGGGAGTTTGCGTTGACGAGTGGCCTCACGTTGCGGCGGTTCTTCGCGATACACCGTTGCTCGAAATGGAATCGTCGACGACGACCAGGAGTTGAACAGGCGGCTGCGAATAAGTCCGTTGGCCGCGTACAGCATCTGATGGCGATCGGGCCAGGCGACGGGTGCAACAAAAAAGTCCTCACCGGTGATCAGCGGTCGAACGAGTACGGGGTCGGACAGGATTGCCATATCAATTGACAAGCCGTCGTCGCGTTGCCGCAGGAAGGTAACGAGACTCCCGTCGGGCCGCCATGACGGGGCGTACAAGCGTGCGGACGATGTCACAAGCACCTGATCGGGCTGGCCGCGACGGCGCAGCATCAATGACCATTGATTGCCCTGGCGGTGAATGTAAACAAGGTCTCGCCCGTCGGCCGACCATGCCGGTTCGGTTTCGTCGCCGGCAAGACTGCTGATGCGCCAAGTAAGGCCGGTTGCCAGGTCGAGTTCCCACAGGTCGAAGCCGGAGTTCCTGCGGTCTGAGGCATACAATATTCGTTCGCCATCGGGATGCCAGGTCGGGTGCTGATCGAAAAACTGGCCATCACTGATGTTGCTAGCCGTACCGTCTTGAAATCGATACAAGCAAAGTTGTTCCTGGTTGCCCTGCCGCGCCTGATAGACGATCGCCGACGCATCAGGCGACCAACGCGGTCGTCGTGCGGGGGAAAGGCCGTCCGTGATGGCCTCTGCTGTTCCGCCTGAAGGTGGAACGATCCAGATTTTTCCGAGCAAATCGATCGCGAGCTGAGCATCTTCCGCAACATCAACGGAGAAGTTAGTTCCTCTGGTCAGCGTGATCTGCGCGCTTGCCGGGCCAGCCGCGACTAACAACAAAACCAGGAGTTTGACGCGCCTCATTCAGCGATCCACTCGCACGGACTGTAGCTCGCCACCTTCAACCTCAACCGTGACTTGCATGGGCTGGCAACAAACATGGCAATCTTCGATGTAGGATTGCGAGCCTGACGACGGGTCGACAACGAGTGTGATCGACTCACCGCAAAATGGGCAATGAACATGCCGCTCAGGTAACCAGCTGGTCATCGATCTCGGTGGATTCTCAAGGCTGTAACCGCGTGCCTGTCCATTCACCGGCCGTATATGTGTCGTCATCGCTGCGCACCAGCGACCGGTCCCAACGAGCACGATCGTGAATTCGATCGGTACCCTCGATCCATAACTCAATGCGCCGCGGCCAAACACGAATGCCGCCCCAATGCGGCGGCCGTGGAATCACCGGGCGATCGGCGACCGCGATGGATTTCCAATTCCTGGCTGCACCAACGCCGAGTTTCATGGCGCGCTTGCCGACTTGAGCAATGAGTGCGGACCGGGATTCGAGAGGCGAGCTTTGGTCCGAACCCCACGCTCCGAGCTGACTGGCCCAGTCGCGGGTCGCGAAATACGCATCGCTTTCGTCGGCCGGCGATCGAATCGCTTCGCCTTCCAAACGCACTTGCCGTCCAAAGGAGTCCCAGTGAAATACGAGCGCGATCTTGTTGTTGTGATTCAGATGCCGCACCTTGTCCGACTTGTAGTTCGTATAAAACACAAGATAGCCGGGATCGACGACGAATTCCTTACACAGCACCATGCGTCCGGTGGGCTGACCGGTTTCATCGACAGTCACCGCGGTCATCGTATGGGGGTTGCGCTGCACACCCTTCTCGAAAGCCTCATCGAGCCAGGCTTTCGCCCAATCCATCGGGTTCGATGGCAGCTCTGTAGGGAGCCTTGTCGCCGAGCATGGGTCGGTCACGCCAGCCTCCGGTTGTCCGGCATGTTCAGGTATCGCATATCATGGTACCGCCTTCGCGTCGTGGGTCCGATGCGACCTGAAATCCGTTTTTTCTGTCAACCAGTGTCGCACCAACGCCGCCGAAGTACATATTGAGTTCCGGAGACACGCTAACGGGCATGTCGACAGCAGGCAAATCGAGTCCTGGCTCTGCCATCAGGCGCTCCGCTTCGCCAATCGTGTCGACATGCAAGCGCGGATGTGCGATGGCTTGTTCGAGCGGCATTTCCATCTGCAGAATGTTGACGAAGAACTGATGCAGGGCCGTTGTAATACGATCGGCGCCAGGCGAACCGGCTGCGAGCACTCTGCCTTTGCGGCGCGCGATACTCGGCGCCATGTTTGATGGCAGACGCGCGCCGGGCGGACTCGCAGCCAGCCCGCGGCGATTGAGTTCGAGCTCACCCAGACAATTGTTGAGCCATAACCCTGTAGCGGCCGGCATCTCGCCGGAGCCATAGCCCGATGATGCGGTAACGGCGCAGGCGATGCCATTGCCATCCACGGCAGATGTGTGCACGGTTGATGCAGACGTCCATTCACTGAGTAACTGTCCGCTACGTGACGACTCAAGCAGCTTTGCGGCTTCGGCACCGACATCATCGGTAAGGTCGAGATGCCGCTTGCGGTAGTCAAGCGCAGCACGCTGCACGTTTATCAATTGCGACAGCGCGTCGGTTGTCCACTCGTTATTAGGCAGGTCGGCGCAGGCAAGCAACATCGCGGCCAGGACGGTGCCGCCGACGGCCGGGGGCGGGGTGCTTGCGATTGTCCATTTTCCAACGTCAACAGTCAGGGATGGCCGCTCGATAGCTTCGAAGTCCTTCAGGTCCTGCATCGTCAGGCTGCCACCACCATCCAAGACATGACTTGTCATTGTCTTCGCCAGTTCGCCTTCGTAGAAGAGCCGCGCACCTTCATCAGCAATCGCGGATAACGTGTCGGCGAGATGCGGCACGATAATCCGGCTGCCGATATCGCGTTGTGTTCGATCGCTGTGGTGCAGCGCAAAAAACCCATCGTCGCTGCGACTGTAAATAGCCTCGCCCGAGTAGCCCAGGTAGTAGTGACACGCCGCAGACAAAGGGAAGCCGTCGCGCGTTGCCGCGATGACCGGTGCGAACAGGTCCTGCCAACGCGCCTTGCCGAACAATTGCCATGCCCGCTCGACTGCTGCGAGCGAGCCCGGAACGGCAACTGACCCCGGGCCCGCGAGCGTCGTGACGCCACTGCCGTAGTCCAGCGTTACGCTGCTCACACCGTTGCCACGTTCTGCATTGTCTTTGTTGTCCAGGCCACGGCCAGGGATTGCGACGTTACCGTCGATGGTCACTGGATCATGGTCCGGGCCCCACACAGTGATGAATGCGCTGCCTGCGAGTGCACAGACACTGGGTTCTGCATTCATTGTGAACAGGGCGGCCGTGAGCGCGCAATCAACTGCATTGCCACCGGCGGCCGCAATCTCGCGCGCGGCATCGGCGGCAAGTTGCGACGTCGTTGCGACGGCGACCTTGGTCATGGGTGGGTCCTGTCGCCTTGGAGAGGATTATCAGAAATGAATAACAGATCGAATGCTCTTGCCTTGGTGCATGAGGTCAAACGCCTTGTTGATGTCCTCGAGCGGCATCGTATACGTGATGAACTCGTCGATCTTGATGTCACCGTCCATGTACTGGTCAACCATGCCCGGTAACTGTGATCGACCTTTACAGCCGCCAAACGCAGTGCCACGCCAGACGCGGCCTGTTACGAGCTGAAACGGACGCGTGGATATCTCCTGACCGGCGCCGGCGACGCCGACGATCGTCGATTCACCCCAGCCTTTGTGACAACATTCCAGCGCTGCGCGCATCAGCTCGACATTGCCGACACACTCGAACGAATAGTCGACGCCGCCATCGGTGAGATCGACAATTACGTCCTGGATCGGCGCGTCATGATCTTGAGGGTTTACCGTATCGGTTGCCCCCAACTGAGTTGCGAGCTCGAATTTGTCTGTGTTGATATCGATTGCAATGATGCGGCCGGCTTTCGCCATCATGGCGCCCTGGATCGCACTGAGTCCGACGCCCCCAAGACCGAATACGGCAACTGTCGCCCCGGGCTCGACCTTGGCCGTGTTCAAAACCGCACCGATACCGGTCGTAATGCCACAGCCCAGCAGGCAGATTTTTTCGAGCGGTGCCTCTTCGCGAATTTTTGCGACCGAAATCTCAGGGAGCACCGTGTACTCACTGAATGTCGACGTGCCCATGTAGTGATATACGGTCTTGCCGTTGGCAGAAAATCGCGAAGTGCCATCCGGCATCAGGCCCTGTCCCTGAGTAACGCGAATTTTTTGACACAGATTGGTTTTCCCCGAGGTACAGAAATTGCATTCTCCGCATTCCGGCGTGTACAGCGGAATGACATGATCACCAACCTTGACCGAGGTCACGCCTTCACCAATCTCCTCGACGATCGCGCCGCCCTCGTGCCCAAGCACAGACGGGAAAATGCCTTCGGGATCGTCCCCCGACAATGTGAACGCATCCGTGTGACAAACGCCTGTCGCAACATTACGCAGCAGTACTTCGCCGGCCTGCGGCCCATCCAGATCGATCGTCTCGATTTCGAGCGGTTTGCCCGCTTCCCAGGCGACTGCAGCACGCGTCTTCATTGTTATCTGGCTCCGCTATGAGTTGTGATATGCCGGAGGGAGATATTCGCACGATTGTCGGCCTGCGGACAATGCGATGCAGCTTGCTCCGGCGCGCAGGTCTCCTGTAAAACAGGGTTCATTATCCCCTGTGGACACAACAGACCAAAGCAATGAGCCTCGACGACCTGCGCAATGACTTATCTGCTGTCGACAGGCAGCTTGTCGACCTGATCGCCGAACGCCAGCGTCTCGTGAGCGAAATCGGTCTCAACAAGCTGTCATCGGGCACCGGAACTCGAGATTACGCCCGTGAAAAAGACGTTCTCGACATGGGTCGTGCCCAGGCGGTTGAGCTCGGCATCGATCCTGATCTCGCTGAAGACGTGCTGCGCAAGCTGATCCGCTCATCGCTGGCCAGCCAGGAGCGTGACCGCGTCATTGCCGAAGGCAAGGGCGATGGCCGCCGGGTACTGGTTATTGGCGGCGCCGGCAAGATGGGTGGCTGGTTCGTGGATTTCTTCGCGTCACAGGGATACGCGACGACAGTCGCTGATCCCGGCGTCGAAGATGGACCGGGACGATTCAGCAATTGGACAGATGCGGGCGTTGACTACGATGTCATTGTCGTTGCGGCACCGCTTGCTGTTTCCGGACGAATTCTTGCGCAGCTTGCCGTACTCAAACCGCAGGGTCTGATCTTCGATATCGGTTCTCTGAAAACTCCGCTCATCGATGGCTTGCAGGAACTTCAGCAGGCCGGCTGCCGCGTCGCGTCGCTGCATCCGATGTACGGCCCCGACACACGGCTATTGTCGGGACACCACCTTATCTTCTGTGACGTTGGCTCAAAGGAAGCGACTGCCGATGCGAAAGAATTGTTCAGTTCGACGATGGTCGAACAGATCGACATGGGACTGGATGATCACGATCGACTCATTGCCTATGTATTGGGCCTGTCGCACGCGTTGAATATTGCGTTTTTCACGGCACTTGCCGACAGTGGCGAGGCAGCTCCAAAGCTCGCGCAGATGTCGTCGACGACATTCGACTCGCAACTGCTCGTATCCGCTGCGGTCGCGCAGGACAACCCGCATCTGTATTTTGAGATTCAGCACCTCAACAAATTCGGCCTCGGGCCGCTCGACGCGCTTTGCGAGGCCTCGGGCCGAATTCGCGCGGTTGTAGCCGGCGGCGATGAAGACGGTTTTGTCGAACTCATGAAAAAGGGTAAGGAATACATGGCGCTTCGTGGCTGAGCGGAACCGGCGACCGTTCGTGCGACGTCAGGCGACGTTTCTGGTAAAACTCCAGTAACCGACGGAGGGATCCTGGCAAATGCAGACTGCAGAGATTCTCAACGCCCGACTTGAGGCGACGGAGCATCAGCTTGATGAGCTGACCGCAAAGGTCGCGCGTAACGAAGAGAAGATGCGCCGCACAGAGCAACGTGAGTTACGCCTGCTCCAGGCGGAAGATCTCGAGGCTTTGCTTCGGGAAATGCTGGGGGGGCTGCGTGCGAGTTATGCCTTGCAGCAGGTCGGTGTGGTGCTCTGCGATCCCGACCATGACATCCGGCACCTGCTGCTGGCCGCAGGCACCCCGGCTGAGGGTTTCGACGGCCTGCTGATGGTCGAATCCCTGACGGGGCTGGCGCCACAATATGTCGCCCTGAGGCAACCCTGGCTCGGCGCCTTTGCGACGTGCGATCACCAGCTCATATTTCCGCGACCGGCGGGCCTCGCCAGTGTGGCGATGATTCCTCTGACGCATCGCAAAAACCTGATCGGCAGTATCAACTTCGGCAGTGAAGACGTGTCGAGGTTTACTCGCGGGCACGCTGCGGATTTTCTCGCTCACCTCGGCGTGATTGCATCCTTTGCTATCGAGAATGCCGTCAATCGGGAGCGCCTGTTGCGCAGCGGCTTCACTGACGTGTTGACGGGATGGCACAACCGCCGCTACTTGCAGGTGCGGCTCAACGAGGAATTGGCAAGGGCGCGCCGTGATGGCAGTCATCTGGTTTGTCTTATGCTGGATGTGGACCACTTCAAGCGCGTCAATGACAACTGGGGTCATGTAGCCGGTGACGCAGTGCTGCAGGAGCTTGCCAATCGCATCGACTCTCAGGTGCGTGCCAGCGACGTCGCGGCGCGCTACGGCGGAGAAGAGTTCGTCGTTCTGCTCCCCGATACTGACAATGCCTCGGGTGTGCGTCTGGCCGAACGCATTCGCAGAGCGATAGCGGCGTCCACTTGCGATCTGCCCTGTGGTGAGACGGTGCCGATAACGGCGTCCATCGGCATTGCGGGCGTCACTCCCGCTCCGGACATCGAAGATCTCAAGACGGTCGGTGACTCGCTGATCGCCCGCGCCGATGTCGCATTGTATCGCGCGAAATCGGGGGGCAGAGACCAGGTTGCAGTCGACGAGAGTTGACGATGCGTAGACTCGGCGTCGCGGTATTGATCGCATCGGGATCGTTCTTCCTCGCGGCCTGTGATCGAACTTCCGATAAGGTAACCGACGGCGTGCGTCACGAGCCGGTTGTGGTATATGCCGCAATCGAAGATGACGCCGGTCTTCGAGACGTTTTTGCGAGATACACCGAGGAAAGCGGCGTACTCGTCATCGTTCGCCGCGGCATCGCTGCGGACATCGTTGACGACCTGATCGAGAACAGGATTTCCCCGCCGGCCGACATGCTCGTGACGAGTTCCGTGGTCGACATATGGCGGGCAGCCGAGGAGGGCGCGCTGCGCCCCCTGTTCTCGGAGGCAGTCCATGAGCGATCGCCTGCCTGGTCGCGTGATCCCGATGACCTGTGGTTTGGCACAAGCTATCGAACGGCAGTCATCGCGCATGACATGCCCGACCTGACTGGTGCGGAGGTGCCGGATTACGCGGCATTGGCGGAAGCGCGTTTTGCGACTTCAGTATGCCTGTCGTCAGCCGCGAATGCGGTCAATCGAACGGTCATCGCGATGATGATCGAGACGATGGGCGTACGCCCTGCCGAAATCGCGGTCCGCGGCTGGATGGCCAACCTGGCGTTACCGGTTTTCGACACCGAGGCGCAACTCATTGCTGCGATTCATGCAGGTTCGTGCCGCATCGGTATCGTGTCCAGCACCGCGTTAGCGATAGCGATGACAGATAACGCACATCTCGATCTTGCGGTTCTGACGCCTGCAACGACGTATGCCGATGTCGACGGCATCGGCGTCGCACGCCATGCTCGCAACCCCGACGGTGCGGCGGCTTTGCTTGAGTGGATGTTCTCTACCGACGTGCAGGCAACAGGCTCATCGAAGAACCTGACGTACCCGGTAAACGCGTCGGCAAAACATGCTGAGATGCTCGATGCGGCCGGAGCGAAAAATATCAGCCAAAAGAACGTTGGCCTGGTCGCATGGCACGAGGTCGAAGCAGTCAAGCTTGCGGAACGCGCCCGCTACCGCCGGTGAGTGCTGGCGCGACGCCTGAACTCAGGGCCAGATATCGCGCTGCAGAACCACAATTGCGATTCTCTCGATTGCTGTAACAAGTGCCGCATCACGCAAGGTCGGGGCCAAACGATTGCCATTGAACCCGTCTTGATGCCGCGTGTTGAGGGCAGTCCAGCGGTCGACCGTGTCGTCGACCGCGTGAACCATTTTGTTCTTGAGTTTGCGGTCGACCTTGTCGATATCCCATTGCTGGTTTTCGAGGTTTTGCACCCATTCGAAATAGCTGACGACGACACCACCACTGTTGGCAACGATGTCCGGCAATACCACAATGTTCTTCTCTTGTACGATCCGGTCCGCCACCGTCGTCAATGGACCGTTGGCATCTTCCACAATCAGTCTGGCTTTGACCTTCGCTGCGTTGTCCTCTCGAATCTGGCACTCGAGCGCCGCGGGAATGAGGATGTCACAGTCATAAGCCAGTAACTCCTCATTGTTGATTGCAGTGGACTCCGGCATTCCGACGACACTCCCGGTCTTGCTCTTGTGAGCCGATACCTGTTCCGAATCCAGCCCGCTGTCGTTACCAATTCCTCCGCGCGAGTCGCTGACCGCAACGATACGGGCACCGGCTTCCTGAAACAGGCGGGCTGCAGTCGAGCCGGCATTGCCGAATCCCTGCACCGCAACACGAACACCATCCAGCGTTTCCATGCCAGGAACGACCCCTCGCTTCAGGAGTTGCTCCGTGGCGTACAAGCTGCCTCTCGCAGTCGCTTCGTCGCGGCCTACCGAGCCGCCGATTTCCAATGGTTTACCAGTGACAACGGCAAGGTTATTCTGCCCCGGATGCATCAAGTCAAAGGTGTCGTAAATCCACGCCATGGTCTGCGCGTCGGTATATACATCTGGCGCCGGGATGTCGGTATGCGGACCAATGTTGTCGCCAAGCTCTGCAACGAATCGCCGCGTAACTCGTCGCAATTCGCTGCGACTCAGTTCTTTCGGGTTGCACGCGACACCACCTTTCCCGCCGCCGAAGGGTATGTCGACCACGGCGGTTTTCCACGTCATGAATGCAGCGAGTGCTGATACCTCGGCTTCGTTTACGTTCGGGTGATAACGGATGCCGCCCTTGCCCGGCCCTCTTACCCGATTGTGCAAGACGCGAAATCCGTGAAATGTCTGTATCGACCCGTCATCCATATTGACCGGGAAGCGAACGTGTATCGTGCGTTTCGGATTGATCAGATAGTCGATGATTCCGACCTTGATGCCGTCGATCCAGGTCAGGGCCTGTTCGAACTGTTGTTTGGCGTTTACAAAGAGATCCAGGCTCTCCGCAGATTCAGCTGACGTAGTCATGATTAGTCTCACTGAAGGAATAGTTCTTCAAAGCCAGATGATGGCACCAGACGGCAGCCGTGGCGCTACGTAGATTCGCTTACCAGTATTGAGAAGACCCCTACTTGAGCGCAGGCCTGCCCCAGTCGTTTAGACTGTTTCGCGCGAGTCGCGGCTTTTACTCATCAGGATCAGAAACAACGGTACACCGATCGCAGCCGTAAGCGCACCGACAGGCAACTGCCTCGGAGCCATCACGGTTCGCGCCAGTGTGTCGGCGATGACGAGCAGGCTTCCGCCAGCTAGCGCGGCGGCTGGCAGAACAATACGATGATCACTGCCGGAGGCGAGTCGTACGAGATGCGGCACAACGAGTCCGATAAAACCGATGACACCGACGGTGGTAACGGACAACGCCGTCGCAAGCGATGCGGCCGCAAAGAGCAGGTAGCGAAATCCGGCTACCGGCATGCCGACAATGGCCGCCTGAAGTTCACCGCGCGAAAGAACGTTGAGATGTCGTGCGGCAAGCGTCCCGGTGACGACCAGGAGCGCGAGCAGCCACAGCGTTCGCCAGGGTTCAAATGCAAAACTCAGGTCGCCCATCAGCCAGAACAGCATCCCGCGCAGGTTTTGGTCCGGACTTAGCGCGAGCAGTAAGGTGGTCGCGGCGCTGAAGCCGGCGGCCAGTACCACTCCCGTTAGCAGTAGTCGCGCCGGCGTCCAGCTACCGCTGCCATGCGCGATGGAAAAGACGAGCAGCGTTGCGGCCATCGCGCCGCCGAAAGCGGCGAGGTCGATGAGCATGCTGCCCAGGCCGAATATCATTGCGAGCAACGCTGCGACTGCTGCCCCACCCGAGCTGCCGAGAATATAAGGATCTGCAAGTGGATTGCGCAGTAGCACCTGCATGAGTACGCCAGCAACCGCGAGTAGTCCACCAACCGAAAACGCGGTTAATGCGCGCGGCAGCCGCAGGTCCATGATCAGTGAACGAGTATTCTCGGGCGCCGTACCGCGCAGCGCGGCGACTGTTTCGGCCAGACTGATGTCCGCACTTCCCGAGGCAAGCGCGACGGCCAATGCGAGGACAGCAATGACGACGAGTCCGGCAAACAGCAGTGCGGGGCGCCCAATGATCAACTCGACTCCCTGTGGTATTGGAGTCGCCGACAATGCCCTTATTTGGTGTAAAGTTAAAGACAGTTAGAGTTTTTGTATCGGTTGCAATGAGCAACGACTGGATTGACGCAGAGGGGTTTCGCGCCAACGTCGGTATTATCCTGGCGGACGGCGACGGCAAGCTGATGCTGGCCGGCCGCGTCGGCAGCAAGGGCTGGCAGTTTCCGCAGGGCGGCGTACTGGTCGGCGAGGAACCCGAACAGGCGATGTACCGCGAGCTGCGCGAGGAGGTCGGTCTTGACCCTGCCGACGTCCAGCTGCTCGGAGTGACGGCCGACTGGTTGCGGTATCGTCTTCCCGACAAGTTCATTCGCCACCATAGCCAGCCCTTGTGCATTGGCCAGAAACAGCGTTGGTTCATGCTTCGCCTGGTCGCGTCGACCGACAATGTTCGCTTTGATCTGGGCGAAGAACCCGAGTTTGACCGGATCCGCTGGGTAGACTACTGGCGCCCGGTGAATGAAGTCATCTACTTCAAGCGCCGCGTCTATGCGCATGCGTTGCACGAACTTGGATCGACAGTGTATCCGCAAGGATTGCCGCCACGCCCGCGCTGGTGGCCAAATCGCTGGCGCGCCGTATTTGACAAGGATATCGCTGCCCCTAAATCGTGACGTGCTGCCCTTCTAAGTGGCCGGGCCACCGCGTAACATAACGTCTTTTCGCTGACAGGCTGACTCTTGTGGCCCGACATTCACCGTTACAGCTGCATAGCCGGGGGCGCGTCCTGATGACGCGTGCGGTGCTTGCTGTCATGATCGCCGTCGTTGCTTATCTCGTGTTCGAATTCGGGCGTATTCAGGCCAGCTACAATATTGTCGATGCAGCCAAAGAGCGCCAGGGCTACGAAGATCGTATCCGGGGCCTGGAAAACGACATTGCTGCGCTCAAAGAAGAAGTAGCATTGCTCGAAACGCACCGCGATATCGATCGCGAAGCTTACAAGGATGTGGAGACGAGCCTGACCACTCTGCAGGCAAAGATCCAGGAGCAGACAAATGCTATCGCTTTTTATCGCGGCATCGTATCGCCTGCCGATGGTACTGCAGGATTGCGAGTGCAGGATCTGAAGCTGACTCGCGGTCCTGCAGAACGAGCCTACAATGTCCGGCTGGTATTGGTGCAATCGCTGAAACATGATCGCAAGGTCGCCGGCGACGTAAGTCTGAGTATCGAAGGTAACCAGGGTGGCACGGCAACGACTTACAGTTACTCACAGCTAGTGCCTGAGAAAGCGAGTGCGAACTGGCCGTTCTCTTTTCGCTATTTTCAGGATTTTGACAGAGAAATTGTTCTTCCTGCCGGTTTTACGCCTGAAAAGATTACGATTGAAGTGCGCTCGAAGACGCGCTCGATCACGAGTATTGAGGAAAGCTATTCCTGGACGACGAGTCCGGGCTAATGGATTGGTCGCCTGCGCGGGCGATCTGGAGGATTACATGTTTGGTCGAAAGCAACGCAGACACACAGTGGTCGACACGTTGGTTGGCTCCAACTCCAAGGTCAACGGTGACCTGGCGTTTCACGGCGGTTGCCACGTGGATGGCACCGTTAAAGGCAATGTCAGCGCGGACCCCGAAAGCCAATCAGCGCTTAGCGTCAGCGAGGACGGCACTGTGGAAGGCGGTGTGACCGTACCCTATGTCGTACTACACGGCATCGTTCGCGGAGATGTGTGTGCCAGCCAGCGCGTGGAACTTGGGCCGACGGCACGTGTCATTGGCAATGTGTATTACAATTTGATCGAGATGGCGATCGGTGCCGAGATTAACGGTAAACTCGTGCATCAGCCCGAGGGTCAGGTACCATTACTCGAGCAAACGAGTCGTATCGACGAATCGGCAGCGCTTGGGGCAGAGTCGTAGTACGTTCAGGACAGGAATCAGGAAATGCAGACGGAAACACCGACAGTTGGTCACGCGGCACCACCGCCAGTCGTCTTCACAGACGCAGCGGCGAGCAAGGTTGGCGAACTGATCAAAGAGGAACAAAACCCGGAGCTCAAGCTCAGGGTCTTCATTTCGGGCGGCGGCTGCTCGGGTTTTCAGTACGGCTTCACGTTCGACGAAAACATCGAAGATGGTGACAGCGAGGTCGTCAATCAGGGCGTCACGCTTGTTATTGATCCGATGAGCGTCCAGTATCTGATGGGCGCGGAAATAGACTACAAAGAAGACTTGCAGGGTGCGCAATTCATCATCCGCAACCCGAATGCGACGACAACCTGCGGTTGTGGACAGTCCTTCACGGCCTGAATCCTCTCCCGAGGTCATCGCGGCCGTTGATCTCGGTTCCAACAGTTTTCACATGATTGTCGGCGAGCTGCGCCATGGGCAGCTCATCATCATCGACCGCATCCGGGAAACCGTGCGGCTCGCGGAAGGTCTGTCTGCCACCGGGGATCTGTCAGCTGAAGCCCGTGCGCGGGCGATCGACTGTCTTTCTCGCTTCGGCGAGCGGCTTCGTGACATGCACGCGGCAAGCGTGCGCGCAGCCGGTACCAGTACTATTCGGCGCGCGCGCGAAGATACCGGTTTCATCGCAGACGCCGAATCAGCTTTGGGCCATCCGATTGAGACCATTTCCGGTATCGAGGAAGCGCGACTAATCTATCAAGGGGTGACGCACAGCCTGCCGCCGCGCGAAGGCTTGCGACTCGTGCTCGACATCGGTGGCGGTAGTACCGAGTTGATTCTTGGTCAGGGCGCGGCGCCTCGCGCGCTCGAGAGTTTGCATCTGGGCTGCGTATCGATGACCGAGCGTTTCTTTTCTGACGGGCGCATCAGCCGCGAAGCATTCGACAAGGTCCGGGTTGCGGCACGACTCGAACTCAGGCCCGTCAAAGCCTTTTTCCGAGGTGCCGGAGAAATCGAGTCGATAGGTACATCAGGGACCATTCGCTCAGCCGAAAGTGTTGCGAATGAGTTGGGCATCATAGACTCACAGGGTTTGACACCGGATGCGCTCGAGCAGTTGATCGAGCGCGTGCTCGAGTTTGCCTCGATCGAGGAACTGACATTGCCGGGCCTGTCGGAGAGACGAGCGCAGGTCTGGCCGGGCGGCCTTGCGATCCTCGCCGAGCTACTTGGCGTTTTGCGCGTCAGTGCGTTGCAGGTCTCGGATGGCGCACTTCGCGAAGGATTGCTTTATGACCTGCTGGGTCGCTTGCAACACGAAGATGCACGCGAACGCAGTGTGCGTGCGATGGCCGCGCGCTATAACGTCGACCAGGCACAAGCGAAACGCGTGACGGCAACGGCGGACGTGTTACTGAGTCAGTGTGTAGAAAAATGGCGGCTCGAGGTGCCAATGAGTAGCAGCATTCTTAACTGGTCGGCGCGGCTGCATGAAATCGGGCTGGATATATCTCACGACGGCTTCGAGCGACACGGCGCATACGTCGCGGAGCATGCGGACCTGCCTGGATTTCCACGTGCGGAGCAACGCTTCCTCGCTTTCCTGATTGGCAGCCAGAGGCACGAGATCGATACGCGTTTCAATAATCAATTGCCGCGCGCATGGCGCGAAACCGCGTTGCGGCTGGCAATGCTGCTACGGCTCGCTGTGCTGTTGAACCGCAGTCGGTCGCAGCTTGATATTCCTGGCATAGAGCTTGCGGTCAAGGACCGTTCTCTGGAGCTGCATTTCGATCCGGCCTGGTTGCAAGCGAACCCACTGACGGTTTCTGATCTCGAGCGGGAGCAAGGTTATCTTCACGCGGTTGGCTACGAGCTGAGTTTCACGTAAGGACGGCCAACTCTTCCGTGAATATTTTCTGCGCCGAAATTCGTTCCTCGCCCTTTGCCGGCGCCAGTCGTTCGTAGCTGCCGTCACCGTGTAACACCCATGCCTGACAGTTGTCGGCCAGGAATAGTTCGAGGTCGCTGCGAATCTGGTCTTTCATGGCCTTCTGGCGAATTTCGAAACAGGACTCGTTACGACGCAGAAGGTTTCTTTCCATCCAGTCCGCGCTTGCGCAATAGAATTCTTCCTCGCCGTCATTGAGGAAATAATAGACGCGTGAGTGCTCGAGAAAACGGCCAACGATCGAGCGAACGTGGATGTTCTCGGACAGCCCCGGCACATTAGGGCGAAGTGAACAGATGCCACGCACGATCAGGTCGATTTTCACGCCAGCCTGTGATGCCGCGTAAAGCGCGTCGATGACGCCGGGCGCGTTCAAGGAATTGATCTTGGCAATAATGCGTGCATCTTTGCCAGCGCGTGCGTTTTCCGCTTCACGTTCGATCTTCTCGAGCAACGATGAGTAGAGATTGAACGGCGCCGCCAACATGCGTGACATATCGGTGACACCGGTCAAGCTCGTCAGCTGCATGAAAAGTTCGTGCACGTCCTGCCCAAGACGTTGGCTGCTGCTCATATAGCCGTAATCGGTATAGAGGCGTGTCGTCGCGTGATGGTAATTGCCGGTCCCGAGGTGCACGTAGCGCACGAGTTTGTCAGACTCGCGACGTACCACCAAAGTCATTTTCGCGTGCGTCTTGTAGCCAACCAGCCCGTATACGACGGCCGCGCCGGCTTCCTGCAAGCGGTTGGCAAGTGAGATATTTGCGGCCTCATCGAAACGCGCCATCAGCTCGATGATGACCGTGACCTCTTTGCCGGATCTTGCAGCATTGACGAGGTGGTCGACGATCGGCGAGTCCGCGCCGGTTCGGTACAGGGTGATCTTGATTGCAAGTACATCAGGGTCTGTCGATGCGCTGCTGATGAAGTCTATCGTTGGCGCGAAGGACTGGTACGGGTGATGCAACAGCACGTTTTTCTTTGACAACAACTCAAAAATATTCTCGGTGCCGCGTAATTCTTCCGGCAGACCTTGTGTGAACGGCGGATATTTCAGTTCCGGCCGGTCCTCGATCTCGCAAATTGTAGACAGGCGATTCAGATTCACCGGGCCGTCGACGAGGTACATGTCGTGTTCGTCCAGACTGAAATGGTCAAGCAGGAATTGCTGCAGGTCGGGCGGACATTGATGGCCTACCTCGATTCTTACCGATGCACCGTGACGGCTGGCTTGCAGCTGGCCCTCGAGCGCATCGACCAGATCGCTGATCTCCTCGTCATCAACGTACAGATTGCTGTTGCGTGTGACGCGGAATTGATAGCAGCCGTCAACATCAAGTCCGGGGAACAATTCTCCGACATGCACGCGAATGATCGATGATAAAAAAACGTAATCATGACAGCCGGGGCTGCTGAGATGCTCGGGTAGTCGAATGATGCGCGGCAGCGAGCGCGGTGCCTGCACCATGCCCCGATGGCGGCGGCGGCCGAAAGCATCTTTACCCTTCAGGCGCACGATGAAATTGAGACTCTTGTTCAGAATTCGGGGAAACGGCCGAGACGGATCGAAGGTCAGCGGCGTCAATACCGGAACGACCTGTTCCCGGAAATACGTCGTAAGCCATTCCTGTTGCTCGTCGTTCCAGTACTCGCTCTGTACGAAGCGGACGCCAGCTTTGGCCATTTCCGGAAATAGCACATTGTTTAGCAGTTCATATTGCTGCCGAACGATGCCGAGCATGCCGTGCCGCAGAGCGTCGAAAATTTGCTGCGACGAGAGCTTCTCAGGGCCGGGTGCCGGTGCGCCGATCTCGATGCGCTGTTTCAGCGCGGCAACCCGAATCTCGAAGAACTCATCGAGGTTGGTGCAGGTGATGCAAAGAAACCGTAGCCGCTCCAGAATCGGCACGGTCGGGTCCAGCGCCTGAGCCAATACGCGCTTGTTGAACTCGAACTGGCTGAGTTCACGATTGATGTACAAATCAGCGGATGGGAGTGCTGGCGCGTCCACGGTCACCTCTCAAGTTCGCGGCCGGCCAGTATAACAATGGCAACGCTGCGAATACTTTACGGAGTACTCAATTCAGTCTGCGGGATAGATGGCGCCGAGCACGGCAGATCGAGTTGCACCGGTAACCGAAGTGAGATTGCCCGGGAGCTTCTGCAGGGTCCTTCTCGCAAGCCAGGCAAAGGCCACAGCTTCGACCCAATCCGGATCGAGACCACCTGCCTCGGTCGATCTGACTTGGACTCCGGGTAAGGCGGCACCGAGTTTTCGCATCAGGTCCGCATTATGTGCGCCGCCACCGCAGACGAATACAGCGGATGTATCGCCTGCATAGTGCTGGATAGCCGCCGCTATGCTGGTAGCGGTCAAGGCACTCAATGTTGCCTGCACGTCCTGCGCATCCAGTCCGTCGATGCCGGCTGCGGCTAGCCAGTCGAGATTGAAGTGCTCGAAACCCGTACTCTTTGGCGGCCTGGCAGCAAAGTACGGATCAGCGAGTAGCTGTGACAAAAGGTCTTTGTCAACTTTGCCTTGCGCAGCCCAGCTGCCCCCCTTGTCGAACGGTTGACCGCGATGTCTGCTGGTCCACGCATCGAGCAGCGTGTTGCCGGGGCCGGTATCGAATCCTGTCGTAGCCGCTTCATCGCCTCGCAAGATCGTAATGTTCGCAATGCCGCCGATGTTGACTACGACCCGATTCGAGTCGGGCTGGCGGAACAAGCACTCGTGAAACAACGGTGTAAGCGGGGCACCCTGACCACCCAGGGCCAGATCCGCCCGGCGGAAGTCGGCGATCGTTGTAATTCCGGTTCCCTTGGCAATCACTGACGGATCGCCAATCTGCAGCGTGAACGGATGGGGTGCATCGGGCCGGTGCCGTAAGGTCTGGCCATGACTGCCGATCGCAGCGATCGCCGCGGCATCGACACCGGCATCCTTGAGCAGTGCGTTGGCCGCGTCGCGGAAGCACTCGCCGACCCATCGATCAAGCTGTCCAACAGCATCAATTGCACATTGCTGCGGTTCGCGCACAGCGTCCGTCAACTGCCGGCGAAGTTCATCCGGGTAGCAATGCTCGCGTGTATGCAGGATGTCGAGCGAGGATTCCTCAAACTTCACGAGCGCCGCATCGATACCGTCTATGCTCGTGCCAGATATCAGGCCGATGTAGAAGTCACCCATTGCCGTCGTCGTCAGCGGCTAATCCTCGAGGAACGCAACAGTAGCTAACTGGGTGTTCTTGAATCGCTCGAGCTCTTCGAGTATCGGCGCCGCCGTTGTAAAAAACCGCTCGCGATACTCTTCAGAGATCGGATCCGCTTGCGGAAGTTTGACAGTGCGCGGGTTGCGGTGGACACCGTTCAGGCGGTACTCATAATGCAGATGATTCGCGGTCGCGAGGCCTGTAGCTCCTACGTAACCGATGGTCTGTCCTTGCCGAACCCGTTGTCCTATCCGTGCCTTGGCTGCGTACTTCGACATATGCGCATAAAGAGTGGTGATGTTGCCGCCATGCTGCAGGATCACTGCGTTGCCGTAGCCGTTCTTCACGCCGCGAAAGATTACCTTGCCGTCACCAGCCGCCATTATTGGCGTGCCGCGAGGTGCGGCGTAGTCGACGCCGCGGTGGGCGCGTATTGAATTCAGGATGGGATGGCGCCGCTTGGGGTTGAAATTGGAGCTGATACGCGTGAAGTTGACGGGGGCCCGTATGAATGCTTTGCGGACACTGTGACCGTCGGGCGTAAAGTAGTCTGTGCGCCCGGTATCATCGACAAAGCGAATCGCACGATGTGTGCTGCCATTGTTATTGAACTCGGCAGCGATGATCTCTCCATCGGTAACAAATGCGCCGTCCTGCCAGATTTCCTCCCACTGTACGTAATAGTCATCGCCTGTTCGGATATCTAGAACAAAGTCGACATCCCAGGCAAAGATACCGGCGATGTTCATGATCAATTTGTCGGAGAGTCCGGCATCAGCTGCACTTTCGAATAACGAAGAGTCGATAACGCCGTACGCGAGCCTTTTGCGTACCTCTATTGGCCGATCGATGATCTCCGCAGTGAACCCGGACTCCTGCCGGTCAACCTTCAGGGCGCTGGTGAGATTCAACGACGAATACATGCTCACCAGCTGTCCATCATCGTGGGTGATTTCGAAAACATCGCCCGGTTTGATTCTGCGGAACTGCTTGCCTGCCTCATCAAGGCGGGCAATCGTTGCAAGGTGACCAATACTCAGCTTGTGTTGTCGAAACAGCTGATCGAGCGTGTCGCCGGACCGGATGGTCAGCGTCAGTGTTTCGTATTCTGGTTCCAGCGCCAAAACCAGCGGCGTACCCGTATAAATGACTGGTTCAGCGACAAGATCTGCAGCGGCGACTTCGGCGCCTGCCATCGCGGTCATGCCCGGTGTCGTTGTTGCTGGCGTTGCCCTCGGTGTATCGACGATTGAGATCATGGCAATGCCAACGAGCGGAATACCGAGTCCGACGGCAAACCACAGTAGAGCCTTCGATTTCCTGGACGATTTGGCCGCCGTTGGTTTGTAGTCGTGTAGTAGTGGACTGACTGGACGATGCAACTCGGCGTCCCCGCGATTTCGGATGCCGCTACTCTACCGCGACGGTCCGGAGAGGTCAAAGAAAAGTGTTATAAGTCATGGTGTTAAACAGTTTTGTTTGGAACGGTCACATACGGGCTTTCATCGCTCGCCGAGAATGCTACAGTTCCGCGACAGATTGAGCCCGCGACACGATGTCATGACAAAAATTAAAGAACAAATGCAAGAACTTGTTCGCGGTAGCGACGAAGTTCTGCCGGCAGACGGTCTTGAGGCGAAGCTCAAGAAGAATCGGCCGCTTATCGTCAAAGCCGGTTTCGATCCGACGGCACCGGACCTGCATATCGGGCACACCGTGCTTATTAACAAGATGCGGCAGTTTCAGGAATTCGGCCACGAAGTCGTTTTCCTGATTGGTGACTTCACAGGCATGATCGGCGATCCGTCAGGAAAGAACACGACGCGTCCGCCGCTGTCGCCGGAGGAAATCAAGGCCAACGCCGAGACGTATGAGACACAAATATTCAAGATCCTCGATAAGAAAGCGACACGTATCGATTTCAACTCGCGCTGGATGGGCAATATGGATGCGGCGGGACTTGTCAAGCTTGCGTCGCATCACACCGTTGCCCGCATGCTCGAACGCGATGACTTCAACAAGCGTTATAGCAACGGCCAGCCGATTTCGATTCACGAGTTTCTTTACCCGATAGTGCAGGGATACGACTCCGTCGAGCTCAAAGCTGATATTGAACTCGGCGGCACCGATCAGAAATTCAACTTGCTGGTCGGGCGGCAGTTGCAGCAGGACTACGGGCAGGAGCCACAGATAGTTATGACCATGCCCTTGCTCGAAGGGCTTGACGGTGTGCAGAAGATGTCGAAATCGCTCGGCAACTATGTCGGGATCACTGATGCACCCGGCGAGATGTTCGGCAAAATCATGTCAATTTCGGATGAATTAATGTGGCGATACTTCGAACTCTTGAGCTTTCGCTCAATCGAAGATCTTGCTGGCTTAAGAAAACGTATCGATGAAGGCCTGAACCCACGCGATGCAAAATTCGAACTTGCCGGGGAGATTGTTTCGCGCTTTCATGATGCCGGCGCTGCGAGCACGGCCAAAGAGGAGTTTGTCGCGCGGTTTCAGCAGGGAGCAATGCCCGAAGAGATGTCCGAACTCACACTGGCGAGCAAGGACGGACGGCTTGGCATCGCCCATTTGCTGAAAGCGGCGGGCCTTGTCAATAGTACGTCCGAGGCGTTCAGGATGATCAAACAGGGTGCCGTCCGTATTGACGGCGTCAGAGTTGAGGACCGCGCCCTCGAGGTCGAGGCAGGCAGCACTTGTATTTATCAGGTAGGCAAGCGCAAGTTTTCGCGGGTTAGTTTGACCTGACGCAGGTCCGTAAAGGTGGCCGACATGAAGATCCCGAAGATACTTCTGTGCCTTGTCATGGTCGCGACAAGCTTGTCATCGCCAAGCCACGCTGACGAGGTCGAGGATGCAGAAAAGGCGGAGTTGGCCAAGCAAGAGGCTTTTCGTTCCGGCTTCGAAGCTATCGTCGATGATCTTAACTATGGGTCATTCGACAGCTTTATCGCAGCGATCGACCAACGCCACATGGTGGATCGAATCTTCGGTCTGCGCCTCATCGATCAGAAAATCAAAAAGCGGTTCAATGAACGACTCGAGTATTCCTATGAGGGCATGATTACGTCCGCGTTTGTCGTACCTGAGGAAGGCATGAAAGCGACGCTACTCGGCGTCGAATCACGTGGCGATTTAGGCAGGGCCGTGGTTCGATACGACCTGCCGAAACAACAGTTCAATTATCACGAGTATGACCTGCGTCTGGATAAGCGCGGTCGTGTCGAAATCGTTGACTGGACCGACTTCTTGAGAGGGTTGACGTTTTCGGAAGGTATCGGCAGGTCCATGGTCATGGGCGCGCCCAGCGTACCCGCTATGCGCAAGTTACTCGATTTTAGCAACGTCAGGGAAAGCGACCTGTTTCAGTTTGGTGAGCTGTTGAAGGCTGCGCGCGATCGCCGGCTGGATCGCTACCTCGAGATTCGCGACGCGATGGAGCCTCGTTTTCAACGTCAGCGAATCGTCGTTGAAACGTCAGTTCAGGTCGCGAAGCAAACACGCAAGCGCCGGCAGATGATCGCGGCCCTGCAAATCATGGCCGAGCATTTTCCTGACGACCCTTTGTACTCGCTGATGCTGCTCGATTACTACTTTCCGTCACGAGAATACGAAAAAGCGTTGCAGGCATTGCAGCGCCTGTCGGATCGACTGGACTTCGATGATGCGGCGATGGAGGCGCGTCTTTCAGCTGCAGCGCTTGTCATGGGTAACGGGCAGGATGCCGCCGCGTACGCAGAGATGGCACTCGCACGCGAGCCCGGTCTCGAGCTTGCCTGGTGGTCGGCGCTAAACGCTCGCGCAGCAATGGCCGACTTCGCCGGATGCGTCGACGCGCTACGGAGGCTGGAAGCCGATTTCGGCTACGAGCTGGGCCCCGAGGCTCTGCAAAAAAATCCGGCCTACGCGCAGTTGCTGCAGTCGACGGAGTTCGAGGCCTGGCGAGCAAGCGGACAATAGCATCCCGCCTGGCTCAAAGTGCCTGAAAAACAAGGGAAAACAACCTGACGGCCGTCGCCGGGTCAGTAAATCTCACAAATAGTCGGATTAAGTGTTGACGGGTGCCCATTCGCGGCTATAATGCCCGTCCGCTGAGGGTACGGTGTCCTTCAGTCACCTCCAATTAGACGTACCAAGACAGGCCCGGGCTGTTCATTGATCCCGTTTGGCCTGTATAATTGTGGGTCTACTAAAAAATAGGGACATTCCTGATTTAGCTCGGTATATCGAGCGAAATCGGGTTGGCTAAATCAGGAATGTCCCCATTTTTTAATCGTTCTTTAAAAATTTATTCAGATAATTTGTGTGGGTGCTCGCGTTGGAGTTTGCTAAGGCAAAATCAACGTGAGAACCAAGTTTAATTTTAAGTAATTGAGGTTGGGGATTACGTCTTTAGATAAAGCTCAAAGCTTTAAACTGAAGAGTTTGATCCTGGCTCAGATTGAACGCTGGCGGCATGCCTAACACATGCAAGTCGAACGGAAACGATGGGAGCTTGCTCCC
>Ga0224508_10000928_pt1 | contig 27031 bp, 21 predicted proteins | sample SF_Jan12_sed_USG_4_FD_170157 | JGI IMG/M metagenome (GOLD analysis project Ga0224508, IMG submission 170157) | Sediment microbial communities from San Francisco Bay, California, United States - SF_Jan12_sed_USGS_21 | ecosystem: Environmental > Aquatic > Marine > Sediment | place: USA... | reverse complement strand
CCCATCGTGACCAGCGCATTGCTGATCAGTGTGTTGTCACGGAAGATTGTGGCGCGTCCAAGTGGTGTCGCTACGAACAGCCGCGCTGCGGAGTTGCCGCCGGCGCTGGTCACGACGCCTCGCTCATCGCACATGACCACCTGGGAAACAGCCGTGTTGCCACCGACGTTCGGGCGGCCGAGGCCCGTTGACGAGTAGCTGAAGTAGGTTGCATCGTCAGCGATCGCCAGCGTGATGCCGTCGGCCACGGGACCGTGGGCCCTCAGGACCGTCTCGGTTGCGCCGCTGCGATTGATGTCGCCATCGTTATCGACAAATACAATGAAGCCCTGGTCCCAGGTGCCGTTACAGTTGGCGGTAGCCGCCAACGGATCGGCACTGGCACAAATCGTGATATTGGTCTTCGCGCGGCCTGATTCACTGCGAGCCAGGTGGAACGCGGCGTGCAGGTCGTTGGCGGCACCGGTCATGCGGCCGTTCTGGTTGAACGCCAGCATGTTGGGTATGCCATACGTCAGCACGACGCCCACGATCAGCATCGTGATCAGCAGTTCGTACAGCGTAAAGCCGTGTTGGGTTTTTTTGTCCATGCGCGCACTATAAAGAGTCTCCGCGGCCTTGTTTCGAGTACCCGACCAACGGCACAAGAGCACCGACAGGCGGTCATTTTCGGCTACCCGGATTTGACTTATTCCGCACAGGAATAGGGCGTGCCGTCGGGCCGTTCGAACGCGACCCTGGGACGCCCGGTATAGCTGACGATCAGTCCCTTGGCGGGGGTGCGCTGCCGGCGATCGCAGATGGTGAACGTGCCGTTCGTCGCCCGCAGAAAGGTCGCTCGCAGGGTGAATCCGCGGCGGTTGGCAAGGACCCGTACGTCGCCCGAAACGCGGTGCTTCCGGAGCACTGTCTCGCCTGTGTCGACCCGCGGCGGCGAGTCCCGATCACTGTTCTCGAACATGATCCAGCCGGCCGACCAGTCTGTGCTCGCGGTGCAGCTCAGCCCGTCCTCGCTGGGACACAGCGAGACGACCTTGCGACGCATGATGGACTCCTTTCGGGCAAGGTGAAGGGCGTGGAAAAGTGCATTTATTTCAATGGTTTGTCGGTGCCTCGCCAGCATATTGTCGAAGGCGGGCAGACCCGTTGCGAGCACGATGCCCACCAGGGCCAGCGTCAGCAACAATTCATAGAGCGTAAATCCCCGGGTTTTCTGTCTCATCCGGACCCTCCTTGTTCCAGGAGGGCAGTGTGGCGGTACGGCGAGGCGCCTGCCGACCCTGCAAATTGCCGGGTTTGGCCAACAATGCGTCTTTTTGGCCGCAGAATCGGAACTTCGGGCGTGCTATTCTGACGCACGCGTGTGCATCAACTACAAGGAAATCAGCATGTTGCGTTCCGACATTCTTGCGAAATTTGCGGAGCTGGGCATCCTGTCTACTCCACAACGCATTGAAATAGCAGAGATTTTTCTGGACAAGCCGCAGCATCTGTCGGCGGAGCAGATTATCGACCGGCTGCGCGAGTCCGGCAGCAGCGTGTCCAAGGCAACGGTTTACAACACCCTGAACCTGTTTACCGACCGCGGGCTCGTGCGCGAATGCGTCGTTGATCCCGAGCGCCGCTTCTATGACTCGACCACGAGGCCGCACCACCATTTCTACAATGTCGACACTGGCGAGCTGACGGACATCCCGGCCGACGGTATTCGCTTCGAGTCGCTGCCGGACATGCCGGGCGACAGCCGTATGGAGAGCGTGGAAGTCGTCATCAAGGTCCGCCAGGACACGTCCGAGAATCTCGCCTGAAACCCTTTTCCCGGGCAGCGCACACAGCTATACTGCGCGCCGCTTAACGTGCCGGATTAGCTCAGTTGGTAGAGCACATCATTCGTAATGATGGGGTCAGGTGTTCGAGTCACCTATCCGGCACCATTTCTTTCAGGGGTTCATTAGCGCCCTTATATGGCCTTTCGTGCCGCCCGATCCACAAGCGAATTCGGCGACCTCACATAATTTTCGTTTTGTGACCTTCATTCGTGATGCAATCGTAAAATTTCTTTACTCTGATCGTCAGAAATCAACCTGCGCCTGAATGGTGCCACCATGGGATGTGTCGTGGGAGCGGTCCCGGGTAGATAGTGATAATGACGCTGCAGAAAAAAACGGCGATTTCCTTTTTGATTCTCGTGAGCGTTTTCACGGTCGGCTGCTATGTAGGCTTGCACCGCATCGTGCATCCGACCTTCGAGGCGCTTGAGCGCGAATCCGTGGCCAAGGACGTGGACCGGGCTCGCCAGGCGGTCGAGGCTGAGTTGCGTGCTCTGGATGTGCTCGCCTCCGATTACGCTGTATGGGACCACGCATTCGAATTCGTGAACGGCAAGAGGGGCTCTTTCGTCGAAGAAAACCTGGACATGGAGTATTGGCAGAATATCGACGTCCACATGATGTTGTTTTTCGATAGTCACGGAGAATTGGTGTGGGGTGGACTGGCCGACCCCGCGTATGCAAAAGTACTTTCTGTTGAAGAAGAGCTAACGCATGGCCTTAGTCCCGACCATCCGTTGCTCGACAGCAGGCACGGGCCGAATAACGTGAATGGACTCTTGCGAACGCAGTCCCATCCGTTGATGGTCAGTTCACATCCGATCTATCCAAACGTCATCGAAGGCGCGCCCGCCGGAACGGTGGTCATAGGAAAGTACCTCAACGAATCACGAATTCAGGCGCTTCGGGACCGCGCCTACGTCGAGATGACCATCGGACGGGCAACTGACTCCGACAGATCTGGCGCCTTGCCGTCGGGCGATCACTCCGACCGTGAAGACTGGGAATGGACGGTTGGCGAGAACGGCTTTGTCGTCACCCAGTACCTTGCCGATGTCTTTGGGATGCCTGCTTTTTACCTGACTGTCAGGAAAGAGCGCGAAATGCTGGCGGTCGGGAATACCATGATAGATACCGTGTCCGCATTGCTTCTGATATTTACGGTCTTGCCGTTATTGGTGTTTTGGCTGTATTTGCGGCGATCGATCGTAGCCCCCGTGAGTTCGCTCACCGAACATATGCTCCGAATTCGCGAAACCGGCGATTTGAGCGAGAAAATAGACATTCAACGTGCTGACGAGATCGGGCAGCTCGCAGGAGAATTCGACCTGCTGACGAACGAAGTTCAGGCGGCCCAGGAAGACTTGAAAAAAGCGCGTGATGACGCGTTGCACCTGTCGAAAGTCAAGAGCGAGTTTCTCGCGCGCATGAGCCACGAGATTCGCACGCCAATGAACGGCGTCCTGGGAATGGTTGAGCTGCTAAACAACACGCCGCTTGGGAGTACGCAGAAACGCTACGCGTATACGATCCATGAGTCCGCGGACAGGCTCCTCGATATCATCAATGATGTGCTCGATTTCTCCAAGATCGAAGCCGGCAAGCTGCAGCTGGAAGAAGCCACATTCGACCTGAATTCCTTTCTCACCGATGTGGTGGAAAGCCTGCGCGTGCTGGCGCAAAAGAAGAACCTCGCCTTCGATTGCGTTTATCCCGAAGGGGTCGGTCTGGCAGTTACTGGCGATCCATTCCGACTTCGGCAGATACTGACAAACCTGCTCGGCAATGCCATCAAGTTCACCGAGTCCGGTGGCGTGACGCTGGAAGTATCGGCGACCGAGGTGGACGCTGTACGCAAGGATGTTCGATTCGTCGTGCGCGATACGGGCATCGGCATCTCGTCGGAGAATAAGGAGAATATATTCGATTCGTTTGCGCAGGAGGACGGATCGATGACGCGCCGCTTTGGCGGGACTGGCCTGGGCCTCGCCATCAGTAAAGAGCTTGTCGACATGATGGGCGGTGCACTTGCAGTCGAGAGCGTGCCCGGTCAGGGCTCGAAGTTCACGTTTTCAATCAGAATGCGGGCTTGCACGGAATCAGAGTTTTCTGCGTCCGCGCGATTGCTGCAGAAGAGAGCACTGGAGCGACCGGCTGTCGCGTGGGAAGAGCGATTTCTCGCGGGGAAGGTGCTGCTCGCGGAAGACAATCCAGTCAATCAGGAAGTCGCGGTTGGATTGCTGGAAGCCATGAACGTTGACGTGACCGTCGTCGCGAACGGGCGCGAGGCCGTCGCGCTCAGCGGTAGCGGAGAATTTGATGTGATACTGATGGATTGCCACATGCCGCTCATGGACGGTTATGAGGCGACCCGAGCCATTCGCGACAGAGAGGCGAGCGAAGGCGCAAAACCGGTCGGCATTATCGCGGTAACAGCAAATGCGCTTTCGGGTGACCGTAATCAATGTATCGCGGCAGGAATGAATGACTACGTGAGCAAGCCGTTCAGCGGCGAGGAATTGTACAAGTTGCTTGCGAAGTACTTACCCGGCACACACAGCAAAGGATCGAGCAAACCCGTGGCCGACATGTCAGCCCTGCCGGGCCCAATCATAGTGTCCGGTACGTCGGCTGTGGACCAAAGTGTCCTCGAGCAACTCGAAAACATCTCACGCAATGGAAGGGGTGGCCTCGCAAAACGCGTCGTCGAGGCTTTCCTTGGATCTTCGAGTGATCTGATGGCACAAATTCGGGATGCGATCAGTGCGGAAGATGGAAAGAATGTCCATGCAGGCGCTCACGCCCTAAAGTCGAGCAGCGCAAATGTCGGCGCGCTGAACCTGGCTGAGCTATGCCGGGCCGTTGAAACGGCGGGCCGCGAGAACGATTTTTCGGCGGTGCAGGAATACTGGCAGCTCATGCGTACGGAGTACGCGGCCGTGGTTGCAGCGCTGACGGCGTGGAGCGGAGTTGTCGCTACGTGAGCGCTCCCACAAACGAATCAAAAGCGCCTTTGGCACTCATTGTCGACGACGACACGTCGCAGTTGCTCATAATGGAGGAAGTGCTGCTGCAAGCCGGATTTCGGGTGTCCACGGCCTGTACCGGACCGGAGGGGTTCGAGAAATTCCGTAGTGAGTTTCCTGACATTGTTTTGCTCGATGTTGAAATGCCGGGGATGAACGGCTTCGAAGTCTGCAGGGCGATGCGCGCGCTGGAGCAGGACTGGCAAGTGCCTATTCTGATGGTGACTGGGCACGACGATGATGAATCCGTGCAGCTGGCTTACGACCTCGGAGCGACCGATTTCATTACCAAGCCGATTTCATGGCCGGTTCTGCCACATCGACTTCAATATGTGCTGCGCGCACACAACGCGTCAAATGACCTGCGCGGATTGATTCAGGCTCTGCCGGATCTCATCTTCGCGGTGAATGCTGACGGTGAATTTCAGGAAACGGTGAGTAGTGGGGAAGCCGATCTCTCACAGAAAGCGCGGACGCTCGTTGCGGCTTCACAGGTGAGTTTCTACCCATGCGAGGGAGACAACGATGCACTAGCGTGCATTCGCCGGGCGATTGAACTCGGCAAGCCGCAGGTATACGAGCATACACTGGAGGAATTCGGGGTCGATCTTGAAACCAGGTTCGTTGCCCGTGACGACCAGTCGGTACTGGCGATTATCAGGGACATTACGGAGCGCAAGAAATCAGAGGCGAGGATTCAAAGGCTAGCGTACTTCGACGAACTTACGTCCTTGCCTAACCGGCAACTCATTGGAGAGCTGCTGGAGAAGTCGATCGACCAGGCCGGATCGAATCGTGACAAATTCGCGATCCTCTTCATCGATCTCGACAGGTTCAAGCGCATAAACGACTCGCTTGGCCATACTGTTGGTGACGAATTGCTAAAGGGAGTGGCAGCGCGGCTCCTGCAATGTACGCGATCCACGGATCGTTGTGGCAGGTCTGATACTCCAGGAGCGGCCGTAACGGAACTCGCTCGATTTGGGGGTGACGAATTCATACTCAAAGTTGGCGATGTTGAATCTGAAGCCGAAGTGTCCTCAATCGCATCCAGGGTCATCGAGGCGCTGTCCTCACCATTTGAATGCCTGGGGCACAGTTTTTCCGTTACGCCGAGCATAGGGATCGCGATGTTTCCCTCGGACGGCAGTTCGAGTGAAGACCTGATCATGAATGCCGATGCGGCGATGTATCGCGCAAAGGCTGCCGGTCGCAATAACTACAAGTTCTATTCGGAGACGATGCGAACGCGTTCCCTGCACCGACTCGATCTCGAAAACGAAATTAGCGCCGCTATAGAGCAAGGGCAGTTTGAACTCCACTATCAGCCAAAAGTGGACATCGACTCGTGGTCTGTCGTTGGCGTCGAAGCACTGCTGCGGTGGACTCATCCGGAGCGCGGCAATATCAGTCCCGGCATGTTTATTCCGATCGCGGAGGAAACGGGATTGATAGTCCCGATCGACCGCTGGGTTATTCGTGAGTCGTGCAGGCAGATTCGCCGCTGGTCGGAATCGCTCGACACTGTACCAAGCGTATCGGTCAACTTATCGGCACAGCATTTCCATTCCGAATCGATGGCTACGGACGTCCTCACGATAATAAGGGAGGAGGGGATCGCGGCAAGCCAGCTGGAACTCGAGATAACAGAGAGCGTGCTGTTGCACGACATTGATCGCACGGTTGGTACGCTGCACCAGCTCAAGAAGTCAGGTATCAGAGTCTCAGTAGATGACTTCGGAACCGGCTACTCGTCACTCAGCTATCTGAAACGGCTGCCCATAGACACACTCAAGATCGATCGCTCGTTCGTAAAGAACCTGCACCACGATGAGGATGACGCGGCGATATGCGCGGCTATTCTTGCAATGGCGAGGCGGCTTAACCTGAGTGTCGTTGCTGAAGGCGTGGAGTTGCAGGAGCAGCTCGATTTTCTGCGCCGTAATGGTTGTGACCTGATTCAGGGGTACCTGTTTAGTCCGGCTGTGCCGCCCGACGAAATCAATGCGCTCCTCCCCCGTCTCCGAGCAAAGGGCGCCCTCATCGCTTAGCTTCGTTATTCTTCAGCCACTGACAATATTCGTCGTGTGGAAGTGGTTCAGAGACATAGAATCCCTGTGCCATGTCACATCCGAGTTTCTTGAGCATGTTCAGCTGCTCGGCGCTTTCCACACCTTCGGCAACGACCTTCATATCGAAGCGGTGCGCGAGTTCGATGATGGTTTCAACAATGCTCCGGTCGCCGTCTGATTCAAGCATGTTCTTGACGAAGTCTTTGTCGATCTTGAGTTCGGATGCAGGGATCCTCTTGAAGTAGGATAACGCCGAGTACCCGGTTCCAAAATCGTCGATCGAAATGCCGATTCCCATCGAGCGCAGCTTGTGCAAGAACGCAAAGTTGGCATCGGATTCTGTGACCAATGCCGCCTCTGTAATTTCGAGTGTCAACTGGTGGTCGTTGCCCCCCCAGATAGACAGGCTGCTTGCGATGACGTCGGCGATGTCCGGGTCTTTCATAGAATCCGCGTCAAGATTGACCGCTACTCCGAAACCCGCATCCTCGCTACGCGGCCATTCGGATGCCTGTCGCAAGGCGGTCGTCAGCAGCGATTGCGTGAGTTCGTTCATCCTGCCGATTTCACGCGCTACGGCGATGAATACGTCGGGCGGTACGCTGCCGTGATCATCGCTGGCCCACCGCAACAACGCTTCGGCTCCGACGACGCGACCGGTTGATAGTGACACTTTCGGCTGATAATGGAGACCAAAGTCCCTGGCCGTAATGCCAGCTCCTACCTCTTCCTGAAGGTTCCACTTTAGCGATAGGGTTTCGACCGCATCCGAACGGTACACGAAATAGGGGTCGTCAGACGTTCGGGATGCTTCGAGTGCGACACCGGCTTTTCGAATCAGGTCTTGCGCTTCGTCGGAATTCTCAGTACTTCTTGCAATACCGATGAAAACCCTGGCCTTGTACGGCACGTCGAGGTCACGGATCGCAGTATCGTGCAGGCGAACGATCTTTTCCGCCGCGAGTTGTATATGCACGTCCGAGGATACGTCGGCGAGAGCGATACCGAACGTGAAGTCGCCGATTCGATAGATTCGATCCTGCTTTCGGCAAAGCCGTTGCAACAGTCTTGCAATATTGCTGAGAAAGCTGCGGCTTACCTCAGGGTTATCGCGGCTGAATATCTTCTTGATGCCGCCCATGTCGACAATAAACAAAGAAAGCGACTCGGCTGACTTCGAGATCTGCAATTGCACCTCGCGTCTGAAGACGACGGCGTCGGTCAAATTGAGTTCCTGGCTATTCATGGAGGCAGTCAAAGGAAATACTCATCGGGGTCGACATCGTAGGCGCCAGGTTCAATGCCGCGTTCGATCCATACTGTTGGTTCAGGCGTGCTTTGTTCGTACAAATCGAGTACCGCGGATTTCTCGAGCCTGTTCTTGTCAGCATCGAGGATGACCGCGATCTTGGGCTGCAGGCGCGCCGATCGCTGTTCCTTGAGAACAACTCCCACTTCACCGGTATTGAGTTCCACCAATGTTCCTGCGGGGAAAATGCCGATCGCCTGGATGAACTGTTCGACCATCTCAGCCTGAAACAGCACATCGGCCGCAGCTTTGAATTCACGCATGGCGTCGTATGAAGATTTCGCGGCCGCGTAAGGCCTGTCACTGGTTATTGCCGTATACGAATCAACGATCCCGGCAATTCTTCCGAAGACCGGGATCTGCGTTCCCTTCAGACCTTTGGGGTATCCCGAGCCATTAAAGCGCTCGTGATGTGTTGCGACCATGTCCAGTACGCGTTGGTCAACATTGCCTGCTTCTTTAATCGTGGTCAGGCTATGCTCCACGTGACTCTGCACGTGCGCCCACTCGACGTCCGTAAGCGGTCCCGCCTTGTTGAGTAACTCGGGAGGGAGCTTCATCTTGCCGATGTCGAGCAGCAATGCACCAAGACCGGCGGCGGTGAGAGACTCGTGATCGAGGCCGAGGTGGCGTCCGAATACCAATGCCCAGATCGAAGTGGCGAGTGAATGGCCGGCCTGGTGCTCGTCTCTCTGTTGCATTCTTGCCAGCAGGGCCATCGCCGTGCCGTTGCGCAGAACACTGTCCACGAGTTCTCCGGTGACAATTGCCAGGTCCGGCATTGTGACAGTCGCACCGCGGCGAACCCCGTCGAGAAAGCTGATCAGCTGCCCGTGCATCCCGGTGTAAACGGTTCTTGCGACAACCAACTCGTCGGCAGTGCTGACCGTATCCTGGTAGAACTGCCCGGGCTGGCGTTCGTCGTGGCTGGTTCTCTGCTTGCTTTTACGAAACAGGTTCAGGAATCGACGCCACAGGCTGAACTTCTTGCTCGCGCTGCCATGTGCGGCTCCGAGTCTGGCGCCGGTCGCGGGTGTCGACATCGTCCCCTGCACTGATGCATCCGATTGCTCGATGTCAATCTCGACGAATTCACAGTACCTTTGCAGTTCTTCAATCTCATTCTCATTGCGAATGCAGAAGCCCTGGAACAGGAAGGGCGTCTCGAGCCAGGGGCGGTCGAGCTTAGAGACGTACATGCCGACCCGCAGGAGGCCAACTTCGATTTGTCGGTGTGTTGTCGCCATTTGGTGCACAGTACACCTAATGCAGGAAAAACAACGAGATACGCTTCACATCCAGCGAATAATGGCATTGTTGTGTTCGAACGTGGGGAGCAGCCGCCTCGCCATTGCGCCTAACAGGTTTTTCGCCGCTTGCTCGAAGCCCTAGGCCAGCCGTTCTCGTAATTCCTGCCGGAATCGCCGGCTCACGGGAACGCGCGCATCGGTCTGCAGGCGCGCTTCACCATCACCGGTATCAAACGCGACGATCTCGGCAATGCGATCGAGGTTGACGATGGCGCTGCGGTGCACGCGCTGGAATCCCATAGGCAGCAGCCGCTCATCGATGCGGGTCATGGTTTCACGCAACGGATAGACACGATCGCCGACGTGTAGGTTGACGTAGTTGCCGCTCGATTCGATCCAGTCGATTTCGTCGATGCGTACCAGGAATTCCCGGCCCAGCTTCTTGACCAGGAAGCGGTCGGACAAACCGGTTGCGGGCTCCTCGTCCCGTTGCTCGTCGAGAAAACCTGCCTCGCCCTGCAGGCGCCGCAGAACGAATCGATAGAGGTACACGATCACAATGATCAGCAGGTATGCGCGAAAGTCCTTCAAGTATTCATAGCCGAATTCAACGGGCCAGTTCTGCCAGTGATAGGTCCCCAGACGGGACGAGGCCGAGAACAGGAAGACGCGGCCCCAGTACATCAGTGTGACGTGACCCAGCGAAAAAACCACGCTGAACAGTGCGTGAGCGACTACAGCGCGGCGCCAACTGCGTCCTCCGATAGTATTGCGATGATCAAACCACAGGATAAGTGGGAACATCAGGATCACCGCAATATGACTGGTCCCTTCGAGCACGACGGGCTCAAGCCAGTCGACCGCACTCCCGCTATGCCCATTTTCGATGACCTCGAGACCGACGTTGGCCAAAAAACCGACGAGTGCAAATCCCAGCACCATGCCAAATTCCCACCAGCGCCGATTCTCGAGATAGCCTTGCACGGTCATTGCGCAATCCTAGCAAGCACGCGAAGCAGCTGACGACATTTTGTCACTCCCATCCCACCACTTGTCACAAAAGCCCCGCAGTTGGGCCCAGAACGGTATCAAAACGCCATTGAAAACAAGAAAGTATGCTTCAATCAACACATTGAAGGACACTCGCATGAACAACGAACGCCGCCATGATATCGATGCTCTGCGCGTCTTCGCGTTCAGTCTCCTGATTCTCTACCACGTCGCCATGTTCTACGTTGAAGACTGGGGCTGGCACATCAAGTCGAGCTACCAGGCCGGCTGGTTGCAGACCCCGATGTTACTCGTCAACCAGTGGCGTATGTCGCTGCTCTTCATCATTTCCGGGCTGGCCATCAGCTTTGTCTGGCAACGCTATACGCCGGGACGATTCGCCCTGCGACGGCTCCTGCGCCTGCTCTTACCGCTCATCTTCGGCATGGCGTTCATCGTGGCGCCGCAGTGCTACTACGAGGCGCTGGGCAAGGGCATCATCGAGCCGGGCTTCGGCCGGTTCATGGTGCAGTATCTGACGTTCCAGGACTTCCCGGGCGACGCCTGGGGTGGTGAAGAAATCATTGGCTGGACCTGGAACCATCTCTGGTACCTGGCCTACGTGCTGTTGTATTCGCTGGCGCTGATTCCGCTTGCCGTATTGCTCGATGGTCCGTTGCAGCGCGTGCGCAGCGGGTTCCAGGCCTTGCGAGGGTTCTGGGTCTTCGCGGTGCCCGTAGCGATCCTCATGATTTACGGTGCCTTCATTTACCCGAAGTTTCCCTATATCAGTCACGCGCTTCTCGACGACTGGTACGCCCACGCCATGTACGGCACGTTCTTCCTGATGGGCTTCCTGATCGGCCGCGACCAGGGATTCTGGAGCGAGCTCGAGCGCATGCGCTGGGTAACGATCGTGGCGGCTGTCATCTTCTTCGCGCTGTACATGGCTCGCGAGCAGCTGATACCGGTCGACTCGTTCGCGCTCGCAGAGCGAGTGCACTCATTCATTATCTATAGCAATCGCTGGCTCTGGATCCTGGCCGTATTCGGCTGGGGGCACCACCTGTTGAACCGTCCAAGCCCATGGTTAACGTACGCAACCGGCGCTGTGTATCCCTGGTATATCCTGCACCAGACGATCACGGTCGTGATTGGTGCGAACCTCGCCACGTATGCGCTGGGTCCGGTCGTCGAACCCTTACTCGTACTCGGTGGAACTCTCGCCGGTTGTTACCTGCTGTACGAATACGTCATTCGTCGCACAGCATTGCTGCGGCCATTGTTCGGACTGCCCGCGACGGCCGGGCGCCAGTCACCTGTCCAGCACCATCTACCTGAGAAATATCAATCCGCCGATCTTTCAGGATAGTTCGGAGACCAGGAAATCGAATACCATCCGGACCCGCCGGCTGGTTTTCAATTCCCGATGAGCGACGAGCCAGACTTCGATTGGAAACGGGTCCAGGTCCGACAATACGCGCTCAACCATTGGCTCGGCGTCTCCGACGTCCTCCGTCATAAACCCGATGCCCAGTCCATGTTTGACAAGCTCCCAGTGAACCAGGTGGTTCTCTGTTGTGACCGGGAAGTTGCGTGAAGTCAGGGCAAAACCACGCTCGTTCAACGTATCGGCAAGCGAGGCTGTCCCTTCAAAGCCGAGAAAATCGGCGTCGCGAAAACCCTCGGGCGATGTTGGGTTGCCAATACGGCGGAGATAGCTTGAAGCGGCGTACATGTGCATGTTTGCATCGCAGACTTTTCTTGCAATCAGATCCGATTGTGTTGGTCGAGAGACCCGCACTGCGATATCCGCCTCTCTCCGCTTCAGATCGCTAACGCTGTTTGATGCAATCAGCTCAATCTCGATACCCGGCTCCAATTGCCGGAGTCTTCCCAAAATCGGTGGCAAGACAAACGCTGACATGACCTCTGTCGCGGTTATACAAATGCTCCCCTCAATGGACGTCGACTGACCAGATGCTGTCAGTGAGAAGCTACTCGCCGCATCGCCCATCCTGCGCACGTGTTCAAGCAGGTCCAATCCGCTCGGTGTGAGTTCAAGTCCCCGGCCGCCGCGCTCGAACAACGCCACACCCAGCTCGTTCTCAAGCGCTGTCACCTGGCGTCCCAAGGTCGGCTGAGTCAAGCCCAGCGCGCGTGCCGCCGCAGACAGGGACCCCTCTTCGGCGGTGACGAGAAAGGCCCTGGCGCGGTTCCAGTCAAAATCTACTGATCGCCAATCCATGCAAATATGTTTATCAGAGATGCGAGATTGACCATTCTACATTAATTTTTGTTTGCATATGATGCCGTTCCTGGTCGTAGACGGCCATTTAAATGGAGAGGTTCAAAAGATGCAGATGACGAAACAGATCACGACAGTGTTGTGTGTGGTCACTACGCTGGCCGGGTGCGTCACCGTTCCGCCTGCTGTTCCCGTGAATGACGAGCGGGTAGAAAATGAGACCTCGCCGCGCGCGAAGAACACGATACTTGCGATCGGCGGGGCCCTTCTCCTGGCTGCAATCATCGCCAATGAGGCCAGGGACGGCGCAAGAGAAGCCGTAAGAGATGCAGTCGACAACGACGGCTCAAACTAAGTCAATTACTTCCTTCGTCTGGAGATTTTGAGATGACCAGGTCCAACAGGTTTTGGGATCGAATGGCTGAAACGTATGCGAAGTCGCCAGTGGCAGATGGGGCTACGTATCAGAGAAAGCTTACTGAAACGCAGAGTTTGCTCCGCCCGAGTATGCACGTTCTCGAATTCGGCTGCGGAACGGGTACAACCGCCATTCATCACGCGCCACATGTTCGACAGATACACGCGATCGATATATCAGAAAAAATGCTCGACATCGCCCGCCGCAGATCCCGGGACGCAGGTGTAGATAATATCCACTTTGCTCACGGAACATTACCCAATCCGGATGTTGGCTCGGAATCCTTTGATGCTGTGCTCGGTTTGAATGTCATTCATCTGATGCCGAATTGGCGTGACGTGCTTACCGATGTCGAACGAATTCTCAAGCCAGGTGGCGTCTTTGTGAGCAGTACGGAGTGCCTTGGTCATTCGTTTCGACGCTTCGCAAAGCTGGTCACGCCGCTTGGTAGTCGGCTAGGCGTCATGCCGGATATCGCGGTTATGACAGAAGCTGAGTTGGGGAGCGCGATCTCCAGTGCCGGGTTGGAGATCGAGCGCCAGTGGCGCCACGCCAGGCACGGCACCACCGTCTTCACAATCGCCACGAAAAGCTCAGAAGCAAGAGGCAAATCGGGGAATTAGTATGAACGAAGCATTAGCACAGGAACGCGCAAGTACAAAGACGGTTCTATCCACTCTATGGATTTTTGTCTTGCTCAACATATTCGCCAGGGATATGCACGAGCTGGCCAGGCCCGGGTTGCTCCAACAAGTTATGACAGGCGTCATCGACGGCGTGACGATTACGGAAGAACTGATGCTCCTGGGCGGAGTGATGATAGAGATTCCTATACTGATGGTTCTGCTTTCGCAGATTCTGCCCTACAGAATCTGTCGCGGGGCCAACATCAGTGCTGGAGTTCTTACCATCATGATAGACGTGCACACTAATCTTAATCCCGACCTCGACAATGTTTTCTTCCTGGTGATCAAACTACTCGCACTGTTGGGCGTCATTGTGGTTGCGTGGAAGTGGAAAGGCAGAGAATCTCCTGGGCGCTAGTCAGCGCGCTGGAAAACGATGTCGAATTTCTCGCGCTCGGAGAAGCGGTTGTTGAGCATCACGACGACGGTCAGTTCGCTCCACCGTGAATATTCGAGACCACCCAGGTCGATCGGGTCGAGACCCATGCCTCGTACGTAGTCGGCGACTTTGGCCTTGGCCTCATCGTGATCGCTGGCCAGCGGTACGACGGGCGGTGTGTCGACCACGTCCGGATCGATCATCTGCTGCCAGGTAATCGTGTTGAACGCTTTCACAACAAACGCATCGGGATGTGCCGCCTGCACCAGTTCGCCGTTCGATGTAGCAACGCCGTACCGGAACTGCATGAGCTCGGGTTGCATATCCAACGGGTTGGTGGCGTCGATAATGATCTTCCCGGACAGGTCGCCAAGTCCCCTGGCGACGGCTTCGGTGACCATGCCGGGCACGGCCAGTACCACTACGTCCGACGCTGCCGCGGCATCGGCAGGCAATTGAGCCGAGGACCCGTTACCCGTCTTAGTGACGAGATCCTGTGTCTTCACTGACTCGGGGCTGCGGGAGCCGTAAATAACCGTGTGGCCCATCGCGGCGAACTCGGTACCCAGTGCCATGCCGACGTTGCCCGTGCCGATGACGGCAACAGTCTCGGCATGCGCAATCGCTGACGACAACAAGAGCAGCGAGAGAAGGATTCGTTTGAACATGCGGCCTCCCTTTTTGTTTTGATTCTGGCACAAAAAAAACCCCGCCGCTTTTCAAGCGGCGAGGCCAGCGTTGGGGGAACAGGATTCCCCGGGAGTGGCTGTTATTACAAAGCCGGAGACAGGAATATGGCGAAGAACTGGTCGATCCCGGTGGGGTTTGTCATTTCAGTTGCGAAGGTTCCGGGGACGCCGGGGCCATGCGTCTGAACGACAATATGGATTTCAGCGCTAACGCTGTCATTCAACTGCCCAAAGCAACAAGGCATACCCGATGGGGCAGGGCCGGTCTCCAGTTCACCAACAAAGTACCCGGTGCCGTCGGTCCCGGTTACAAAGCCAGATGCATTGATAACCCCTGCATCTGCCGGGCCGCCCGGATAAACGTCCGCCCCCGTGCACACTCCTTCACCACCGCCCACACAGCCGTTCGGATTGTTAAAGATGATCCACCAGACGCTGTACACCGTTTTCTTGTCGAGGCCTGCCATCGAGCCGCGGAGCTGCACCGAGCCAGCGCTTCGACTCAGTGTCATCGCACCGGTCGTTACCGTGCCGTCGCTGAAATTCTGTATGTCAGCAGCCTGGAATGCGACCTGGGCGAAGCTTGTGGCTGGGACCGCGCCTAAAACGAGCAAAGCGGTTGATATAACAATGCTTTTTATTCTTTTCATGATCGTTAACTCCCATTGATGTGCGTATGAATACGCATATCTGGGAGCTTGGTGCCAATCCGCGGTCAAGTCCCGGGCAAACCCCGAAAAAGATGCTATAAATCTACTATCAGCCCACAAAACAAGAACTTAAATATGGGCCCTATTGGCGCGAGCATCACGCAGCAGCACGACGGCTTTGAGTTCGCCGGGTACACGCTCGACCTCGATCGAGCCGCACTGATTAAAGACGGTGTCGACCAGAATCTTCGTCCGCAGGTTTTCGACGTGCTGCGTTGCCTTGTCGAGCGCAGCGGCAGCCTCGTCAGCAAGGAAGAACTGCAGGCCGAGATCTGGGGCGACAAGGCTGTCACCGACGACTCCCTGACGCACTGCGTCATCGAGATTCGCAAAGCGCTGAACGATACCGATCGGCGCATCGTTCGAACGGTGCCGCGTCGCGGTTTCGTTTTTGATATCCCGGTACGGCGCCACTCGCCTCAGCAGTCCGTAGTTCCGCAACGACCCGCACGCGTTCGTCCTGCACACTTGGTGGCACTGATCGTTCTCGCTGTTGCTGCGACCTATGCGTTGCTTCCGGCAGATGACAAGGACAGCGCTGTACCCGCCATCACTGCGGGGGATACCGACTACTACGCGCAGGCAATGTTCCTGTTTCAACGTCGGGCTGCCGGAGATCTGGATTCGGCACACGACTATTTTCTAAAAGCGGTCGAGCTCGACCCGGAGTCGGCGAACGCGTGGGCCGGGCTGGCCGGCGTGTACAGATTATTTGTTTATGAGAACAGGGACGGCGGCGACTATCTTGGAAAACTCAAAGAGACAGCCGAAACTGCAATCAGCCTGGACGCAAACAACGGCGCAGCGTGGATGCGCCTGGCCCATTACTACAACGCAATTCAGGACGTTCAGGCAAGAGAGCGGGCGTACGCAACCGCGTTAAGCGTCGATCCGAACGATCCACTGGTGCTCGGGTCGACGGCGGGGCGGAAGGCTCGCAATGGCGATTTTCTCGCAGCGATAGACCTTGAACGGCGCGCAGTGGCCCTGGCACCATTGTCGTTCGTCGATCGTGGCAACCTCGCCCGGTTCCTGTTTGCCGCCGGTGAGTACGAGGAGGCGATGCATGAGAATGAACGCGCCTACCGAATGCGGCCGCCCACGCCCGATAGTCCGAATGTTCTCCCCGGCTACGCCCTCATCAAGTTGGGTCGTTACGAGGACGCACTGCAAGTGGTTGGGGATTGGCCAGATGGGCCGGACAAGTTCGCGGTGCGCGCCATGGCCAATCACGCGCTCGGGCGTGAAGAGGAAGCGGCGAGGGCCATAGGCCAACTGTCGGATCAGCCAGGTGATGACTCGAGGTTTCGCATGGCTGAAGTCGATGCATTCTGCGAGCGCATCGACAACGTCTTCGCGCAGCTGACCGAGTTTCGCGGTGAACTCGTCGGAAGGGTGGATCCCGAAGACGTCGATGACTGGCTCTTCAGGATCCGGATGTCACCTTTCCTGGCAGCCGTCCGCGAAGACCCGCGCTGGCAGGGGTGGGCACAGAGTACTTACGATCTGGCAATCGCCGCGAACGCAAGGCCCGCGACGGACTGACGACTACTCGTTGCCGCGCCGCAGCTGGCCGCTGTCGAGGATCATTTCGAAGCCCTGCATGTTTGCAGGAATAACTACGACGCTGCCATCGTTGTCAGCAAACCTGAGCAGCGCCGTGTTGACTTCGTGTTGTAGATATTCGGCCGTCAAGCTGCTGTTAATGATGTTGTTCGCTTCGGCAATACCCTTGGCGCGCTCGATTTCGATCTCGGCATCTTTCTTCGCGATCTCAACCTGGACCTGCTTGGCTTCGAGCCGTTTCTCTGCTTCCACGGCGTCGCGTATAGCAGCTTCGATACTTGGGTCGGTATTCAGAGCGCGTACGACGACGCGCGTAATGATGATGTCGCCAGGGTCGGAATTGTTCAGCCGTCTCTGCAGTTCTTCGAGTACGTCTGTTTGCAGGAGACCGCGTTGCTTGTGCAGTTGCAGGCTGTCGATCTGCGAAACCTGTTCATAGATGGCTGCGCGTGCTTCACGAACGAGAAGCCCGTACGCCGGCATGTAAATGCCGTCGGCGCCACGTGCCGCCGCCGCTGCGTACTTGACGAAGAGCTCTGAAACACGATCCTTGGGTACCTGGTAGAACACCGATACGTCAAGGTCCTTAAGCGACAGGTTGTCGGCGGCTTTTGGTGTCAGATCGTTAATGTCGATCGCGATTTCCTTGGCGCTGAACTCAATCGAATTCGTCAGGAAAGGCATTTTGAAATTCAGCCCCTGGCGTTGCTCTTCGTGATTGACCTTGCCGAGCGTACGTTCCACGGCGACGTTGCCGGTCTCAACCGTGTAAGCACTCATGAAGCCAATGATGGCCACGAGTAGTACGCCAAAAATAATCTTAATCTGCATGGTGTTTCTCACCTCGATATTACGAAGGTTGCCGCCGGTCAGGCGCATCAGGTCTCGTCTGAATTTACTTGCCATATGGCGCCATAGAATAGGCTACGGCACCGGTCCTGTCACGACTTGATCGAGGCCGCACGCATGTGGTGCGATTCGGGCGTACAATGTTCCCAGTGCACAATTCGGAATCGACGTAATGAAGAACCCGTTGTCGCCGTTGTCGAGTTTTTCCGCGGAGCTCGTACGACGCAAGGTTTACCCCGTTATCGTCGCCTATGCCTTCATAGCCTGGGTTCTGCTCCAGATAGGTGAGGTAACATTCGAGCCGCTTGGGCTCCCCGACTGGGTGATGACAGCACTGGTCGTCATCGCCATTATCGGGTTCCCGGTCGCCGCGCTCCTTGCGTGGGTGTTCGACATTGCGCCTTCCGGCATCCGTCGCGACGTGTCCGTAGAAATTCCGGAAGCCAACGATGCGGCCACATCTGTCGCCGTGCTGCCTTTTGTCGATATGAGTCCGGACCAGGACCAGGCGTATTTTTGTGAGGGCGTCGCGGAGGAGATTCTCAATTCATTGACGCAGATTGAAGCGCTTCGCGTTGTATCGCGGACGTCGTCATTTCGTTACGCCCAATCGAGTGAAGACTTGCAGTCGATCGGCAAAAAGCTGGATGCCAGTGCCATTCTCGAAGGCAGCGTTCGAAAAGCCGGGGATAATCTCAGGGTCACCGCGCAATTGGTCAACGTTGCTGATGGTTTCCACCTGTGGTCAAAGACATTCGACCGAAAGCTGGAAGATGTCTTCGCGATACAGGATGAGATTGCGACCTGCATTGGCGAGTCATTGCTGGACACGCTGGTGCCACTGACGACAACGACTTGCTGTGATGTCAAAGCCTACGACTTTTACCTGCGAGGGCGGCAGTTTCTGAATCGATTTCGCAAAGTGGATCTCGAGTTTGCCCGGCAGATGTTCCAACAGTCCATTGAGAAGGACCCTGAGTTTGCAGCGGCATGGGCGGGCTACGCCGACAGTTATTCTCTTTCGGTGATGTACGCCGATGCCAAGCCGTCGTATCGTGACATGGCTCGCCAGGCCAGCGAACGTGCCCTCGAATTGAATCCGGACTCGGCTGAGGCGCACGCGTCAGCGGGGCTGGCGCATCTCGTGCGTGAGGAATTCGAGGATGCTGAGCGCGAGTTCAACAGATCAATCGAGCTCAAGCCCGCGCTCTTTGAGGCGTACTACTATTTCGCGCGCACGCGCTTTCACCAGGGCGACATGGATGCCGCAGCCGACCTGTTTGCGAAGGCAGCAGCAGCTAATCCGGATGACTATCAATCAAGACTTCTCAGGGTCCAGATTCTGCGTGGCGAGGGCGAGCTTGAACAAGCGAAAGAGGATGCGCGGGAAGCCGTTGAGGTTGTGGAGCGGCACCTCGAGTGGCACCCCGATGATATTCGGGCGCTGCACCTTGGTGCGGGATCATTGATCCTTCTTGGTCAAACAGACCGCGCGGACAGGTGGTTGAAGCGGGCGTTGGAGATCGATCCAAACGATCCCATCGTGTTGTACAACCTCGCCTGTAACTACGCGACAATGAACAAGGTGGAGCAGGCTCTGGATTTCCTCGAGCAAGCTGTTGTTAACGGTGCCGTGAGCCGCGATTGGATGAAGAACGACAACGATCTCATTTCCCTCCATAGCCATCCACGCTACGAGGCACTGCTGGCGAGCGTGTCAGGCTGACCTGGCAGAACTGGCCAGAAAGTCCTTTCTTTCTCAAGGTTTTCTGTTACAGTCCGCCGCGTCTTGGCGCACCTCGGTCTGCGCCACTCACTCCACCCCGGCAATTCTGCAGGCTCGGAGTCACTCTATAAATTCCAGCCTGGACCGGACCGCAAGCCGCTTGTTTATTCTCGTTGGCACGTCGGATCAGGCGACCTGGAGACAATCCAATGAAGTTTAACGAACTCGGCCTTTCGGCCGACTTGCTGCGTGCTGTCGAAGAGCAGGGCTATGAAACGCCCACGCCCATCCAGCGCGAAGCTATCCCCCATATCCTCGAAGGCCACGATATTCTCGCCGGCGCCCAGACGGGCACAGGCAAGACGGCGGGCTTTACACTGCCCATGTTGCAGATTCTCGGGGATCCAAAGTCTGGACCACGGCGCATACGTGCTCTGATCCTGACGCCTACGCGTGAACTCGCGGCGCAGGTAAATGAAAGCGTTCACACCTATGGCAAGTACCGTCCAATTCGGGCGATGGAGATTTACGGCGGTGTTAGCGCGCGGCCGCAAATCACCAAGATCAAACGCGGTGTCGATGTGGTTATTGCCACACCTGGCCGTTTGCTCGATCACGTTCGGCAAGGAAACATCGACCTGTCGTGCGTTGAGATGTTTGTGCTCGACGAAGCGGATCGCATGCTCGACATGGGCTTCATCCGCGATATCAAGCAGATCATCAAGCAATTACCGAAAGAGCGGCAGAACCTGTTGTTCTCAGCGACGTTCTCGAAGGAGATTCGTGAACTCGCAAATAACCTCCTCGATAACCCGGCCGAGATTCAGGTTGCGGCGCGCAATGCCACGGTGGATCGTGTGGAGCAGCTCGTGTACCCGGTCGACAAGGCGCGCAAGCGTGAATTGTTGTCCGAGATGATTGGTCGCGGCAACTGGCAGCAGGTGCTGGTCTTCACGCGCACCAAACACGGTGCGAACCGCCTGGCCAAGCAACTCAACCAGGACGGCATCACCGCGGATGCGATCCATGGCGGTAAAGGGCAAGGCGCTCGCACCCGGGCATTGCGTGATTTCAAGGCGAGCAAGGTTCGCGTACTCGTTGCGACAGATATCGCCGCACGCGGTCTCGATATTGAAAAACTGCCGCACGTTGTGAACTACGAATTGCCGCATGTCCCTGAAGACTATGTGCATCGCATCGGCCGTACGGCGCGGGCGGGGCAGGACGGCACAGCCGTCTCCCTGGTCTGCATCGATGAGAGGAAACTTCTCCAGGACATCGAGACCTTGCTCAAGCGCAGTATTCCGAAAGAGTTTGTACCGGGCTACGAAGTCGACAAACGTATCAAGGCGGAGCCGGTGCAGAAGGGCAAGCCGTCCCGTCGTCCGGGCGGGCCCCGCCCAGCTGGGCCACGTGCGGCCGGCCGCAAGAAAGCAGGCAAGGCAAGCGGATCACGTCGTCCCGGTAAGAACGCGCGTAGCAATCAGCGCAAGCGTTTCTCCAAGCCGACGCGTTCCAGCGCGTCCTGAACGTGAGCGGCATCCTTGCGGGCGTCCTGGAGGAATAACACACCGAACAGGTAGCCGCCGATGCCGCCCATGACGTGGGCCATGACGTTGACGGTGCCGTAATCGTCGGCTGTAAAGAGCGTGAGGATGTCGCCGCCTATGAACCAGACGGCGAGCATCCAGCCAGGTATCGCGATTGACCCGAAGACGACAATAAAGAAGTAGTAACACTTGATCTTGCCGTGCGGCAGCAGGTACGCGAACAGCCCCATCATCCCCATGACGATGCCGGATAAGCCCAGCGTCCAGTAGTGCTGGCTGACGGCCGCTGCGGCCATCGACCCGGTCAGCCCGATGAACCAGGAATCGATGACGACGAATGCGATGTACCAGAAGGGCCCCACAAGCGCTTCCACGGTCGCGGCGAACGCAAAGAAGAAGATCAGGTTGAAGATGATGTGGGCCCAGTCGCCGTGCGCGAAACTGGACGTGATCATCGTCAGTGGATTCCAGGAGCCTGTGTAGTAGGCGAGACCATCGTCGGGATCGTCCGGAACCAGGGCCTCGAACCGCAGGGCCTCCTCCTCGAGCACCATGCGCACGTATTCACGCGAGTCGTTCGTGTTGTACCCGGTCAACGGCCGCATCTTCGCCGTCATCGCGGCAATGACTTCGCTGGCTTCCCGTTCCGGATCGTTGGTGATCGTGTACATGATCTGGCCGCAGCTGTCCGTTTCGCCGGACTCTGCAATACGCTCGAATATCATCCGGTCGATATGCGAGCGACTGGCATTGCAGTAGCGGTCGACCGCCGTGTCGAACTCATTCCAGTCACTCTGCTGCTTCAGGAAGACGCCCATACAGATCAGGCAGATCAGGATGGTCAGGACCGGTAATCGTGGCAGGCCGAAATCGGCTTTGATCGGCAAAAACATGCGTGGAGGCTATCACGAAGGAATTCAGGGCTTGTTATATTAGTATTAGATAATATATACTTGAGCAATTCCTAATATATAGACGGTTACAACATGACTCGAGCGACCATTTTTCTGGCGGCATTGGCCGTCGTCTTCCCGGTTTACGGGGCCGTGCCCCTCGAGACGGCGACGGCCACCTTTACCGATGCGGCTCGCGAAAGGGTGTGGGACGGACGCGTGGAAGCCGTCAACCAGGCCACTGTGTCGGCGCAGACATCGGGCCGGATCGCGGAATTGCCCTTCGACGTGAACGACTACGTGGATGCGGGTGATGTCGTCATGCGGTTTACCGACACCGAGCAGAAAGCAGCCCTGGCACGCGCCAATGCCGCACTCGAAGAAGCGCGCGCGCGGCTTGCCGAGGCCAGCCAGGAGTTCGAACGCTTCTCGCAGATGATTGAGAACAACAGTATTTCGAAATCGCAGTTCGACCAGTCACGTGCAAACCGCGACGCCGCCCGGGCGAGACTCAACGCGGCCCAATCGGGCGTCGAGACCGCGCAAGAGCAGCTCGAGTACACCGTGGTGCGGGCCCCGTATGCGGGCATCGTCTCGCGGCGGCACGTGGAACTGGGCGAACTCGTCTCCCCGGGCCAGCCACTGATATCCGGACTCTCGTTGCAGCAGCTGCGCGTCAACGTCGACGTCCCGCAAAGTATGTTTCACGCGGTGCGGACGATCGGCAAAGCTTTTGCTTATGTCGACAACAAGCGTATCGAAGCGGAGAGCCTGACATTCTTCCCCGTGGCCGACGCCGCAGCCAACACGTTTCGTGTCCGCGTCAACCTCCCTGACGGAGCGGCTACCCTGTACCCGGGCATGTTCATAAAGGTGGGTTTCGTCGTTGGCGAAACCAAGCGCTTGCTGGTACCGGCCGCGGCTGTCGTGCGCCGCAGCGAACTCAGCGCGGTCTACGTGACCGACGGCGATTCGGTTTCCCTGCGCCAGGTACGCTTGGGTCGCCGCTACGAGGAGTCCATCGAGATTCTCGCGGGACTTGCGGAAGGTGAGGTCGTGGCGACCGATCCTGTCCGCGCACGAATCTGGCTCAAAGAACAGGCGCAATAAGCAATGGCCGAGGAAATGAAACTCGGATTTTCCGGCGCGCTCGCCAAGCGCTTCCAGAACTCCAAGATCACGCCATTGCTGGCGCTGACGGGCCTGCTTATGGGCTTGTTCGCCGTTGCTGTGACACCGCGCGAGGAAGAGCCGCAGATCAACGTGACGTTTGCGAATATCTTTGTGCCGTTCCCGGGCGCCAGCGCAGGCGAAGTTGAGAACATTGTCGCTATCCCCCTTGAGCAGGTGCTCGCCGAGATCGAGGGCGTCAAGCATACCTATTCGGTGTCGCGTCCCGGCATGGCGGTGCTGACGGTTCAATACGAGGTTGGCGAAGACCGCACGAGCGCGATAGTGCGTCTTTACAACGCGGTGTACTCGAACGAGGACTGGTTGCCACCCGGTAGCGGCGTCATGCGGCCGCTGATCAAGCCGAAGGGTATCGACGATGTCCCGACCGTCACGTTGACGCTCTGGACCGGGGACGAGTCGCGCGGTGCCCACGAGTTACAGCGTGTGGCGCACGCGCTCGAGGCCGAGATCAAGCGTGTTCCGGGTACGCGCGACGTGTACACGATCGGCGGACCTGACAATGTTGTGCACGTCCAGCTGGATCCACAGCGCCTTGCCGCGTACGGCTTGTCGCTGGATGTGCTGCGTTATGCACTCCAGGCGAGTAACGTGGTTGCGCATGCGGGTGCTGTTGTAGCGAACAACCAGCACATACCCGTAACGGCAGGGACGTTTCTTGCCGACCGCGATGACGTCGCTGAACTCGTTATCGGCGTTATTGACGGCAAAGCGATTCACCTCGAAGACGTTGCCGAAGTCTCGGCCGGGCCCGATCAGCCGGAGCAATACGTACGCTTCGGTGATGCGCCGGCCGTCACGATAGCGATCGCCAAGAAGCCCGGAACAAATGCGGCCCGCGTCTCCGCCCAGGTCATCGAGCGCATTGCAGCACTCGAGGGCATCGTCATTCCCGAAGGCGTCGAGTACACGATCACGCGCGACTACGGCAAGACGGCTGACGACAAAGCGAAGAAGCTGATCCAGAAGCTGGCCTTCGCGACGGTTTCCGTGATCTTCCTCATCTACATCACGCTTGGCTGGCGCGAAGCGGTAGTTGTGGGTTCGGCCGTTATCATCACGTTAACGCTCACACTGTTCGCATCCTGGGCGTGGGGCTTCACGATCAATCGCGTATCGCTATTCGCGCTGATCTTTTCTATCGGCATTCTCGTTGATGACGCCATCGTCGTCGTCGAGAACATCCACCGTCACATGGCGATGGGCGACAAGACCTTGTTTGACGCTATTCCGCCCGCTGTCGACGAGGTGGGCGGACCGACGATTCTCGCGACGTTCACGGTCATCGCCGCCTTGCTGCCAATGGCGTTCGTCACGGGCCTCATGGGTCCCTACATGAGCCCGATTCCGATCAACGCGAGTATCGGCATGCTGCTGTCACTGGCCGTGGCGCTGATCATTACGCCCTGGGCCAGTTTGAAGTTGTTGTCCAGGGCACCCCACGAAGGCAAGAAAGATAAGTCGGCGGCGTGGCTCGATAGCCTGTTCCGGCGCATTGTCGGTCCCTTCCTGCGTGGCAGGGACGGCCGCAAAGCCCGTGGCTGGCTCGGCGGCAGCGTCATCGTTGCCATCCTGCTGGCCATGAGTCTCGTTGGCTTCAATGCCGTCGTCATGAAGATGCTGCCGTTTGACAACAAGTCCGAGTTCCAGGTTGTGCTCGACATGCCCGAGGGCACAACGGTTGAGCAGACGGGCCGCGTGCTGGATGAAATGGCCGCGTACATAAAAACCATCCCCGAGGTCACCGACTACCAGGTCTATGCAGGAGTTGCAGCGCCGATCAACTTCAACGGCCTCGTGCGCCAGTACTACCTGCGCGAAGGCCCGACCGTCGGTGATATCCAGGTCAACCTCGTCGACAAGACGGAACGTAAACGCAAGAGCCACGAAATCGCCAGCGCAGCGCGTCCGGCGCTCGACGCCATCGGCAAGAAATATGGCGGTTCAGCCAAGGTCGTTGAAGTGCCGCCCGGACCGCCCGTGCAGTCGCCTCTCGTCGCCGAAGTGTACGGGCCGGATTACGCCGGACAGCAACGTATCGCGAAGGAACTTCGTGCGGTGTTTGAGAGCACCGACGACATTGTCGATATTGACGACAGCGTGGAGGCGATGGCGCCGCGTATCGTTGTGTCAGTCGATCGTAACAAGGCAGCGTTGCTCGGCGTGTCCCAGGACAGCGTCACGCAGGCGCTGCAAACCGCGTTGAGCGGCGAAGACGTCGCCTATGTTCGCGATGGCTACCAGAAATACCCCCTCCCTGTGCGACTGGAACTCCCGGTCGCAGACAAGTCGGAGCTCGACAGCCTGTTGATGCTCCGCGTGGCCGGCCATGGAGACTCTCTTGTCCCCCTTGCCGAGATCGTCACCGTCCAGGAGAGCGAATGGGAGCAGACCATTTATCACAAGGATCTGCTGCCAGTCGTCTTCGTTACGGGCGACATGGCCGGCCGTTTTGACAGTCCCCTGTACGGCATGTTCGACATGGTGGCCGACGTCGACATGGAGCAGTACTTCATTAACCAGCCTGAGAATCCTTACGACTACAGCGTCAAGTGGGACGGTGAGTGGCAGATTACGTACGAGACGTTTCGCGACATGGGGATCGCATATTCGGTCGGCCTGATCCTCATTTACCTGCTCGTTGTCGGGCAATTCCGGTCCTACGCAGTGCCGCTGATCATCATGGCACCCATTCCGCTGACGATCATCGGTGTGATGCCCGGGCACGCGATTCTGAATGCCCAATTTACGGCCACCTCCATGATTGGCATGATCGCGCTCGCCGGTATCATCGTGCGCAATTCAATATTGCTGGTCGATTTCATCAACCAGGAGGTCGCGGCAGGCGTCGATTTCCAGGAAGCTGTGATTCGTGCCGGTGCCGTGCGCGCCAAGCCCATTGCGTTGACGGCTGCTGCGGCAATGCTCGGCGCGTTCTTTATTCTTGATGATCCGATCTTCAACGGCCTCGCGGTGACCCTGATCTTCGGCATACTCGTATCGACGGTGCTGACCCTTGTTGTTATACCAGTGCTTTACTATGCTTTCGGCTACACCAAGGAGTTGCCGGCCGCTTGAAGAATTCGTTGATTGCACTGTCAAAGGACGCGCTCTCGAGTCTGCGTGACCTCGCCCCAATTGTCATCGTAATCGCGGTATTTCAAGTCTTCGTGATCCGGCAGCCCGTCGATGGGATCCTGTCGCTCGTGTTCGGGGCTCTGCTCGTCGTTGCGGGGCTCGCATTTTTCATATTCGGCCTCCGGATCGCCCTGTTTCCAATCGGTGAAGAAATTGCCCATGCGCTGGCGAAAAAAGGCAGCGCGTTCTGGTTGTTCTCATTTGCGTTTGTGCTCGGTTTCGGGACGACCATCGCAGAGCCCGCCTTGCTGGCTGTTGCGGAAGAGGCGGCGCGTGTGGCGGTCGACGCAGGCGCAATCGCGGACAATGACGAGGCGAGGGCAAACTACGCACTGGGATTGCGGCTGGTCGTCGCGTTGTCGGTCGGTGTTGCCCTGCTGCTCGGTGTGTTCCGTATCCTGACCAACTGGTCGCTACCGCTCATGATCATTGGTGGCTACATACTTGTCGTCGCCGTTACGACCATTGCGCCGCCCGAAATCGTCGGCATTGCGTATGACTCGGGCGGTGTA
>Ga0224508_10000927_pt1 | contig 27040 bp, 38 predicted proteins | sample SF_Jan12_sed_USG_4_FD_170157 | JGI IMG/M metagenome (GOLD analysis project Ga0224508, IMG submission 170157) | Sediment microbial communities from San Francisco Bay, California, United States - SF_Jan12_sed_USGS_21 | ecosystem: Environmental > Aquatic > Marine > Sediment | place: USA... | reverse complement strand
AATCAATCTGGATTTGAATTTTATCTAATGTAGCAGGATCTTTTATTTTATTTGAATCGAGTTGTAAAGGTAAAAATGTAGAGGCAAATAACTTGGTCTGAACTTGTCTTGTGTCCATATAATGTTCAATATCTGCAATTTTGAAAAGCAAAGATGAGTCAAGTGCTAATTCCTTTTGTGAAATTAAATCATCAGAGATTTCCGAAATACTAATTCCTTCTAATATCATTATTGGGATTATGGCAATGCACAGAAATAAAATTACAAGTTTATTGTTTAGCTTCAATTCAACATACCCTCATCTTTTATTTGATTTATGATTTTTTGATTTGAGTTTTTTAAAATTTGAAATTCATTAGTTTGTTTTAATAAAATTTTAGATGTAAAATCTTTATTAAAGTTATGATGAGAAGATTTCAAAATTTTTGGGCTTTTTAAAAAAGTTTGCAATTATGATCAAAAAATTTTTAAAAATCCTCAACTAGTAATTGCTGTTAGGAGTTCATTAAGTTGAATTGGTTTTTTCAAACAACCCTGAATTCCATCCTTTTTTAACAATTCGTTAATTTGGGTAGTAGTAAATGCAGTTGCAGAAAATATTATTATTTTCTGGTCCTTTAGAATTTTTTCCTTTTCTAATTTTTTAATAATATCGATTCCACTAAATTCAGGCATGGAAATATCAAGTAAAACAACATCATAATTTCCATCTTTAATACGGTCAAGTCCGTCCCGTGGATCATTTGTTACTACGTTTTCAAAGCCCTTTGCCTTTAGAAATTTTGATAGTAAACCTGTAATGTCCTGGTTATCATCCACTATGAGAACTTTCATAATCTAAAACATTAGCTTGTCCTATATAGCAAAATGTTTGTTCATTTAAAACAGAAATTATTAATTAAAAATTATTTTATTTTGGTCTTTTTATGATTGAATAGATTTTCGAAGATTTGATTGTAATTAAGAAAATGAATAAAAACATAGTTAAAAAAAGTAGTGTCAGGGCCGGTGGTTTAGGGGTATAATGTCGCGTTCGCAACGCGAATGTCGGGGGTTCGATTCCCCCCCGGTCCACTTTCCAGAAACTATTATACATTAACAAAAAGTATTGATCTTATGGAAGTATTTGATGGGAAAAAAGCTGCTCAAGAGTACATGTCAAAACATACTTTGGCTTTTTCAACACCAGAATTAACATTAATGAGATTTGCGTTTTGGTTAGGAGATACGGTAGTAGATCCTAAGAATAAGGAAAATTCCATTCCTCGAATGTTAACCTTTATGGTAGAACAGGACTTTGCTCCAGTTTTAATTGATGATGATACATACGTACCAACAGGTGCAGTAAAAAATTCAGGAAAAATGTATGGAAACCCTCACCAAGAAAATATCTCAGAAGGTAAATTTTGTTCTGAGTGTGGATCAAAACTTTCAGCTACGGCAAAGTTCTGCCCTGAATGTGGAACAACACAAGAATAAAAAATTGAAATTAAATTTATGATTTATTTCCACACTTTGTGCAAAACTTTGCATTGGGTCTAAGCGGTGACCCGCAAGAAGAACATCCATTTGTACTAGGGGTTTGTCTTGGCATTAATGCAGGATCAGGTGTGGGTAATGTTCCGGGATTTCCAAATGTTTCTTGCGCAGAAACAATCCCCGGTGGTCCACCTACAGGATTTTCAGCAGTTCCTGCTCTTGGTGGTGACATTCCGGGACTACCCATCATTCCAGGTTGGCCCATTCCCGGCATCAATCCAGGTGATTGAGTGTTTGCAGATCCTGTTTTCATTGACTTTCTTATTTCAAAGATAACTTTGATTGACAAGAACTCTAAAGCAGAATAAGCTACTACATAATCTCCTAATCTTTGGAAGAATTCTTTGTCACCTATTTTGCCTTGTTTGTACATGTTGTTAGTATCAAGAAATGACTCATAGTACCCTTGAGATTCATCAAACAAGCTTTCCAATTTGTCAAAAAGCATGTTAAGGGTATCTACTTCGCCAAACGACATAACAAAACTCTTCTAATGGAATATTAATTACTTTAGGATAGCACTTTTCCCTTTTGGTGTTTTAACTGTCCTAAGCTTAGCCTAAAGTTTATTCTGTTTAATTTATTTATAGAATTTTTGAGCTTGCTTATTGTATTTTCAGATATTCCTTAATTTTAGATACATCTTCTCCAATCATAGCTATTTGGCTGCTAAGTGCCCACACAGAGTTTCTGGATTGCATGTTTTGATTATTTAGATATTTTACCAAAGTCATGATGAATTCTGTATTTTTGGCTTTTTCAAGATAAATAATAATTTCATGGATTATTTGTGGCGGTAAACCTTGATCAAGTTTGTCTATTAAGGTTCTACATTCCTCTTCATTTTGAATTACCATAATTTACAAAACATAACATGGTATTTAGTTATTAACATAATTAATATAAAAATTCCAAGTCTATATTCCAATACAGAATTTGCTAATCTAAAATCATTGTTAAAACCAAGGATATGCTTTAACTAAAAATAGACGGTTCAGATTTTCAATCATAGTAAAATGAATTCCAAAATTAATAAAAATTAGGTTTAAAGATCAACAAGATTTACTAACATCAATGCCAAGGAAACATTTGCCCATATGGCTACACTAAAACCAATTAATTTGAGATTATGTACCAATCCTCCTCTACCGCCCATTGGATATCATTTGCACAAATAATTAATAAAGATTAATCTATTTTAGACCAATTTTAATATGAAATTAAAAACAAAAAGAAAAAAACTTTTGATTAGGCTTGAAGAGCTCTATCAATCATATTTTTGTAGGATTCTTTTGATGCTGCACCAACTTGTTGGCTAACTATCTCTCCTTTGTTTAACAGAATTAGAGTTGGAATGCTAAAGACATTGTATTTCGAGGCTAAATCATTAGCTTCATCCACATTTACTTTGACAAATTTTACTTTGCCGTCGTAATCACTTGCCAATTCTTCAACTACAGGACCAACCATTCGACACGGACCACACCATTCGGCCCAAAAGTCAACAAAGACAGGAATTTCAGAATTTACTACATCGATTTCCCACGATTTTGCATCAGAAACTTGTGTTACTCCCATTCTGATTATATTGTATTAGAGATACCTAAAAACGTTCACCAGAATCTTCACCGTATCTAAAGTAGTAAAAAGAGTATTAAAAATTGAATTTTGATATATACTTAAATGACGTTTTAGAAAATCTCAAATATGAGCTCTGAACTAAGACTCAAAAAATTAAGAGGTTCTGGAGGCTACGTAATGGCTACGATCAATGATGAACAACAAATGAAAGGAAATCTTGGCGGACCAGATTTATTTTTAGCTCCTATTGGAAGATTAGATTCAGAAATTATTACTAAACATTTTTGCAACACATGCGAAAAAGAGGTTGAGGGATCTCCAAAAATTGAATATGAAAACCCAAATGAAGAAGTTGCAGAAAATTTAATTCTTGCAGAAAAAGGACAATACATTTGTAATACTTGCAATTCAACAATTGCAGAATATAGAGAATTTAAAAAACAAGATGAGATTCAAGATATCGGAGCTGCAAAACCTCTAGAGACGGAAACTCAAATATCTCCAGAACCTACAATCCAAGAACAACCACAGACTACTCCCGATATTCAACCCCAGGTATCAACTCAAAACACATCTCAAGTAGAAGCAACAGAACCAACACCAGTTGGATCAGTTAGTTCGATTGAAGGACTAGCTGTATATGATGAAAATGCGAAGAAAATTGGAAAAGCAAAACAGGTTGGAATTGATTCAAATCAAACTATGGTATTACTGGTTACTAAAAATGATGGTACAGAAGGTAGTGTTCCTTGGAGCAGTATAGGAAAAGTTGGCGATATTATTCTGTTGGGCAAAGTAATTGCACCTGAGGTAAATCAGATTGGAAAATGTTCTAGTTGTGGATTTGTAAACAATGAAGTTTCAAAATTTTGTGAAGAGTGCGGAACAAAACTACAATAATTTAAGTAAATTTAATCAATGGTACCAAGTGTGTGAAGATAATTGACTAAACGAGCAATCTCAAAAAATCTGATAAAGGATCTTGTTATTGTAGGAATGGGCGTAATTATAATTTGGATAGGATTACAGGTAGCATTTGGAACTGAAAATCCATTTTATGTAGTGGCAAGTGGAAGTATGATTCCAGAGTTACAGGTTTATGATGTATTAATTGTTCAAGGACATGTGTCATTTGAGGATATTCAAATTGGAGATATTATTGTGTTTGATCGTCCTTCGGGGCATGATAGAGTAATTGTTCACAGAGTTGTGTCAATTACTGATGAGGACCCTAAAACTCTTCGAACAAAAGGAGACAATAACGTAGCTTCTATCCCAGGAACTGATTTCCCAATAACAAAACAAGAATACATTGGTAAGGTAGAATATGTAATACCCCAGATTGGTTATGTAACTCAGGTTTTAAAACCTCCAACTAACTATATTCTCATTGTATTAGTTATTGGAGTGATGATAGTAAAGGAAATCATTAAACGTAGGAATGTAAAGGAACTTGCTTTGACTGATCCTTTAAATGCAAATGACCCAGATTCTTTGAAAGATTATTCAGATCTCGAGAAATTAAAAAAAGACTCTGCCTACTCTGAACATTCGGATTCAAGAATTCCTGACAACGATTCTATTGAATACTCAAAAGAAACCAAAAAAGATAACAAAGAAAAGTTTGGCAGTAATAAGGAATAAATAAAAAAGGTAGTTTTCAAATCATGTAGTTAATCCTTTGAGCATTTGCCCTCAATTTTCTCTGACAGAGTTTTTTTGGATAACTAGCATTAAACATTTGAAATTATTGGAATAAAAAAATTTCTTTCAAGTTAACATTTGTATAAAAATTGTAAAAAATTATAATTAATTTAAGGTAATTACTTCATAGCTCTTATCAATTTGGATTGGGATTAAAAATTATGAGGAATAACTAAATTGAATGAGGATTTTGCAGAATATACAAAATGCTTGTCGTGTAATCAGGCCCTGTTGTACTGTAATTGTAATTGTCCCTACTGTGGGAAAAGGGAACAGTGTAAATGTGAATTACGATCCATGCAAGTAAAACCATAATTTAAAAAATAGAAAGAGTTTCTAATTTGAAATAATAACACGATATTAAATAAGAGAATCTTTGGTTGTGAAAATTCGTTTAAAGTAATCAGATTGTTCTTTAGGTTCTTCAATATCGTTTGTGATTCCAGCAAGATTCTTAGCAAGATTCTTTTTGTAGCCAACTTGCATCTGTCTTTGCATTTGTATTCGTTGTGCTTGTGGAGAACCTGCACCATGCATAGATTCGGTTAGGTATCCTACTGCATTTCTACCCAAAGTCATGTTTTCAATTAATCGAAGAATTCTCATTCTATTTTCAACATCTACACCCTTTCTACCTTTAAGGAATTTTTTAAGTAATGGACCTGCTACTGGATGTCTAAAATCTTTTTCAGATGGAAGAGTTACAACTAATCCACCTGCAATATCTTGGGCAAGTCTACTAATCTCATATGGGAATCTTGTAACGTTATGTTTGCAAACTTGTGCAAGCATGTCTTCATTGAGATATACGCCTGATTTCATCTTGTGTCCCTGGTGTGAAGAAGCAATGCCTGCAGCAAAGATTGTTTCATTGAGATGAGTCATTTCAATAATTTTGTCTTTGATGTGAGATACCTTTGGAACTCCATTATAGTCTGCAATTGTTGCAGCAGCCCCAATGAGTACATCACCAAGTCCTGTTTTGCAAACATAGCTACGTCTATGATAACAAGTAAAACGTTCTATAAGCATAGATGCAAATTCATACTCTCCATTCATGAGGACTTTATCCCATGGAATAAACACTCTATCCAAAATCATTAAGGCTTCTTGACCGCCATATTTTGCGTTACCATCATCAATATCCCCTTCTTCCATAGCTCTAGTGTCACAAGACTGTCTACCATAGATGTAAGTGACTCCTTTTGCATCTGCTGGTATCGCTCCAACTATTGCCCAATCTTTATCATTTTCTGTTAGTCTAACTGTTGGCATTAAAATTATCCAATGTGAGTTTATACATCCTGTTTGGTGAGCTTTTGCGCCTGAAACATAAATACCATTTTCATCTTTGTCTACAATTCTAGTAAACAAGTCAGGATCATCTTGTTCTGCCGGGCCTTTACTTCTGTCGCCTTTTGGATCAGTCATAGCACCGCCAATTACAAGATTTTCTCTTTGGACCATTTTTATAAATTCTAATAATCTTTGATGATAATTTGTTCCATGTTTTTCATCAATTTCAAAGGTTACCGAGTGCAAAGAATTCAATGCATCCATTCCAACACATCTCTGGAAACATGTTCCAGTGTTTTGTCCTAGTGTTCTTTGCATTTTATTTTGTAAAACTAAATCTTGAGCACTTTCAGCAATATGTAAGAATCTATTAACTTGTAATCCAGTAATTGATGATTTAGCAGATGCTAGTTCCTCTTCTCTAACTGCAAGATCATATGTTTCGGCAACTGCATTAATTGATGGTCTAATTATTGGATGATCTACTGGCTCTTTGACTAGTTCTCCAAAAAGGTAAATTTTGATATCCCGGCCCCTAAGACTTTCAATATATTCATCTCCTGTTCTAATAGTCTTAAGCTTCTCTACATTTGCCATGTCAACATTCCCTCTAACTTGTATAAATATTCTAGATCAATATTTAAATAATTTAAGAAGAGATGCGATCAAAGACCAATTCTAACATCAAGAATCCTACATCCTTTTCCTTTATCCATTACAAGGACAGGATTCATGTCTAATTCTTTGATTTCCTTAAAATCAGTGACTAGTTGGGATAGTCTTTGAATACATTCAGATAATTTTGCAATGTCAGAGGGTTTTTCTCCCCTGACACCTAGGAGAAGTTTCTGTGTCTTTATTTCTGATATCATATCATCTGCTTCTTTGTCAGTAACAGGCGCAAGCTTGAATGTAACATCTTTTAGGACTTCGACATAGATTCCACCCATTCCAAGCATAATTACTGGACCAAATCCAGGTTCTAGTTTAGAACCTATAATCATCTCTTTTCCACCTTTAACCATCTCAACTATTAGAACTCCTTTGATCTCAGCTTTGCTGTTGTATTTTTTAGCGTTTTTGATAATTGTTTTAAAAGCTTCTTTGATTTCTTTATCATTTGTAAGATTCACTTTGACACCACCAGCATCTGATTTGTGAATTATTTGTGGAGATGCAATTTTCATTACAACGGGATAACCAATCTTATTTGCAATCTTTACTGCTTCAGCATCATTTTTTGCAAGCGCACTTGTGGGTAATGGTAATCCATATGCTTTGAGAACTTCTTGTCCTTCTTCTTCTAGAAGATTTGGTCTTTTTTCTTTTTTGACTTTGTCAAAAATCTTTTTTGCTTTTGTTTTGTTTACTTTGAATTTGGTAATTTTTCCCTCTTTGGTATTTATCCAAATTGCAAACTTTATCATTGCAGCTAGAGTTCTAATTGCGCCTTCAGCATATGTGTAATAGGGAACATTTCCTTTGGATAAAATTTCTCTATTTGTAATGCCTTCATCTAATCCCATCAAACTTGCCAACATTGTTTTTTTGTATTTCTTTGACATTGAAACAATTACTTCTGCTAGCTTGTCATAATTTAGAGTCCCAGAGGGGGTGCACATTGTAATAACTGAACCAACTTTAGGATGTTTTAGTACTCTTTCTAAGACATTGTTGAATCTATTAAAATCTGCATCACCTACAATATCAACAGGGTTTCTAGAGCTTCCCCACGGAGGAATTACTTCGTCAATTTTTGGACGAATACTTTCAATTTTGGCCATCCTAATTCCTAATTTAGAGCATGCATCAGTGGAAATAATTGCAGGCCCACCTGCATTTGATACAATAACTAATCCACCTGCTGTTGGAAGTGGTTGTTTTGAAAAAGCTGTTGCATAATCAAAGAGCTCCTCCATAGTATCTACTCTTATGGCGCCAGATTGTTTCAGTAATGCATCATAGATTTCATCAGAACCCATTAGAGCACCTGTATGTGACATTGCTGCCTTGGCTCCTTCTGGACTTCGTCCTGATTTTAAAACTAGGACCGGTTTTTTGAGTTTGCGGGTAATATTTTTACATACTTTGAGAAATTCTTGGCCATTTCCCATATCTTCAAGATACATTACGATTACCTTAGTTTGCTTGTGTTCAGACAACATCTTTAAAATATCAACTTCGCTCATTGCTGCTTTGTTTCCCATACTAATCACCGCAGAAAAACCAATTCCTTGTGCACTGGCATCTTCAACCAATGCTGCACAAATAGCTCCGCTCTGAGAAACAAGTGCAATTTGTCCAGATTTTGGCGTTATTTTCAAAAAGGTAGAATTCATCATTGTTTTGGGTGCCAGATTCATTACGCCAAGACAATTTGGTCCGATTATTTGTATTTTGTATTTTTTGGCAATATCTTTTAGTTCTTGTTCTCTTTTGGCTCCTTCTTCATCTACTTCTTTGAATCCAGCTGTAATGATTATGACGCCTTTGATTTTTTTCTTACCACATTCTTCTAAGACATTAGCTACCAGAGTATTTTTGATTACGATAACGGCAAGATCTACAGATTTTGGAATATCCAAGACAGTTTTGTAGGCTTTTTTGTAAAATACGGTTTCTCTGGTTGGGCTAACAGGGTAGACGTTTCCAGTAAAACCATTCATAATATTTGATGTAATTGTGCTTCCAACACTTCCTCTTTTGTCAGAGGCACCGATAATTGCTATAGATTTTGGTGAAAGAAAGACAGATTCGGTCACTTTCTTGAAGTGGAAGATTTTCTATAATAAAGTTATTCATAGAAAATTCAGATCTGCAAGTTTTTAGCTTCCCAACATTTTCCCAGCAAGGTTTTCTTTTCTAGGAACCCAGGTTATGGTAAGATTTGAAAATTTTCCAATGAAAGCCCAAGCTTCTTGTGCAAATATTCGTAGCTGTTCATTGTTTATGGCAAATTCATGATTTAATTGAGATACAGTGTTTTTAGAATCACTAAAAATTTCAATTTCCTCATCAGAATTTACAAATTTTTTTAATGTCGCAATTATCGCAAGATATTCTGCCTGATTATTTGTAAGATTAGGTTTTTTTTCATAAAATGATTCTCCTGTTTCTTTAACAAAATAACCAAATCCACTGTTTTCTCCTCCCGAACCATCAACATACACACTAATTCCCATCTTTATACAACCTCGTCATTTTTACACTCAGATTTACTACTATCATATAGATAATTGTAGATATAACTTGCGATACTATTGAAGCCAAATAAGGATCATAATCAATTGATAGAAAATAATATTGTAATAGCCACCTAGCTATAGTATAAACAATTTCTGCAATCCCCAGTGATGTGATTATTTTAATTAAGTCATGCCGAAGTCTTTCTTTGTCAGTTTTCCCAGACTTTAGTAGATATTTTTTCCTATTATCCCAGTAATACAAACTACCAAATGTAGAAAAATAAAATACATAATCAAAAATCAGAGTATATGTAGTGTTTAGATAATCTTCTTGTTCAGCTAAACTTTGGGCAATAATTGCAGAAAAAGTAATTGAAACTACAAAAGCAATTAAAATATTTTTGTTTAGTTTAAAATATTCTTGTAACATTAATCATCTTAGATTCTACTACAATTAAACTAAGATTAATCCAAAGTAATTTTTAAGAAGATTAACAATCCTGCAAGCTCTGCAATTCCTACTCCCAACATGTATGGGAAAATTTCATGTGAGAATAATTGATCCATTGAAAAATATGCCAACCCTCCAATAATATTATGAAGAAATAACATACTTGTTACAACAATCATCCCTAGGGGAAGTTGTGCTTTTGTTTTCCCATACATTTTCCCAAAAATGTAAATTAAAACTCCAAGCACCACCATATTGGCAATTGAAACAATAGATAGCACTAGAGATGTTGATTCCATTTAGAGAGAGAAACCTCCTGAGCGTTTATTTACTTTTATCCAATTCAGTTGCAATTTCTTCAAATGTCTCCATATTTACTTCTAAAAATGTAGAGATGAAATATGTAACTCCATATTTTTCTCCAAATTTTGTAATCAAATTATTTTTTTCAAGAACCTTAATGTGGTGCTGAATGGCCTTGTAATCCAAACCTAGTTCTTTGGCTAGTTGGTTAATGTTTAATGGTTTTTCCTTTAATGAAGAGATGATTCTTAAACGATTTAATCCCCCTCGTGAACCTGCAAAAATAAACCACAAAAGTCGTTTTGCATCAGGATCATTTGCCATAAGTAATCTGCTTCACGTGGTTTTCCACTAAAAGGTATTGTGTGGCAAATTCCCGATACCTAAGAAAGTATAAAATACATAATTAGGCTATTTTATGTGATTTAGTCAAATGATGTTAAATTATGATGCTCCTTTGTATAGGCCACCTTCAGAAGCTAGATCCCTAATTTTTCAGGTAACACTAGGATGCTCGTTTAACGAATGCTCATTTTGTGATATGTATAGATCAAAAGAATATTCAGAAAGACCATGGGAGGAGATTAAATTAGAAATAGACATGATGGCAAAACAATTACCAGAAACTACCAGAGTATTTTTGGCAGATGGAGATGCTTTGAATCTTGATGCAGATTATATGGTGAAAATTGTAAAATATATCTACGAAAAATTTCCAAATCTGGAGAGAATTTCTTGCTATGCAATGCCAATGAATATTTTAAAGAAAACTCCTGAAGAATTGAAAAAAATGTATGATGCAGGATTAACAATGTTCTACTTGGGGATTGAAAGTGGTTCTGACATAGTATTAAAAAAAGTAACAAAGGGTGCAACATCAAAAACAATAATCAAGTCAGTAAACAAAGCCAAAGATGCAGGGTATCGTATGTCATGTATGGTCATCTTGGGTCTTGGAGGTAAAAAATATTCCAAAGAACATATTCAAGGGACTGCAGAAGTAATTAGTGCATGTTCTCCTCAGTATGTAGGGGCACTTACATTGTATCTTGAAAATGGAATTAAGGAGGAGTTTTTGCAAAAGTATAACGGAGAGTTTGCAAGGCTAAATGACGATGAGGCTCTAGATGAGTTAGAAGGATTATTAAGCAAGATCGAGACCAAAGACGAGATAATTTTTCGAGCTAATCATGGTTCAAATGCTTATACAATAAAGGGTACATTTCCCCAAGATAAGCAAAAAATGTTAGACAGTTTAAAATGGATGCGAGAACATCCTGAAGTGGCAAGACCTCAGGGATTAAGGGGATTTTAAATTAAATTATTTTGGTCAAGATATACAACCTTGAAAATTGTAACATGATAATCCCCATCAAAAATTTTGGTTGTTTGCTCATTTTCAACGTTTAGAACCCTAAATTTGTACTCGTAATTTCCGTCTTCATTTACAGTTGTCTGAGCAAAATGAACGGCCTCATCATTTTTGAAGATCTGGATAATCACAGGATATCCTGAAACGGGGTTTGCTACTTTTCCTTCAACAAATCCCCACGGCAATGAATTTTTTTCTGGCGTATGGAAAATTAAAGAGGTCTTTTCTATTCCGATTATTCCGTTTATTGGAATGTATTCTGTTTGTGGTTCATGATTATGGGAATTAATTTGGATTTGCCCTTGGTGAGGATGAGCAAAAACAAATGACGATGATGAGAAAATAATTATTACACTAAGAATAATTGTAGTAAAGATTTTTGGATTTTCCATGTTATTCTTGAAAATTAATGATGATTTAATATTTACTGCTAAAGTTGGTCGATAACTAATTTGAGATTCTTCGGCAAGTCAGGCAATTCTGTATGGCTTTCATTATTTTGAAGTACCTCTGGACCTATCCGGCGGACCCTTTGCGTGCCAATTAAGGTATCGATATTTCTTTGAATGTCTTTTTCTGAAAGAATTGATTTTAATTTTTCCAAAAGTGTTGCCTCATTTTCATATTTTTTTATAGCATATTGTACTAGTATTATTTTTTCATTCGTCGAATATTCAGTCATTTGTAAACTACAATTCTTTCAGTGTAAAAAACATTGCCAGATCAGGAGAAGACTTTCTTGAGATGTTCTGCTTTTGGAATTCCAGTGAATTTTAATTTTCCATCTATTACTAACCCAGGTGCGGTAAATATTGGGTATTTTTCCAAATATTCTGGTTTTTCAGTAACATCAACCAAATTGTAGGATATTCTTAGATTATCCAACATTTTTTCAAGAACTTTACAATTAGAGCATCCTGGAGTAGTAAGAATCTCAACCATCATGATTCTGTAAATTGATCCGGATGTTTCTCAAATGCCCACTTACAGGTTGCACAACAAAATCGATATTCCTTTCCTTGATGAATTAAGAATTCTCCTTTTTCTACATCCATTCCGCAGACAGGATCCTTCATTGTACTTTTCTCTTTTTGTGGCTAAAATACCATACGATTGGAAGACCAATCAAACTTGCAAACAAAATTGGGGCCAACTCTTCTGGAATTTGAGCATCATAATTATGAATATGTTCTCCTACATGAAATTCTGGCGGAATCAAAGTCATTGAAACTAGATTGTTCCAGGCTATATGTACAAAAGTGGATTCATACCATTCATGTCCCCCCGGAATTCCCTGAATTATTAAAAAGGCACCAATTACAATTAACATCCAGCCAGTAATTTTTTCAATGTTTTCTCGATTGGAAGTAATTCCTTTTGTGGCATTTACCCCAATAATGGCAAGGACTGAAAGCAAAATTAGAGGAATTGCTCGTCCAACCCCATGAACAATTCCAAGGCTTGCACCAATCTCTGAACTCCCTGTACTTGCAACATAAATCAAAAGCCAATAAAACATGGGGTTTGGGCAACCAACTCCTGCATTTCCTAACAATAATCCCATGAAAAAAGACTTTGAGTAATCACCTTTATTTTGAATAAATTTTGGAGTTCCAGAATAAGATGGTAATTTCAAATCAAATAATTTTAGTTGGGATAATCCAAAGAGGAATGCTGCAATCCCCGCAATTAGAAACATGTAGATAGAAATTTGATCTAAATCAGCCGTTTGACCTATAATTCCAATTCCTAATCCATAAAACATTATTGTAATTGTAAGGCCTGCTCCAAACAAGGAAGCCATCAAAAGACCTTTTTTGCCACCTTTCCCCATGCTTAGAGGAATTATTATGAATACTAGTGGGAGCGTGCATGGAAGAATAATCATAGAAAGTCCTGCAAGATATGAAATGATCAACCACGATGGATAGGACAATTCTTGTCCTGCACTTATTGCAGTGTCATTTGTAAGTCCAAAAATTCCTCCCACAAAAATTAATGAAACCAAGATGAAGAGAGCAGTAATCAGAGATTTCTTTACCACAATTTTACTGGACACGCATTGATTGATCTCCTCAAATATTTAATCTGAACATATTGTACAAAATCCAACAACCGCAATAGTATGGGAATTATTAATTTAATTTTAAGAATTTAATTTGAATTATGCTAATTTCAGGCTTAATTCCTCACCATTATCAATTGGAATCGTAACTGATCTAATGTTTGGATTTTTTCTTACATGTTTTACATACAGATTTGTAAATTTTTGGAATCGTTCTGGAAATAAAATATTGTCTGCTCCAATAAATCCTCCTGGTTTTAACAAAGGTAAAACAGCATCAAAATATTGAATGTATCTTTCCTTATCTGCATCAATAAAAATAAAATCAAAGGATTCAGATGAATTAGATTCATTATTAATGTCTGATAAAATTTTTAAAGCGTCCCCATGGCGAATGTCAATGATTTCGCTTATACCTGATTCTTCAAAATTTTTCTTTGCACGTTCAATTTTTTTTTCATCATGATCTATTGTAACTATTTTTCCTTCTGGTTTTTTTGATATTGAATCTGCAAACCAAATTGTAGAGTATCCAACTGACATTCCTATTTCAAGAATTTTTTTTGCGGTAATGTTTTGCAAAAGAATATTATAAAAAATTCCTGTATCCCTTCCAATAGACAAAACTTTTTCTGAATTTGGTATTTTAAAGGGATTCTCTTGTTCAAACTTTTCCTGTTCTTCTATTCTTCTAAGAACGTTATCAATTCTGGTGTCAAGCATAAATCAAAAAGAAAAGACTATTCTAAAACCATTTGGGTTTTCCAATAAAGTTATTTCATATTTTTTAAAATATTTCTTCAAGTATAATTAAATTGACGATTGATAATGATTTTCAATATATTTATAAAAAATGACTCTCATTTTTGTATAATTGCCTAATTTCATAAAATTATATTTTCGTTGAGCCTAGGAGGGAAATTTTATGATATCAAGGTCAATATTTTTTCTTAGTGTCAATTAGATCTAAAACCATAATATCAAATCATGGGGAATATGTTAGAAAAAATGAGGGTCATTATTGATAAAGACCTCGATGCATGTCATCAAATTGTCGACGATGGGCTTGAAAAAGTCAAGGAAAACGTAGACAAGGATCTAGATACATGTTATCAATTCGTAGATGAAGGATTTGAAAAAGTCAAAATTACTATTGACAAAGACTTTGACAAGTTCATGAAATCAATGGCATTTTTTCAAAGGTGAGTTTTAGAAAAGATCTGAAATTCATCTTTTGTTTCTTTTTATGATTAGGGAATTCTGAAATTTTTATAGAAAAATATTTGTCTGAAAAAAAAAAGACTTACAACAAATTAAATTAATTATTACTCTACTTGACTAATGAGCTTTACAGATTGCCCACGGTGTGCAAACCAAGGATTAATGATGCCCCTGGCAAAAGAAGAAAACAGATACGTCTGCTCTATGTGTAAATCAGTTTATCAAGATAAAGAAGAATAGTTTTCCAACAGATTTATGATCAATTATTAATTTTAACACCATTCCAAAATGCGATATATCCTGCTATCTTTTTGACAAGAAAAGAGGGTTTTGGATAAAACCATGCACAATCTGGATTTGTTTTGTCATTTACAGTAACTGAAAGGTAATTTGCTTTTCCCTTCCAAATATATCTAGAAGTGTTATTACTTTTATGAAAATACTCTTTTTTGATCGATTCAGGAGGGAAATAATGATTCCCTCCAACCTGGATAGTTTTTTCAGATTCTGCAATAACTATATCATTCCAAATAGCTTTCATCAATTAATTACAAGTATTGTAAAATTAAAACTAATATCCAAATTTACCCAGAATTCTTAAATTGGCTTTTTATGAAAGGATTTTTACTCCTTCATGTCCACAGTTAGGACAGAATTCATCTTGTAGGGATAATACCTTTTTACATAATTTGCAGATATATTTAGCATATTTCATAAATTTGTGAAGAATTAAAAATATTTAATTAAATTTCCAAATTTTTTAACACAATAATCAAACCTTTATGAAAAATTATCCTTTATGGATTCCACATTTACAACTGCTTTTAGCACTCCAATGAAATTTCCATCACTGTCTATAATTCTAATTGAAATATCACTGGCATAAACTCCTGCACTTTCATCAAATCCCCCTTCGGACAAAAAAACACCATTTTGTTTCGCTTTTTTCCACCATAGTTCATCATCTTGTTTATAATCAGAAGTTTTGTGTGATTGTGCTATGTTTGCACCATATTGATTGGTAACAAAAATTTCTGCATATTTGAATTGACTTTCTGATTTTTTATCGAAGTCCATGATTGAACGTAATACATCTGCTGCAGGATTATGAATCAAATTGTATGCAACTGAATCTGGGACATCAGGATCACTTGAATGCCAACGTCCTTCAATTTGTCTAATTATTTCTTCAGGTGAACCAGTTGCAGCAAATGAAGCATTAGATTCAGCAAGGGATTGCTGAATTTGAGGTAAATTGACTAATTCTCTTGATTGCTCTATTTTCATGTTAATTTCTGCCTGCAAAATTTGAAGATTGTCAATCAGCATTTTATCATCCGCTGTTTTAGAGGGAACTTTTATCATTTCATTTTCTACAAAATATTCAATTGCTTTAAGAAATTCCTCATCTGAAATTTGATCATTCACCCAAAATCCAACGGCAGTTTTTATCCATGTGGGAATTTGAGAGTCCTCCTGAGCAGAAACAAAAGAGAACATGGTAATTCCTGATACACTAGTCAAGAGAAGAACAAAAATTATATTTTGTTTTGATTTATTCAATCGTTTTACAAGATAAACTCCATGTAATTAAATTATAGTGACATATTGCATTTAACAAAATTTAAAATCTGATCTGTCATTTTTTTACTGAAAAAAATTATGAAAACCCCATAGAAAATCTTATCATCTAGAATATGTAGAAACAATTATGGAAATTCAAGAAGCTGTTGAAAAAATCCTAAAGATAAGTCCCTCCATTAGAGTAGTAAGCCTATGCGATCTGAGTGGAAAACTAGTATTTTCAGAACGTTCAAAGAAAGTGCATATTTTGGTGACAAAAAAACAAAGTTTGGCATCATTAAAGGCTGCTGCACATGATTGGAAACAAAGAAAAAAGTTAGTAAAAACACTTGGAACTTGTAAGTATGTTGTTGCAGAATACGATAAAGTCAAAAGAATAGTTATTCCTGCTGGAAAAAATCATATCTTATATGTAACCACTACTGCTGCGTTTGATCACAATAAAATCATACGTAAAATAAGATCTTTCAAGTAATCGTGAGATTCTAATTTTTTATTTTATTTTCCAGTAAATTTGATTGTTATTTTTCCATAGAATTCACTAGGGGAATACTCTTGCAGAATATTGGTTTCAGCTGAATTTAGAGTCTGTTAGAGTTTTCTTTTTCCAGTTCCTCTTCCAGAACTGACCCATAAACCCTTTGTGGACGTAGTTGGCGTACTTTTAATATCGCCAAACTTTATTTTTCCAGTTCCGCGTCCTACGGTGATATACTTGTCTTTAGATGCTTCCTTTTTTGCCTCTTGATGTTTTTTGAAAGCCCCACCAGACCAATTATCTTCTTTTTTCTCTTCTACACGTCTTGATGTTCCTCTACCTCCAACTCGTACGATTACCATTTACTTATCAAATATAATATGAAAATTCACATTAATAAGACTTTGAAGAAATAGATATCAATTGCCGGTAGTTTCAAGCAACATTGTTTTAAGTTAGATATAATTTTTGTAGCTAACTGTCGGAATTTTTCGTCAATTTCTGTATATTGGTGAAAATAATATTTTTCTCTTTACAGTAATTCAATGGATATCCCAAAAATTTTGTTAACCCTAGAATTTACAAGATATTTTGATCAATCATCATGTTAGAAACAAAAACATTTCCCTTTAATGTTGTTATTTTTATTTGGGAATCATGGCTCATCCTTGCATTTGTTCCTAAATCCAAAAGAATGGTTACAACCCAACAAACTTGTATATTATCATCAGTAATCCAATCCTAGTACAACACGTCTCAATTAATTCTTACATGTTACATTTTGAGCCTAAGATTTGAATAAAAAATAATTTTTTAATAGTTTGATTTGCAGCAACAGCAAAACAAAATTTTTCTTTTCTCTCAAGTGGAACGATTAATCCATCTTTTGAGCAGAACGGACAATTACCAAATTTTACCATGTTTTAATTATACAAATGAAATATTTGATTGTGTGTTTGTAATGTATACATAATACTAATTTAATTTTATTAAAGTAAAAAATTAGTTTTGATTTTGTGTCATTTATGTTTTTTAATTTAATAACAATAATTTTTATTTCATCTTTCTAAAAATCTATTAGTTTGATATAATTGAATTTCTTGATTCATTCAAGAAAAATAAGAAAATCTAATTATCTTTTTGGGACAAGAAGAATTTCAATTTTTAAATCAGAAAATTTTGTAATATTTTACATATTTGATCAGGTTTTTCAGCAAATGGAGCATGTCCTGCATCATCAATTATCTCAAGCTTTGAATTCTCAATAGAATCTTTGAAAAATTTCGAGTGTTCAAGTGGAATTACTCTATCATGTGCTCCCCACAGAACCAATGTAGGTGTACTGTTGATCTGCTTTAGCCTGTCTAATCCAATCTGAGTTTTTGTACTATTGGAAAGAGTAGAGCTGAATGCTTGTTTGGCATTTGGCATATTTATTCGCCGGATAAAGGACTCTACTAATTGCGATGGAACTCTAGAGGGATCTGCTACCATCTTTTCGAATACTTTTCTTACATTATCCTCTGTTGGATTCATTGCTGCATCAAAGTACTTCTCAAGAATTGGGGTGGATTGGTTCAACATTCCTGAAGAATCTATTAGAACAAGTTGTTTGACCCGATTTGGGTTTTTAATGGCTATTTCTGAGGCAATATATCCACCCAAAGAATGGCCTATCAGTCTTGTTTCCCCATCATGGATTGATATTTCTTCTTGAAAAGAGATGATAAAATCCCGAAATTGATCCATAGTATAATCAATATTGGCTGGTTTGTCGCTTTCTCCAAATCCTGGAAGATCAACGGCTACAGAATGAAATTCTGATGAAAGAATATCTGGAATTTTCATCCATCTATCTGCGGCAGACCCTAAACCATGAATAAATAAAATATGTCTGTTATTGCCCTTTCCAGATTCAAGATATCTTACTTTTAGTCCATTTACGTTTATCCAGCATTCATCCAACTATAGGGGATTTTGTAAAGTATTTTATAAAATAATTTTTTTCCAAGTTATTGATCGGATGATATTTTCAAATTTTTTCATTTTTTAAAATTTATCATGACTAAATTTCTACATCTATATAGAACCATAGATTGTATATGCATCAAGATTAACTGCTAATCCCTTATGGAAACATCATGGGACTATGGTTATCTTGGATAAAATCAAATGAGAAACAACTCTTAACAATTCTTGATAATCTAGCCAAAAAAGCAGTTGAAACATCTGAAGCTCTAGTAGTATTATTTTCTGATCTCAATAACGAAGATTACCCAAAAAAAATTCATGAGCTAGAAAAAGAAGCAGATGTTCTTACACGGGATATTTTTTCTGAATTAAATAAGACTTTCATCACTCCGCTAGATCGCGAAGACATGCAAAGAATCGCATCAAAAATTGACGATGTGATTGACTTTACAGACGGAATTGCAGCTAGATTACAAAGTTACCAAATTAAAGAAATTCCACCATATTCATTAGAAATGGCAAAAGAGCTTGTAAAGGCTACAAAAGAAGTTGAATACATGATATCAAAGTTACAGAGAATAAAAAATCCTCAAGATATGATTGATCATTGTAGGAATACTAGCGATATTGAACACGTTGTAGATGATCTTTATCGAGACGCAATAAAAGACCTCTTTATGACCACTGACCCAATTCACATAATTAAACTCAAGGACATCTATGAAACAATGGAAACGGCATCAGATAGATGTGTAGATGTTGCAGATGTCATTGAAGACATAGTTTTGAAATATACGTAGGTCAAATTTATGTTAGAAATTGCGATTGGAGCCATAATTGTAGCATTAATCTTTGATTTTGTAAATGGATTTAATGATTCTGCAAATTCTGTGGCTACTGTGATTGGAACTCGTGTATTAAAACCGCTTCAAGCAGTCGCGTTATCTGCTGCCATGAATTTTATTGGTCCCTTTATTTTTGGAGTTGCGGTAGCCACTACAATTGCAAAAGGAATTGTCAGTCCTGATGATATTACAGTTTACATGATTGTAGGAGGTTTAGCAGGAGCAATTGGTTGGAGCACCTTGTGTACATATTTTGGATTACCAATTTCAAACAGTCATTCCTTGGTAGGTGGAATAATGGGTGCAGGTATTGCAGGTTTAGGTTTTGAAAAACTTGTTTATGGTGGTTTGACTAAAGTATTTGCAGGAATAGTAATTGCCCCTATTGGCGGAATTATTTTTGGGTTATTGTTAACCGGATTGATAATTACAATTTTTGCAAATCGTAAACCTGCACCTGTAAACAAAACTTTTGGAAGATTACAAATAATTTCTTCAGGATGGTTTGCTCTTACTCACGGAGCAAATGACGGGCAAAAAACCATGGGAATTATTGTTTTAATTTTATTCTCGGCAGGACTAATTCCTGAATTAGAAATGCCATTTTGGGTAATTTTTGCAGCAGCAACTGCAATGGGACTAGGAACCTTCTTTGGTGGTTACAAGGTCATAAAGACTCTCGGAGTTAAAGTAACCAAACTCAAACCCTATCAAGGATTTGCAGCTGAAACTGGCGGTGGATTGATGTTGGCTATTTTTGCTATTTTTGGAATTCCAGCAAGTACTACACATGCAATCACAGGTACAATCATGGGGTCTGGGGCTGCACGAAGAAAACGTGCTGTACGATGGAAGGTAGGAAAACAAATTATTTTTGCATGGATAATTACCATTCCTGGAAGTGCGCTTATGGGAATAGGATTCACTTACTTGATTCATCTATTTGTCTGATCAAAACCAGAAGTTTAATCTTTTTTTTGTTACTTTCTTCCATTTGGGAAATAAGTTAAACGTAGTAAAGTGTGAAATTAAAATTTCTGGAATTTAATTTTTTAACAATTATCACTGGGTAAAGGAAGTTTTTCGTAAATTTCAATCTGGCAGCCATCAGTCCATCCCAGATGAGGGTGTCCTTTAAGAAAGTCTTCTGCTTCTGACATATCACTTGCTTGTAAGATTGAATATCCAACAACTCCCTTGTTGCTTGATGAAGTACCAGATTGACTAATTTCTTGTCCGTTGCCAAGGGGGTTTCCTAAATCAATTAGGTTTTCACCGCATTTTTCAGCCCATTTCATCCATTCTTCCATTCCTTTTTTCATATCCTCAGGACTAGAGTTTTTCATCTTTTCCATGGCAGATGCCGGTGCATAATAAATAACAATAAATTGTTTCATGTCTTAATCACTTACAGCTCCAAATCTAAAAAAATATTTAAAACTTTTTCCACATAACGGAAGTAAAAATAGAGATAGATTTTGAGGAGAACAATTTAAACAATAAGTTTTTTGAATTAATTACAGACTGTTATTTATTTTTGCCTTTGCTTTTCCCGTTGGATTTTTTATCAGAACCATTATTTTTGGACTTGTCAGATCCATTGCCTTTGGACTTGTCAGATCTGTGATCATTATTTGAATCGGATTGACTGTTTGAATTTGCTTTGTTATTTTTTTCTTTAACTTCATTCGTTTTATTTTTAATTTCATTTATTTTCTCTTTAGTTAATTTTTCTCCATTTGCCTTTGCCTCTGAAATCAAAACTTTTGTAAAGAGTTTTTGCTCATTATCTAGTAAATCTTGGAATTTTTCATTGTCTGTATCATGATTAATTTGTAGCATTGAAATTTTATTTCTTATTTCTTGTAGTTTTGTTTTTTCATTTTTTAGGTTTATGGCTTGTTCTATATTTTGTTTAAATTCATTTTCTCGTTCTTCATTTTTGATATCTGACTTTACTTTAATTGCAGCCTTTCCTAATTCATTGAGGGTTTGTTGGGTTTCTGGTCCATTTCCTTTCCCTATTTGCATTTTAACATCTCTTACAAACTGGAGGAATGCTTTTTGGAATTCCTTTTTAATTTCCTTGTCCTCATGTGCAAATAATTTATGTAAATTTGCTGCCTGAGAGACTGCAGGACCTACGGATGAATCAGGTGTTGTTTGGGCAACAATGTCATTCATAAAATTCAAGGCCTCAGTAAGAGTTTTGTTTTCTGTTTCCACATTTGCAGATAGAAATTCTGATACTGAGGTATTTGCGAGACAACTTCCTATGGTATCACCATGTTTTAGGTGTGCAGTCAATGATGAAGTGCCAACAATTATGAGATGAGAGTTTGCTGGATTTCCGGGAGGAATGTGACAGATTCTTGTTGTGCTGCTGGAGGATAAAACTGCACCACTACTAAATTCTTGAATGTCTTTGTTCTTTTTTTGTAAATTCTTTTTCTCTATAATAGAATCAGATGAAGCAAAACCTACTTGCGATACAAAACTGCTTGTTAATAGAAGGCCAATTAGTAAAAATGGTAATACGCTGTTCACAAAAAAAAATATTTTGAAATTTATATTAATTTATGGAACCGTCAGAATTTTTTATGACAATTATTTTATGATTCATCAAAATTAAAAAAAATTCTTAGGCTGCGTTTGTATGAAAAAAACAAGACAAAAATTTTCATTAAAGTTAGAGTAATTTAATTTGCAAATTAATTTAAAAATAATTTTAATTTACAATTTTGCTAAAATATAAAATCAAATAATTAGTTTGAATATGTTAAGTTTTGAAATATGCAATCTCTAATTTGAGTTCCAAAAATTTATTCCAACGGTTCAAATCCATATAGGCTCACCTATTATCTTGGGGATAAAAAACGACGCATGTTTATTTGAAATTAACCGTGCCAGTGAAGCAACACAAATTACTGTTTCCATCATCTAAAGTTAAAATGAATCATCAAGACTTTACAAATTCTAAAGCTACTCTATCTAGCATAAATTTCAAAAATTCAGATAAGGGTTTTTTTATCTGATGCTTTGAATTCCATTCTAGTACAATTTCGTCATAAAACTTCCATTCATCCTCATCTTTTTTGAGATGAGTTGACATCATAGCCTCAAATTCTTTAGTATTCCACTCAACAGGACACATATTATCGCTCATCTGGATTAATTTTCCATTTTTCATTTGAAATGGATATGATTTGCACACGCTTGGTTTAAAGTCATTAACGGTACATCGAAAAACGTCTTTGGATCCTTCAAGAAACATGCATCCGCCATCTTTTTGTTTTAAAGCAAGATCTAGTAAACCTTCTTTTACATTTATTCCAAGATCATAATCCTTTGCTCCATAAATCTCAAGAAAACTCTCAGGAGCCAGACCCAATCCAACTGAGAGTCTGTAAATGTCATGAGCATTTACAAATATCACATACTCTTTACAGCAGTTTGTATGACATGAAACACAAGGAAAATCTCCAGTCTTTGAGATATCAGATTCATTTTTGATTACATTTAACATCATAAATCATAAACCAGATTTCCTGTATTAATAATGTAGAAAATAATTTCAACTTTGGAAAAAAATAGACTTCGAGGATTATCCCTCTCATTTTTTATTAATTATGGGAAATTTCCATCATCGATTAATTCTTTGTATATTGTTTTTTCAAGACGAGTTTCTGCTGCACCGCATTTACTACACATTCCTGTATCATCTGGATTTCCTTTGATTTTCTTCTCACATTCTACACATTTGTGAATACCTTTTTTGAAACCCATATCAGAATTTTTTTCTAATCCCGATAATAACCATATCTAGAACTATCCAGATTCAAGTCCAAAAGTACGGGTTATTGAAAAATTCCTGTTTTAAAGATAGATGTAAGAGTGAATCGTACTAGGTTCATGCCACATATTGGGAACAAAAAAGGATGCAGTAAGCCCGTATACAAAACAGATCATCGTTCAATTTCTACAAAAATATACTCTTTTTTAGAATTTGGCAGAATTGACATAATTTCTTTTTCAATCACATCGGTGACAGTTTCAATTTTGTCTGTATCCAAACCATCAACCAAATTTACTTCAATCCCAACTATGACTGTAGTAGGACCAAGATGCATTGTTTTCATAGTTACAACTTTATGAACTTCAGGTATTGCAATTACAACATCAATAATCTGTTTTCTTTGTTCTGAAGAAACTGATTCGCCTATCAATAAACCTCTATTCTCTTTTGCCAAGAAAAAAGCAAACGACATTAGCAATGCTCCGATAATAATTGAGCTGATAGAATCATAGGTGGTATTTCCAGTAATATCTGTCAGAAATATTCCTACAGCTGCTATGGCAATTCCTAACAACGCAGCAGTATCTTCTACCACTACCGTTAGAATCGAAGTATCTTTACTATTTTTAAATTCAGCATACAAAGTTGAGGGGCTTATCTTCTCTCCACGTTCTGAAATCGGTTTTTTAAACTGGATTAAGGCAATTCTTAATGCGTTTGCCTCAAAACCAAATGCAATGGCAAGTACAATATAATTAATTGTGGGGTTTTCAAAATGGTGTCCTTCTCCCAATAATGATGAGAATCCCTGTTCTAATGACAATATGCCTGATATACCAAAAATCATGGTAGCAACAACAAATGACCAAAAAAATTGAGATTTGCCAAAACCAAACTGGTGTAAATCAGTAGCAGGTTTTTTGCTTATTTTTATTCCCAACAATAAAAGAATTTGATTGGCAGTATCTGAAGCAGAGTGATAAGATTCTGCCCACATGGATGCACTTCCAGTCATAGAGGCTGCAATGAATTTCGTGATTGCGATTCCTAGATTTCCAAAAAGTGCGGCATAAACTGCTTTAGTTGATCCTGTTGCCAATACTGTTTTTTTTAGATTTCCTTATTTGAATTAGTATTTGTTTGAAAACACAAGATTCCTGCAAGTTTGGAATTAGAATAGATTCTTATCCTTTCCAAAAACAATTTCAAAGTTATGAATCCGCGGGGATTCACCTACTGTTTTGGGCATAAAAATGGACGCAGATAGGCGTGAAAATGTTATCTTACTCGTATTTCTCTGTGTGAATATACGGATAATTACATAATTGAATATAATGTGATTCATTTTGAACACTAGATAAGATAATTATTATTATTCTACAGAAAAAGTGTTGGATAGAAAAATCGAGGCTATTTATGCAAAACTTCAGTCTGAATTTAATCTAAAACAAGAATGTATTACAAAAGCACAAAAACTGCATGAGATATTAATTGCACATGATTCTTTGAGGGCAGAATCTCCCTATTTGATGGCAGCATCATGTGTACTAACAATTTCATGTATGAACAAAACCCCACGAACATTAGGCGAGATTTCAGAAATTTTGCACGTTAAAGAAGACCGTATTTTAGAATTTGAAAAGTTTGTTGCAGATCAGATGAAAATCATGCTAAAAAATTTCTGAGGAATATTATAGATAGTTCAATTTCGTGAACGAACGATATTCTAAATACCATCACAAATCGCTTCTAATGTTGAATAAAAATTTGAAATTAGAAGAAAGTTTGCCAGAATACATAGACTGGTTCTTAAAAACTAAGGGTCTAACAGTTGTAGAGGAAAAAAATTTTGGTCCCAAAATTGTTCCAATAAAAGAATCTGAAGAAATCTATAAAAATCGCGAATTAGAACAAACACAGGAATTGCTAGTAAGCTTAACTCAAGAACTGTTCAATAAAATAGAGGATTTGGAATCAAAGGAAAAAACTGAAAAGGTAGTAGAATCAGAGGAAGAATCTGAAGATAAACAAGTTGAATCAACAAAGGAAACTAAAATTGAATTTACTGATCTTTCCTGGTATAAAGAGATGTTATCTAATAATAAATAATTTTTGTATTAAATTTAATGTGACATTTTTTTAAGAAAAGGTGGCTGTTTCCAAATTTAAGAATGGAAAACTAAAAAATAAAAAATAATTTTTAGGAAGGAAGAAGGTTGTTTTTTTTTTTGAAATTCCCAAAATTGGTTACAAATAAAATATTTTCACTTTGTTACAAATTGAATTTACTTCTATAAATGATAAAATTGAATTTTTATAAAGAAATATGGCTGAAAGAATTTGTGTTGTTATTGAGGATGATGTATATGAAAAAATTAGAGCACATCAAGCAAATTTAATTAAAATTAATCTCAAATCCTGCAGTTTTTCTTGTACCCTCAATGATTTATTAAAAAGGTATTTTGGAAAAAATGCCTAGATATACTAACTGCCCAAATTGTGCTAAAGAAAAATTGACCGTTCCCTTATCTAAAAAAGATGATCAATTTTTTTGTGCCTTGTGTGAAAACTCGTTTCAAAATATTAAAACCCAAGAGAAGTAAAAATGAAAAATTCTGATAAAAATATCAATCGGCAAGAGAAATCTAAGAAAGACACCAAGCAACGAGAGTTAGAACAAACTTTAAAGTTTCAAGTTAGAATCGTAGAGAAATTATTTGATAAAGTTGATAAGATGAAAGAAGAAATTCAGGATTCTAAAATTGTAGAAAAAAATACAGATGAGCTAGATTCAAAAATAAAAAAGACAAATACAAAAAGCAAATCAAAATTTGAATTATCTGATCTTTCTTGGTATAAAGATAGACTAGATAATTCTCAAAGAGAATAGATTAAAAATTTGAATGTAAAATTAGTTTATCTTAATGATTTTTCTAGGGCCTATTTTAAAAATAGACTTTCCATTTTTATATTCAAGGGATATTGATTTGAATGGAACAGTATACTTGTCAATTTTTTTATTATTTGAGCTAAGTATAAAACCCGATTTAACGAGTAAGCCTGCCTTTTTCATTTTTTCTATTTTTCTGTAAGCAGTTGTTTGTGGAAGTTTAGAATTTTTTATTATTTCTTTAATGATTAGTGATTTATCAGATACTTGGTTAAACAGTAATAATATTTCAGGGTCTCCAATTAGTTGGATGATTTCTTTCTCATTGAATTCTGATTTTTCTGGTGGAGACACAGATTTTGTTTTGTAGTGTGCAATTTCGTCGATTAGCTTGCTATTAATTGTAACATATCCATCACCGAAATTCTCCCGTAAAACATCTTCAACTACGGCCCATTTAGGAAAACTTTGTCTGAAGGTAGTTCCATATTTTTCTAAAAGACGATCTTTGATTACTTGTACTGCAGATGGACCGATCTCTTTTTCTATGACTGAAATTAGAGCTTTTTCCCAAGCTTCTGCATCCTCAGAGTTCACGATAAATTTCCATCCTTACTGATTAAATACTTTTACCAGTTTTTTCTGGATTTTTTTGGTAAACTGTATTAATCAAATATTTTGTACAAATTATGAATGCCCGATATTGTTTCACCGAATTTAAAAGCGAGAATTGATTTTAGAATTTTGCTAGGTATTTTT
>Ga0224508_10000926_pt1 | contig 27054 bp, 25 predicted proteins | sample SF_Jan12_sed_USG_4_FD_170157 | JGI IMG/M metagenome (GOLD analysis project Ga0224508, IMG submission 170157) | Sediment microbial communities from San Francisco Bay, California, United States - SF_Jan12_sed_USGS_21 | ecosystem: Environmental > Aquatic > Marine > Sediment | place: USA... | reverse complement strand
ACGACCCAGACGAGAGATCCGACGCGAACAGCCTTCGGTGGCAGGTTCCGACGACGGGCCCAGGGCAGGAGCAGGCCGAGCCCGAGGCCGTGCCCAACCCCCCAGATGAGGAACGACGGCGACAGGTTGTGCCAAAGACCCATGAAGACGAAGGCCGCGACCAGCGCCACCTTGGTCCGCTTGGTCGTCACCAGGAGCGGCAGATAGATGTACTGCATCACGAAGTCAGCCATCGATCGGTGCCAGCGCTTCCAGTAGTCGCTGAGATCGTTGGCGAGATGTGGCCGGTCGAAGTTCTGGGGAACCGAGAACCCGAAGAGCAATGCGGTTCCCTCAGCCATGCGGGAGTAGCCGTAGAAGGTCGAGAACAGCACGGCGAAGGCACTGAGCGGCAGGAGGACGCCCTGCAGGATCAGCGAACCGGCGAGACCATCCGCACGGTCGCTGGCGAGGCTGATCGCGGCGACCGCCAGGCTTGCGAACCCACCCAAGGCGAAGAGATAGACGAAGCCTTCGAAGAGCCGATAGAGACCTCTGCGGTTGTCGGCTGGGCTCGCGGTGCGCAGATCCTCCCACGCTGCGAGACCGTTGAAGACCGGTCCGGACGGAATCGCCGCCACGAAGAAGGTGGCCAGGAGCATGGCCGGTACGAACGCTCCCGGTGCGGCGCCACCCTTGAGTGCCTGGGCAACGGTCATCATCTGACGGATGATGAAGAAGGCACTGCCGAGGAAGAGCGTTGGGGCGTCGCTCGCAAGCTGGGCCAGGTCGGGCACGAACAGCAGCAACAGGATGGTGTAGGGCAGGCGTGTACGGACGCGGTCGTTGTCGATCGTCCGTCCCAGAACGTAGACGCCGGTGCTCACGAGAAGGGACGCGATGGCGAAGCCCAGCGCCCGCTGGTGGGTGATGAAGAGCAGGACCACCCCGGAGCCGGTGATCCAGAACAAGCGGGCGAAGCGATGGTGGGGAAAGGCGATCTGTGAGAGCCCGACGGTGACCACGAGAAGGACGAGGAACGAGACGGGATCGATCATTCGATCGGCCCTGCCGGTATGCCGCCGGCCAGGCCGCGGTCGACGAGATGCTGGGCCAGCAGCGCAGTCGTCAGCTCGCCGGCGACTGCAACCTCGAGATGGGCGTCGTCGTACCAGAAGGTCGACAGGTCGACACCGGTGGCACCGTAGACGTCGTAGACCTGTGCGTCTCCCCCGAACCGGGCCTCCAGGCTGGCGACGTCCTCGGCGCCTGCCCGACTGCCGTAGACGGCCAAGGGCAGGAGAACGACCGGTATGTCCCGCTCAGCCGCCAGTCCGACCGCTCGGTCCAGCAGGGCCATCTCCCCGGCTCGGTACGGCTCGTCGACATCGTACGGATAGCGGCGCTCGGTCGGAACGCCGACTTGCCACTCCTCGAGCTCACCGGCAGCCGCACCAGCGGCGGCATCGGCCCGTAGCGCCTCGACGTGCTCGGCCGGTCGGCCGGCGTCATCGGTGGTGCCCCAGCTGAAGGCGAAATCGTCCGGCCAGGAGGGCTCCCGGGTCCACGCTTCCGGATCGCAGTCATCGACGGAGAAGCGAGCGGTCGGTTCCCGAGCGAGCTGATAGACGAGTGCCCCCGTGCGCAACACCGTTCCCCGCAGCGCGTATCGCAGCCGGTTCACCGCGGTCTCGTTCTCGGTGAACGGCATGGCGACGGCCGGCGTCGTCAGGAGTTGGTGGTAGCGCATCAGGTTCACATCGCGCCGGAAGAGAACTGCGTCCGCCGACAGGCCCGAGTCGAGCTCGTCGATGCGGTCGATGCCGCGGTCGGTCAGGAAGCTGATCTCGAACACGATCACCTCGGGATCGCCCCGCCCGGCGAGATAGTTCTCCAGCAGGGCGACGTTGGCCCGCAACGGACTACTGCCGAGGGCTAGCCGCTCGACGGTTGGCTCGTCGAGGCCGGGCTCGGCGCCGAGCATGCCTTGCATGGCCACGGGATCGATGGCGGTCCCGGTGCGGCTACTCCCGACGACCAACACGTCAGCGGGTGCTGCTGCCGACCGGCTCAAGGCCAGGTTGCATCGAGACAGCGGGGTCGCCGGACCGCCGCGGAAGGCGTCGAGGGCGAGGAGGCCGGCAACGAGGCCAGCCGTCGCCATGAGCCAGACCAGCCGCTGCCGGGCGGCCACTAGCGTGCGCCGGGACGGAGGCCCCGGGGAACCCGCAGGGTTCCTGGAGTTTGGCCTCCGGCCAAACGTCCCGGACTCTGACACACGATCACGGGCTCACGTCCCCGAACATCTAGCCGCGGGCCTCTGCGAGGCGGTGCAACGCTTCGCGGCTGAGCTTGCCGTGCGAGTTGGTCGGGAGCGACCGCACGGCCAGGACACGGCGAGGCAGCATGTAGTTGGGGAGGCCTGTCTCGTCGGCGGTGACCGCATCGGGCGCCGTCCCCGTCACGAACACCACGAGCTCGGTCGGCCGAGTCCTCGGATGGGCGATGACCGCGAGGGAATCCGTGCCTATGGCATGCCGGAGACGGTGCTCGACCTCCAAGAGCTCGATGCGGTGGCCACCGATCTTGACCTGGTGGTCGAACCGGCCCAGGTGGTACAGCCGGCCGTCGCGCCAGCGGACCCGGTCACCGGTTCGGTACCAGGTGACGTCGCCCTCGGTCAGGAACGGTGACGGCAGGTCCGGATCGAGGTAGCCCGAGAAGCGCTGCGGACCGGCGAGCAGGAGCTCCCCCGTCATACCGTCGTCGGCGGCCGAGGTCGGTACGACGGCCCCGTCGTCGTCGATCGCGGCCACGCAAGTCGGCAACGGTGTACCGATTGCGATGACGTCGGCCTCGTGCAGGTCATCCTCGCCGGTCCAGACCTGGTGGGTGGCGGCCACCGTGCACTCGGTCGGCCCGTAGGTGTTCCAGATGGCGCTGTTCGGCGCGGCCGTCCGCCAGTCGGCGGCAAGCCTGGCGGTGAGTGCCTCGCCGTTGAAGATGCTCAAGCGGAGGCTGGTCAGCTGGTCACCAACCGGCGAAGCGCCTTCGAGGACGACTCGGGCCAGCGATGGGACCGCGACCCAGACCGTCAGGCCGTTGCGGGCGACGTAGTCCACCGGGTTGAACAGGTCGATGGACCGGGCCGGACAAAGGGTGCAGCCGTTGAGCAGGGCGAGGTAGATCTCGTGGACGCTGAAATCGAACGAGAGCTCACACACCTGCGAGCACACGTCAGCCGGCCGTAGCGGAATCGTGGCCCCCATGCCATCGACGAAGGCGAGCAGGTTGGCGAAGGAGATCGGCACGCCCTTCGGTCGACCGGTCGAACCGGAGGTGAAGAGCATGTACGCGACGTCGCTGCCGGCCGTAGCCTGCCAGACCGCCTCGACATCCTCGGATCGGGCCGGCTCGAGGTCGTCGGAGACGATCAAGCGGTCACCGACGACCCCGAGCTCGCCGGCTGTTGCCGATGTCATCGACGTACACACCACGTCCCGCACGCCCGCTTGCGCCATGAGCTGCGAGAGTCGCGACGCCGGATAGCTCGGATTCAGCGGCACGTACGTCCGGCCGAGCGACAGCGCCGACCACATGGCGGCGTAGGCGGTCGCTGACCGTTCGAGCAGCAGGCCGATCGGCTCGCCCGGGACGTTCGCCCGACCGCCGAGCGCACGATGGAGGGCGGCAACGGATTCCTCGAACCGATGGTAGGTCCATGTTCCACCCGGCTCCCGAACCGCTACCTCGTGGCGGTGTCGGCGAATGACCGAACGCATGCGGGTCAGGAGCTCCTGTTGCCCCTTGGCTGCCGGCACTAGGACGTCTGCTCTCGGAGATAGTGCACGAGGGACGGCACCGCCGCGTAGTGGATGGCGTCGTCGAAGTCCGGGTCGAGGCCGAACGCCTCGTTGATGGCCACGAACACGTTCATGAACCGCAGCGAATCCCAGACGGCCACGGTGTCCATCGAGTCGTCCGTGCCGATGACCAGGTACGCATCGTCGCTGTTCGACCGAAGGGCGGCCTGAACGATTTCGAGGACACGTCGTTCCAGCAGGTCAGTCATAGAGCTGTGCCTCCAGGGGAAGTGCGATGCGTTCGTACGATTCGCGCTCGGCCGGGTTCCACGAGCTGGCCGGGCCGATCTGGTACTCGGACCGGGCGTTCATCCGGGCGCTCGACCGCTCGAGGCAAGGTGCGAGATACTCCGGCTTGTCGATGCCGAGTCCTGCGAGGCAGGCCGACCAGAACTCGTGCGGTTCGTCGACGAGCTGCTCGAAGAACAGCGGAACTACGGGTGGAAGTTCCTCGACCATCGTTGCCAGGTGGGTGTTGACAGCATGCCAGAGCCAGATGTTCCGCTGGATGCCCGACCACTGCGGCCACGCCTCGGCCTCCGGAGTTCGTGGTCTCGGCCGCAGCCTGCCGAGCGCGATGAACCTCTCACGAGCCGTGAGCTCCTTGCCCGGGTCCGGCCAGCCTGCCGGCTGGCGGTCCTCACCGGCGATGATCGTCGCCGACCGGACGAATGATTCGCATCGTCGGAAGACGGCGAGGAGGTGCGCCGTCGGGTGCCGGGCGGCGAGGGCTCGGAGCAACGGCGCGTTGTAGAAGGCAACGTCGATGGTGAGATCGGCGTCGCCGGCGGCGGCTTGGAGCGTTGCGCGGTCCCGTCGTTCGGCCACGGTCCGCTGAGCCAGACACGGGTCGTGCCACGCCGGTCCGTTCTGGAGGTTGATGAGAGGAAGCCGGGGCGACGGCGGATCACCGAGGTCGTGGCCCTCATGGAACGCCGCTACCCCGGAAAGGCGCTCCAGCGTTGCGGCGAGGAACGTGGTCGCGGTGCGGCCCGTGCTCGCGACAAAGGCGAATCGTGGGGACGACATGGTCAGCCGGACCTTGCGGGAGCGCCGGACATCACGTGAGACCCAGCGGCGGCTGCACCGATGGGCGACGGCTCTTCCAGATCTTGCCGTCCACCACATAGTGATGAAAGTTGATGGCTTGGTAGACGATCACCGGCGTCACCACGGCCGCCAGGGTGAGCCCGATCGCCACGTAGATAGCGGTCGAGGCCACGACCGACACGACGAGGTAGTGCACCAGCCGACCGTTTCCACTCAGGCGTTGGACGAAGCCGGGTCGTTGCGCCGCTGCCGCCTGCCGGTTGTTGACGTGCCAGACGAAGGCGATGTACTGGATGTTGTGCCAGATGTTGACCGCCAGCCAGCCGGCGTCGATGTCGTCGATGATGACGTACCCGAACGCGAAGACCACCAGATGGCTGAGAACCATCATCGTGTGGACCACGGGTAGCTCACCCTGTCTCCACGCCCGGTACCGGATGATCAGGGTGGTGGCGATCAGGATCGCGGCCACTGCGCCAGCGGCCTCGACCACGATCCCCGGCACCGGGATCGTCCAAACGTCGACCCGGAGGAACCGATCCGGGTCTTGGTGCGACCGGTGGAGAATGCCCCAGACCGGTAGCGAGTAGAACATGACGGTGAACAGGGCGGCCGGCTCGGCTCGGGGCGCACCGGACTTCCGTTCGTAGGCCCGTGCAATGCCCCAGCTCTGACGCACGTAGTGGAACCACTGCCAGTAGAGGTAGATCGTCACCAACGCCCACGGCCCGACCCCGAACCCGAGCCCGACAACCAGGGCGGCGATGGCGACCGGCCACCAGGTCAGCAGGTCCGGGTGATCGCGAGCGGTCGATCGATCGGCCAAGAAGCGGGTGAACGTCGAGATCACGTGGTGATAGCCCAGCAGCCACAGGTCGAGGGCGAGCACGAGGCCGAACAGCTCGGGCCGAGCGACGACCGCGAACGCGGAACCGAGGGCCACCGCAGCCGTGCCGCCGATGAAACCGACATCGAACACCCGGCTCCGCAACCATTCCGGCTGGCCGACGGCGGTACCGGTCATGACCCGCAGCCTAGGAACGGGCCCCCGATGGCGAATCGTCAAGATTGGGTAACTGCAGCTGCATCCAGGCTCCTGCCAGGCCAACAAGCCCCAGCAGCGACAGGTCGGTCACTAGTGTCCTGTCAGCAGACTCCTAGGCGCGGGTTACGGTTGCACGAGAGCCCACTGTCGACCCCGGCCAACACGCCGCTCACAGCTCGACGACCAATCCGTCGTTGGCGACCGGAACGGCCAGCTCACCGGTCCTGCTGAGCATGTCGGCACTCAGGTGGGTGGCGATGGTCTGCCGGGCGGTGAGTCTCGACAGGTTGCCGGCCAGGGTCGCGTAGTCGAGGTGCCAGCGGATTGGCTTGTCGAAGAAGTAGGCCTCGGCGACGAACAGATCGGCATCGGCTGCTACATCGATCAAGGTGTCGGTCCATTCGGTGTCCCCCGAGTAGGCAACCACGTCGCCGCTCGGGGTCGTCAGCCGGACTGCGTAGGGGGGCGACCCACAGAAGTGTTCGACGTCGTACACCTCGACAGCAGCCGGACCGAGCCGGAACGACTCGCCGGGGGTGAGCGAGACGAAGGCCGTCTCAACGACCTCGAGGGCGCGTTGCGATCCCGGGAACAGCAGCTCCATCGTGGCTCGCAGTCGCTCCTCCAAGTCGGCGTGCCCGGCGATGACGAGCTGCGTCGCGCGGCGACTGTTGAGCTGCGCATCCAACAGATAGAACGGCAGGCCAGCGAAGTGATCACCGTGGAGATGGCTGATCACGATGGCGTCGATCGAAGCCGGATCGATCCCAGCCCGCTTGAGTCCGACCAGGCAACTGGCCCCACAATCGATCAGTACCCGCCAGCCATCGTCCTCGACGAGGATGCACGTCTGCAGCCGTCCCCCGCTACCAAAGGCGTCGCCAGTGCCGAGAAAGTGGACTCTGCTCACGACGGCAGTCTCTCATCCCCCACCTCGTTGTGTGTCGCACAACCACCGTGGCGGTGCCGTCAGTATGGTGACCCCATGGCGATCGGATCAGAGAGGTACATCGCGTTCACCACCTATCGCAAGGACGGCACAGCCAAGTCCACGGCGGTGTGGATCGCGGATCTCGACGACGGCACCGTGGGATTCACAACGCCGTCGACCAGCTGGAAGGTCAAACGGTTGACCAATGACGACCGAGTGCAGCTGCAGCCGAGCGACGGCCGGGGCAGGGTCAAGCCTGGCACCGAGGCGGTCGACGGCAACGCCGTCGTGGTGGCCGGCGCCGACTTCGATCGGGTCAAGGCGAAGATCAAGGCCAAGTACGGCTACCAGTTCACACTGGCCACGATCTTCGCCAAGGTGAGCGGCTTGTTCGGCCGCACCGACCACACCAGCGACCGAGCGGTGATCGTGACCTTGAGCACGTAGGGCGACCGGCCGGGGTCGAGCCGGAATCCGATTCGAAGAGACCACCACCGATCACTCGTTCAACACCCGTTCGGCCCGTTGGTGCGCGTCTGCTCCGGACTGCGCGAGCTGGGGCTGGATGGCTGCCGCCAGGTCGGCGGGGAACGTCGTGCCAGGCTCGCTCGGGGTGGCGTAGTGATCGATGGTGCGACGGGCTTCGGTTTCGAAGGGCGTGAGGTCGATGTCGTCGGCGATGACGCCACCGATACCTTTGCGGCGGCACAGGAGGAAGGCCAGTCGTGCCTCGCTCACCGTGCCGACACAATCAGCGGGCTTGTAGCTCTCCAGGCCCAGCATCTTGCGCAGGATCGTGCGATTCTCGGGGAGATCGAACAGGTTGACGCTGAATGTCTCAGCTACGACCGATTGAGGCAGCCACGCCACGTAGCTCATCCAGACGTACAGACACTTGGCGCACCGGCAGCACCACGGCTTGACCTGGGCACACGAGTGGGTAGCCGGCACCGCGTCGAGGCTCTGATTCAGGAGCGTGAAGACGTTGATGTCATGGATCGGTCGCAGAACGTGGAAGATCGCCACGTTCGAAACGAGGTGATCGCGGACGTAGCCGTGCAACATCTCTTCGGCCAGGCTGCTCATGCCCCACAAGTAGTTGATCTTCTCGCCGTTTCGCTCCCAGGTGAGATTGTGCTCATCGGTGCTCTTGGTGACCCCGAGAGCCACGTTGGTGAAGCCATGCTGGAGAGCCACGGGGAGCGCCGTCCAGTAGGAGCTGACGGTCTCGGCGGCGATGATGCGGGCGATCCCGCGTTCTGGGTGGAGCCTGGCGGCAGGCGAGTCGACGGCGTCGTCGATGACCCAGCCCCGATGGAGTCGCTGATGTCGGCAGTGTTCGAGCAGCCCATCGATCAGATCGTGTTGGTGTTGGCCCCGGCCGTAGGTCGAGTGCGAGTACACGAAGGCGTCGTAGTCGACGCCGCCCCGTTCGAGCAGACGCATGCTCACGAGACTGTCCTTGCCGCCGCCGCATAACATCAACGTCGCGACGTCGCCTGTCGTGACGCTCACCGGTGCGACCGCCCCAGAACCCGTTGTGCCCCCTGGGCGCTCGAGGCGGAAGTCCGGGAGATCGTTCTCGTATCGCCAGACACCCCAAACGTTGCGGAAGATCGTCTCCCACAGACTCCAGAAGCTGTCGGTGACCAGATCCGCGTAGGGCCCGAAGTCGATCGCATCAGGCCTGAGGCTGGCGGCCTTGTTGGCCTCGAACGCAAGGATGTGGAACTCGATCGAACGGATGAAGTCGTCGCCGTATTCCTCGGCGAGCTCGTCGAGATCAACAGTGTCGTACCAGTACGACGTGCTGAACCGCAGCTGGTCGAACCGGTATCGCAACACGAGCTGACGGTTCGATCGTTCGACGGGTTCGAAGATCAGGCTGGCCATCGTGTCACCCACCCTTCGCCTTGTCGTCTCGTCGAGTTGCGAGATCGGTGAGGCCGGCAGCGGGCGTCCATCGCCGTCGAATCTGGTAGGTGCCTGGTTGGCCCACACGCTCCCACTAGCCGTGGTCCACCTGCTCGACCGCAAACTCGAAGATCCGATCGTCATCGTGGATGACATGGTTGGCTGCGTTTCTCACGAGTTCCCGGGCCTGAAGTCTCTCCCAGGCCGTGCACCGCAAGACGAACTCGTCGTCTCGATCGCCGGGCAGCGCATGAAGGACGCAGCGAGCATCGCGATGTAGATCACGCCACGGGTTCTCGCCGGCAGCCGCCATCTGGGGCGCGGCTGCGACGAAGTCGGACCAGGTGACCATTGCCTGAGACTACAGAGGTCCGTTCCGCGCGTCCGTCGACCTCCGAGCGGTCGCACACGAAGGAAGGTCGAGACTCAGCGTCCTGCCACGAGCGAGTGCGGCGTCGCCGGCGTCGACTCAGACCACCGTGGCGCCCAAGAGGGAGCCGATCGCCCAGGTCAACGCACAGGCGGCGGCAGCGAGGCCGGCCTGGCGCAGAGCGGTCCGTACCTTGGACCGCTCGGTGAATACCGCGAGCACCCAGCCGACCGTCAGGGCCGCCACGAGGCCGATGATCACCGACGTCACGATGGCGACGTTTCCGGACAGGCCGAACCATGGCAGGAGCGGCAGAGCGGCGCCGACAGCGAAAGCGACGAACGAGCTCACCGCGGCCGCCATCGGGTTGGCCACACCGTCGGGGTCGATGCCGAGCTCCTCCCGGGCGTGGACTTCGAGGGCCACGTCGGGGTCGGCCATCACCGCCGTGGCCATGGCCTCGGCCTGCTCGCGATCGATGCCCCTCGCCACGTAGATCGCGGTCAGCTCCTGGGTCTCCAACCTCGGCTTCTCAGCGATCGACACCCGCTCGATCGCCAGCTCACGCTCGATCAGCTCGCCCTGGGCCTTCACCGACACGTACTCGCCGGCCGCCATCGACGCCGCCCCCGCCAACAGGCCGGACACCCCAGCCAGGAGAACCGTGGAGCCCTCCGACGCCGCAGCTGCGACCCCGAGGATCAGCGCCACGTTGGAGACCAGCCCATCGCTGATCCCGAACACGGCGGCCCGGGCGGAGCCCCCCTGCACGTCGCGGTGCTTGTGCACCATGTGGTGGTCGCCGCCAGGTACCGACCGCTGGTTACTGTCTCGAACGTCGCCGGCCATGGCTCCCAGGGTAGGGGGGCAGACCGGCGGCCGTGCCCGCCCGGCGGCCGGTACCGAAACCCACCCCGGTGGCGACTCGATCGTGCGATGTCCGACATGCGATCGGGCGACGTCTTTGGTTGGCTGGTGCCATGCTGACCCGAGATCCCGATCGTCTCTACCTGCGTTGGCGGCCCGACCACGAGGCGTCGGCCGAGAGTCGCCAGCTCCAGAGCGAGGGCTGGGTGCTGCTGCGGAGCGTGCTCGACGCGGACGAGGTCGCCGAACTGGCGGCCGACGTCGAGCGCGTCTTCGACGAGCTGCCGCCCGACGGTCGCCGCCCCGAGCGGGAGCCGGACGAGCTCGAGCAGTTCCGCTACGAGATGCTCAACCGATCGGCGAACTGCCAGAGAGTCATCGGCCACCGCCGGATCCTCGACGTGGTGGAGCCACTGCTCGGCGAGGACTGCCACGTGATCGCCAACACGGCGTGGCGCAACCCGGCCAACGTCGAGCACACCCACGGCGGCGGGTTCTGGCACATCGACGCCGGGCCCCACGTCCCGCTCCCACCAGGCGTCGACTGGGACGAGCGACTCCCGCACCCGGTCTTCGTCGTCGCCTGTCATGTGTTGCTCCAGGACTGTCCTGTGGCCTGCGGACCGACCGGCGTCATCCCCCGCAGTCACTTGTCGGGCGAACCACCACCGGCCGACCGTCGCCGCGACCCGGCACTCAGCTGGCGGGAGCACATGCCGGTACTGCTCGACGCCCAGGCCGGCGACGTGCAGCTCTTCGTCTCCGACGTCTGGCATCGACGGATGCCGACCGAGCCCGGCGATCAGGGGCGTTTCTTCCTTCAGGTGCATTACGGGCGTCGCGACATCGCCCAGCGGCTGCGGACGTCGGTCGTCAGCAACCAGTTGTCGGCCGAGGCGGTCGATCGCGCCGCCACCGACCGCGACCGAACGCTGATCGGGCTGCACCGACCGCATTTCTACGACGGGTAGTACCGAAGTGAGGGGAGCGTCGTTTTCCGCAGCGACCCCGTCGGATCGCGGCCGGGCGCGACGATGAGGAGATCATGAACGCCTCCCTCGAGGTCACCGACGACCCCGCCGCAGCGCTTCTCGAGATCTACGACGAAGCGGTGCCCGAGGTACACCGCTACCTGCAGCGACGGTGCGGAGGTCGGCTGCTGGCCGAGGAGCTGACCGCTGAGGCGTTCATGGCCGCGGTCAGCTCGATCAAATCGGGGACCGTCTCGACCGTCACCGTCGCGTGGCTCATCGGCATCGCCCGCCACAAGCTCGTCGACCATTGGCGGAAGGCCGAGCGTGAGCAGCGGCGACTTCACGCCGTGGCCGGTGAGCTGACCGAACCAGCCGACGGGTGGGACGTCGTTCTCGACCGTCAGCTGGCCAACGACGTGCTCGCCGGGCTCGGCCCCCACCATCGAGCGGTGCTGACCCTGCGCTACCTCGACGGTCTCCCGGTCCGGGAGGTGGCGGAGCAGCTCGACCGCACTCCCGGGGCGGTCGAGGCACTGCTGACCAGAGCGAAGGCGGCCTTCCGGGCCCGCTACGAGGCGCTGGAGGCGCGACAATGACCGATCCGTTCGAGGCACTGTCCGCCGACGACGCCCCGGCCATCATGCCCCGGGCCGCCTTCGTCGAGAACCTTCGACGCCGCATCGAGCGCGAGCTGGCGCCGGCGATCACCGACAGCGGAACCACCGGCGCGGCCGACGACGCCGGGTACCTCTTCTACTTCACCCTGCCCGCCCACGACCGCGACCAAGCCGCCCGGTTCTACGGCGAGCTGTTCGGCTGGGACCTTCGCGCCTCCGAGAACGGGTTCCACGTCGAGGGTGTCTACCCCCCGATGGGCCTGGCGACGAGCGGGTCGGCGACCGTCGAAGTGTGGATCGAGGTGCGCGACATCGACGAAGCGGTGGCCCGGGTGCGCTCGCTCGGCGGGGAAGCAGCAGAGCCCGTCCATTACGACTCGGGTTGGAACGCCAGCTGCCGGGACGATCAAGGGGTGGCGTTCAACCTGATCGTCCCCAACCCCGACTACCGCCAAGGCCAGGCACGCAGCACGAAGGCCGGTGAGCTGTTCTACTGGAGTCTGCCGGCCCCCGACCCCGAGCGCTCGAAGCAGTTCTATCACGAGCTCCTCGGCTGGGAGTACGGCGACCCCGGCGATGCCGGCGGGCTTCACGTCGCCAACAAGCTGCCGGACGGTGGTCTCGGCGGCGGACGGGAAGGCACCAACGCTGACCTGTTCTTCCGGGTTGCCGATCTCGATGCCGCGATGGCCAAGGTGACCGCCCTCGGGGGCTCAGCGGAGCCGGCCGGCGAGGGTCCGGAAGGCCGCCACGCGATGTGCACCGATGATCAGGGCACACCGTTCGGGCTCTCCGAGCCCGCCGAGCTCTGAGCCGACCGGGCCCGATCCGGCCCCAGCCCGGTCGGTCGAATGGCGCGCCCGGACCGGTCCTGGTGAACTGACCGGATGGTCGAGGTACAAGGACACGTGGCGGAGGGATTCGGCGCCGTCGGCGACGCCTTCCGGGCCAATTTCGAGCAGAACGAGCTAGGAGCGGCCTTCAGCCTCTACGCCGGTGGCGAGAAGATGGCCGACCTGTGGGCCGGTATCGCCGATGCCGAGACCGACACGCCCTGGACCGACGAGACCCTCGCGCTGGTGTTCTCGACCACGAAGGGAGCGACCGCGATCTGCGTTGCGATGCTGGCCGAGGCGGGGAAGCTCGACTACGACGAACCGGTGGCGACCTACTGGCCGGAGTTCGCGGCCGAGGGCAAGGACGCGATCACGGTCGGGCACGTCATGAGCCACCAGGCGGGCTTGATCTACGCCGAGCCGCAGCTCACGCTCGACCAGGTCCTCGCCGTCGACCCGGTCGTCGACACGCTGGCGGCCCAGGCCCCGCTGTGGGAGCCAGGCACTGCGCACGGCTACCACGCCCTCACCTATGGCTGGCTGGCCGGCGAGCTTGTCCGACGGGTCGACGGCCGTCGCCTCGGCCGGTTCTTCGCCGACGAGGTGGCCGAGCCGCTCGGCCTCGACTTCTGGATCGGGCTACCGGATTCGGAGGAGCACCGGGTGGCGCGACTGCGAGCCGCTCCGCCACCGGAAGGCGAGGAGCTGGCACTGATGATGAAAATCGCCGGGCCTGGCACCAACGGCGGGAGAGCGCTGACGATGGATGGCGCCCTTGCCATCGCCACGGCTGAGATGCCGTTCAACACGCGGGCGGTCCACGCCACCGAGATGCCGGCCGCCAACGGCATCACCAACGCCCGCTCGGTGGCCAGGATGTACGCTGCCACCGTCTCAGAGGTCGACGGTGTCCGACTCATCGACGACGAGACCGTCGACGTGGTCCGGGCCGAGCGAGTGCACGGTGACGACCTGTCGCTCGTGCTCCCGACCCGGTTCGGCTACGGGTTCATGCTCAGGGCCGAGTACCTCCCGCTTCTCGCCGACGGCTCGTTCGGTCACTATGGCGCTGGTGGCTCGCTCGGTTTCGCCGACCCGGAGAGCGGGGTCGGCTTCGGCTACGTGATGAACCAGATGGGCGGCGGGATCGCTGGCGACCCCCGAGCGGTCGCCCTGATCGACGCAGTCCGCAGCTGCCTCTGACCCCGAGCTGCGGCCGCAGTTGAATCAGGCAGGGCGGTGCAGCACCGCTCCGATCGCCTCGATCACCGCCACCGGGTTGCCATCGGTCCCCGACCCCTCGGCGACCGTCGCCTCACCGTCGACGATCAAGCTGTAGTCGCCGTCCTGCTGGGGTTGCCACAGCAAGGTGACCGCCGGCTGGTCACCGATGTTGGCAGCAGCCGACCGCCCGATCGGCACCCGCAGCTCCCGACCCTCGACCGCGAAGCGAACGTGCATGACATGCGGTCTGCCCCCGGTCCGCGTGGTGAGGAGATACCCGGGGCCTCGCTTCGTCACCTCGTCGGCCAGGTCCTCCAATGCCACCTTCATGCTCATGACCCGAAGCCTACGCCACCCTACGTTGCCGCCAGGTGGGCGAGAAGCTCGCCGGTAACGATGTCGCAGGAGCCGTCGTCGGTGAGGAAGTGACCGCCCGAGTCGATCTCGACGAACCTGTACGGTCCGGTCGTCCAGTCGGCCGTGGCCTCGGCCGCGACCCGGCCCACCGAGGCGTCGTCGGTGCCCCACAGGTAGAGGGTTGGCACCGAGACCGATGGCGTCTCGGCCGCCCGGAGCCCGGCCCCGGTTGCCGCCCGGTACCAGTTGAGCGCAGCGTCGAGCGCCGACCGCTCGCCGAGCACGTCGAGGTAGCCGTCGACATCAGCGGGCGGGACGCCGCTGTCGCTCAGCGTGCGGCGAAGCCGGCGGGCCCCGTCCTGGAGGAGCAGGTCGGCGGTGGCCGGGTCGTCGAACCGGCGGTGGTGCTTCGACCGGTCGGCTTGTGCCGGGTCGGAGCGGAACGACGCAGCGAAGGCGGCCGGATGGGGGCGGCTGAGGACCGTGAGGCTACGCAGCCGGTCGGGGTGGCGGGCGGCGGTGAGCCACGCCACCTGACCACCCCAGTCGTGACCGACGAGGTCGATCCGATCGCCGACCAGCTCCGCGATCTCGAGCACGTCACCGACCAGGTGATCGACGTGGTACGGATCGATCCCGGCTGGCCGGAGCCCGGCCGAGTAGCCCCGCTGATCGGGAGCGATCGCCCGATAGCCCCGTTCGGCCAATGCCGGGAGCTGCTGCCGCCACGTATGGCGAGTCTGGGGGAAGCCATGGAGGAACAGCACCGGCCGACCCGCAGCGTCGCCGGCGACATCGGCGGTCAGAACTCCGCCCCCGATCGGCAGCTCGATCGTCTGGGTCAACGTGGAGTCGCTCCTGTTGGGGCCGGGACCTCGTCGGCCGGCGCCGGCGCGACTCCGGCAACCGGGTCTTCGGGCCGCACCGGCCTCGACGGCAGCAGCAGGGCGAGGGGCAGGGCGGCGAGCGATACGACGATCACGACACCGTAGGCCGCCTGCCAACCGGCGAGGAAGGCCGAGCCCGCTCCCGGCGTGTCGGCGATCTCGCTGAGCGGGATGTCGAAGCCGTCGCTGGCCATCACCGCCACGACCACCGCGGTGGCCACCGCCTGGCCGACGACCGTTCCCAGCGTTCTGGTGACGTTGGTGAACGCCCCGATCACGGCGAGGTTGCGGGGCGGCACCGAGGCCATCATCGCGGTGTTGTTGGCCACGTTCCACAAGCTCATCCCGACGCCGGCCAGGAACACGACCGGGACGAGTAGACCGATCGGGGCGTCGCGGCCGGCGACGACGAGCACGGCCGCTACGGCGATCTGCACGACGAGCCCGACGATCGTCGGCGGCCGGGGGCCGTACCGGTCGGAGACGTTGCCGGAGATCTGAGCCGAGATCCCCATTCCGGCGGCAACCAGGAAGATGATCGTGCCAGCCAGACCTTCGGTGATGCCCCGGAAGCTGACGAGGTAGACCGGGAGCAGCAGCGAGGTCGTCGTGGCGCCGATGAAGCCCAGGAACCGGATCGATACGGCGTTGCGGAAGACGCCGAGGGCGAACAGCCGAAGCTCGAGCATCGGCTCGCGGCGGGCGAGCTCCCACCGCACGAACCCGGTCAACAGACCGACGACGAGCAAACCACCGGCGAAGGTCGGGACCGACAGCCAGTCGAAGGCCAGCGGGTTGCTGATGGTGACGACGAGCACGAGCACGGCGACGGCCGACAGCAGGCCACCGATCGGGTCGAAGGCCCGGGGTGCTTCCGAGAGCTCCTTGCGATCGTCGTCGAGGATGGCGATCGCAGCGACGATCGAGACGGCGACCGGCGCCGCAACGAGGAAGAACAGTGTCTCCCACGGCATGACCTGCAGGGCCAGGCCGCCGAGCAGCGGTCCGACGGCAGCCCCGACCGACACCGCCGTCGTCTGTGCCCCCATCGCCCGGCCCCGTTCCTCCGGCGGGAAGGCGGCCACCAGCATCCCCGTCATCACCGACTGGACCAGGGCGTTCCCGAGCGCCGCGACCACCCGGGCAACGATCAGTACGGCGAAGGTCGGCGCCAGGCCGGTCATCACCGAGCCGACGCCGTACACGGCGAGACCGAGCACGTAGATCCGGCGCCGACCGACGACGTCGGCCAGCCCGCCCATCGGGAGCAGGAGGGCGCTCACGATGAGCGAGTCGACGATCACCACCCACCCGACCGCCCGGAGGGTCACGCCGAAATCGTCGGCGATCGCCGACAGCAGCACGAACACCATGGTGCTGGCGAAGACGATGGTCACGAACGCCAGACCGATCGCAACGAACGCCCGCCACTTGTAGGCCTTCCAGCCGGTTGGTGGTCGATCAGCCGGTCCGGAGCCGTTCACGCTCGGTTTCCGAGTCGGACCCATCGAGACCGACGGTAGCGCCCCTGCCGCCGAGCCTCGATTCCTGCCAACCTCGCCGTCGACCTTGGTCCCGTCGACCGTCCGCTCAGACAGCGCCGGTGATCATGTCCATCGTCACCGACACCAGGGCGAAGCAGACGACCGCCCAGATCGCGGCCACGATCCCGACGACCGCCAGGATCTTGAAGCGGGCGGCCCGATCGGCCCAGATGAGTCGGCGGACGTCGGGCGGAATCGACGATCGAAGCTGGATGAGCGTGGCGGTCCAGATCAGCAGGATGAGCAGGAGCCCCAGGCCGCCGGTGAAGAGGGAGAGAACGATGAGGGGTAGCCACAGCTGGGGCTTCGGCCGGCTGTGCAGCGCCACTTCGATCAGGAATTGACGAACGGCGTCCTGGTCGGGGTTGTCGCGCAGCGTGTCGACGAGCGTGTCCATGGCCTGGGCCCGGCCGTCGGCGGCCGGTCCGTTCACCTGAGCGAGGCTGAGCAGCACTCTGGCTTCGTCGTTCTCCGGGTCGCGCCCCAAGGCTTGCCTGGCCGACATCGCCGCGTCCTCCCACCGCTGCTGGGCGAGCTGCACCCGGCAGAGTGCGATCCATCCGCTTGGTCCGTCGGGGTCGAGCTCCATCGTCTTATGGGCGTGGAAGGTGGCTTGGGGGAAGCGTCCCAGCTCGGCCATGACTCGGGCCATCACCGAGTGGGATCCCCGGAACCACGGGGCGACCTGCACCGCCCGGGTGGCCGGCGCGACCGCTTCGGTTGGCAAACCCGACGACAGCCGAGCCAGGGCGAGCAGCAGCAGCCCGCCGACGTGGTCGGGGTCGATGGCCAGCGCTGCCTCGGCGGCCTCGATCGCCTCCCGATCTCGATCGAGCCGGTGATAGCAGTGGGCCACCGTCACCAGCGCTCCGGCATCGGTGGGAGTTCGGGGGTCGCTCTGCAGGAGGTCGAGGGCCTCGGCGGCCCGCCCGATCTCGAGGAGGCGGTCGGAGCGGGCGACGGTGATGTCGATGTCGTCGGTCATGGCGGTCCCGCCGTGGCGCTCAGCGACCCTGGCTCGCCAGGTACAGCTCCAGCTCGTCGTACTCGCCGTCGTGGTTGGCGAAGGTGACGAAGTTGCGGGCCGTTTCCAGCCAGGGTCGAACACTCGGTTTGACCGGCTTGGCCGCCCGTTCGAGGAGCTTCTGCGTGATCGGCTCTACCCGGCCGCTGGTCACCGATCGCTCCATGGCCAGCTCGACGGCGGTGTCGCAGATCAGCTTCAGATCGGCGCCCGACAGGTTCCGTGTCTTGCCGGCAAGCTTGTCGAGGTCTAGGCCCTCGGTCGGGCGATCCCGCAAGTGCAGCTCGAGGATGGCCCGGCGGGCCTCCGAGTCGGGTGGGAGCACGAGCACGGTTCGATCGAACCGCCCTGGTCGGCGCAGGGCCGGGTCGACGTCCCACGGGGCGTTGGTGGCGGCCACGACGAAGATGCCGTCGTTGCGGTCGACGGCGCCGTCGAGCTCGTTCAGGAGCTGAGCCACGACACCTCGCATCGACGCACTGGCGGCCCGGGATCGCTTCTGGCCGATGGCGTCGACTTCGTCGAGGAACAGCACGGTCGGGGTGTCGGCCCGCGCTTCGGTGAACACCGCGTGGAGGTTCTGCTCGCTCTTGCCGAGCCACATGTCGAGCGTGTCGTGCAGGGTGACCGGCACGAAGCGGGCGTCGAGCTCGCCTGCGATCGCGCGAGCCAGGAACGTCTTGCCGCACCCCGGCGGGCCGTAGAGCAGCAGGCCACCCGACACCGACTTGCCGTAGGCCCTTTGGATCTCCGGGTTTCGCAGCGGCAGGAAGAACCGCCGCTCGAGCTCCGCCTTCACCTGGCTCATGCCCCCCACATCGCTGAGTCGCACCCGGGTGGCGCGGTCCTCGGCGAGGACCTCCCGCAGGAACGAGTCGAAGCCGTCGTCGTCTCCGGTGGCGGTGACCGGGGCCGGCTTGGCGCCGGGCGGTGGGTCGAGCGGGGCGACGGGGTCGTCGTCACTGCCCAGCATCGACGGGTGGAGCGGCGGCCCATCGGACCCGAGATCGGGCGGGCGGTGCTCGCTCGGACCGGTCGACGGGTCGGTCGCGCGTCCTGGATTACCGGGGTCGAGGGCGGTGAGCAGCCGCCGGTACCCGGCCGCGGTCTCGGCTTCACCGACGTGGTCGGCGGCCGCTGCGGCCAGGGTCAACAGCTCGACGTCGGCCGGTCGGGCGTGGAGTGCCTCCCGCAGGTGGGGCAGCGCATCGCCGAACCGGTGTCGTTCGGAGAGGTGGCGGCCGAGCGCGGTCCGTAGGTCCGGGTGGTCGTTGGTCGCAAGCGCGGCGAGCAGGGCGTCGAGCACCGGGTCCGGTTCGGTCATCTCGTCATGGTGCCACGGCCGTCCGATGTATCTCGGTCGGGGGCGTTGGCAGGCCGTCGGCGGGTTGGCACGGTCAGCCCGATCCGAGGTGACGGCGGATGGAGGCGGCGATGTCGGCTGGGGCCTCCATCGGCCCGAGGTGAGACAGGTCGCGGTGTCGCTCCAGTCGGGCGTTACCGAGCGCATCGGCGACCATCGACGCCACGAGTGCCGGAAGGGCATGGGCGTCGTCCTCGACGCCGCCTGCGGCCACCACGGTCGGCGCGTCGATCCCGGCGAGGCGGCCGAAATCGAGCGCCTCGCTGGTCTCGAACACCCGGGCTTCGTTCTCCCCCTCGCACGACAAGCGCACGCCGTCGTCGGTCGGATACGTGCCGATCTCGACATAGGCCCGCACGGCCGCCGCATCGCAGTCCGAGAACGGCGGCTTGGAGCGGAACCGCTCGAACGCGTCGTCGACCGAGTCGAAGGTCATGCGGCGGCGGCGGGAGGCCTCGATCAGGAGGTTGGCGTGATGGCCCTCGGGTCGTTCGAGATCCTGCGGCACTAGCACCGGCTCGTAGAGCCACAGCGCCTCGAACGCCTCCGGTCGGTGAAGGGCGGCGAAGATGGCCGAGGCCCCGCCGAGCGAGTGGCCGGCGTACAGCACGGGGGCTCCGACCCGATCGACGCAGGCCAGCACGTCCTCGCCGAACCGGTTCCGATCGACGGAGTAGTGAGGGTCGATCGGGCGGCAGGCGCCGTGTCCTCGCAGGTCGATCCCGAAGCATCGGTAGCGATCGACGAGGTGAGGCACGACCCCGGCCCACATGCCGGCATTGAGCCCGTTGCCGTGAGCGAGGAGCAGGCTCGGGCCGCTCCCGCCGAAGTCGTGGAGAGCGACCGGCTCACCGTCGGCGCTGGTCAGGATCTCAACGGAGTGGTCTACGGAGGCCATCGCTCGGCCGCAGCGTAGCGGCCGCCCTCCGGCCCGACCAAAGCGACGCATGCGGCGAATAACGTCCCACCGCCTCCCTACGGCACGAGGTCGGTGCAGGAGCGCAGCTGCTCCCAGGCCTCGACGGCGGCCGGAGCCCGGTCGGCGTCGAGGTGGGTGGCGACCCCTGCCTGGAGTCGGGCCGGGATCCACTCGTAGCGCGCGATCGTGGGGCCGGTGACGGTTACCAGCAGCACACCGGAGTCGGCGCCCGGACCGCCCTCGGTGGAGAAGACGAAGTTCCCCAGTCCGTAGTGCACCAGCGCCCTCGCCTTCCGGCCACCGCCCTGCAGGCGGTGAGCGTGGCCGCCGACGACCACGTCGGCCCCGGCCTCGATCAGCCGGTCCGAGAGCTCGAGCTGCCGAGCGGCGGGACAGGTCTCGCCCTCGATCCCCCAGTGGAGGAACACGATCACGGTGTCGTGGTCGGATCTGGCCGCCTCGACGGCGGCGACGAGCCGATCGACCTCCTTCGCCGACGCCAGGCCCGGCCGGTCGTCGGTAGCGGTCCATGCCGCGATGAGCGATGAGTCGAGGACCTGGGTGGCCCCGATCACTGCGATCCGCTGACCGCGGACCTCCGTCGACCACGGCGCATAAGCCGAGTCGGCATCGAGACCGATCCCCACCACCGGGAACCCGGCTACTGCCGCATGGGCGAGGGAATCCTGCAACCCGACGAGGCCGTAGTCCATGCCGTGATTGTTGGCCATCGAGACCACGTCGATGCCGGCCGCCCGAAGGGCGACGAACGCATCGGGGCCGGCCCGGAAGTTGAACTCCTTGGCCGCGGGGACGCCCCGGACGGTGATCGCCGTCTCGAGGTTGGCGATGGCGAGGTCGGCGTCGGCGACCAGCTCGGCCACCGGGTCGAGCGCGGTGTTGGGATCGTCGGCCAGCGCCACCGCCAGCCGTCCCTCGAAGTGGACATCACCGGCGAACGCGATCGTGACCGGCCGGTCCGGTGGCAGCGGCGCGGGATCGGCAGCTGCCTCGCCGACCGCCGTGGCCACCAGCGTCTCGGGTTCGTCGCCGGCTGCGGCGGCGCCCGAATCGAGCCGAGGCTCCCAGAGCCCGAGCAGTGGTGTTGGGCCGAGAGCCGGTGGCGGGGAGGCGGCGAGGTCCGGCGCTGGCTCGCTCCCGAGGGTGCCTCGCGACCCGGGCTCGGTGTCGCCGAGGGGCCCGGCCGCGGCGACCGAGGCGCCAAGGAGCGCGACGGCGAGCCAGAGCGATGAGGTCGAGCTGAGGATGGAGGCGGGGCTTGCCATGGCGATCGTCGAGCGGTCCTGGTCCAGTCGGCGACGACGGTCACCAGATGAGGGCACCGGCGTGGCCGGTCCCCTCCGTTGTTCGCCGTACCCACCATCATCGCCGATGTCGGGCTGTTCGTGTTGGAGGGTCCGGTGAGCGAGACTGGCGAGATGGCTGCCCCAGACCCTGGCTTCGACCCGGCGACCGCGGGCTATCAGCGCATCGTCGACCACGCCCTGATGACGACCAGGGGCGTCAGGCGTCGCCTCGACTTCGACCGGCCGGTCGACGACCAGGTGATCCTCGACTGCATCGACGTGGCCGAGCAGGCGCCGACCGGTGGCAACAACGGCAGCCGGCGGTGGATGGTGGTCCGGGATCAGGCCACCAAGGACCGGATGGCCGAGCTGTACCTCTCGGCCGGTGTCGACTGGGTCATCAAGACCGCCGAGCGGCTCGAAGGGACCGGTCACCAGAACGAAGCCCTGATGATGGGAGCCAAGCACCTCGGCGAGAACATCGCCCGAACCCCAGCGCTGGTGATCCCCACCATCATCGGCAAGCACGACAACAGCGGCCGCCCCGGTCTGTTCGACTCGGTGATCCAGGCCGCCTGGAGCTTCATGGTGGCGTTGCGGGCCCGTGGCCTCGGGACCGTGTGGACCACGATGTACCTCAACGAAGCCGACGCCGTGGCCGAGCTGCTCGAACTGCCCGACGACGTCACCCAGATCTGCCTCTTTCCGGTCGCCTACACGATCGGAACCGACTTCTCGGCGACCAGCCGACGCTATCCCGCTCGAGCGATCACCTACTTCGACCGGTACGGGCGCACGCTCGCCGGTGCCGCATCCGAACCTCGCTCGATCGACGACGGGCCCGGCGTGATGGTCGAGACCGACATCAAGGCTCCGCCCGAGGTGGTGTGGGGGTTGATCGGCGAGTGGGAGACGACGTCGCACGTCGCCGAGTGGGACGAGCCGAAGGTGTTCTCGTGGCACGTCTCCGACCTGGAGCGGTCGGCCGCCCGCTGGCGGTTCGTCGTCGAGAAGGTGCCGGGTGGCAGCCGGCTCCGGTTCCACGTGCGGCTCGGACCGGGCCCGTCGGGGTTGACCCCGGCGATCGAGGCGATGCCCGATCGCGAGGCCGACATCATCGCCCGCAGCCAGAGCGAGCACCGAGCCAACATGGAGCGGACCGTGGCCGGCATCCAGCGGCTGGCCGAGGAGGCGGCAGCCGCCACCCGGCGAGACTCGGGCTTTCCGGGGCTCGGGACGCAGAGCGGGTGAGGCTCGCCCCCCGGGACGGGACGAAAGTAGCGTGAGGCCATGCCGGCCTACCGCCCCTACGAGCCCTACGAGGGACTGCAGACCCAGATCGACGGCGAGGGCGTGCTCGTCGCCACCCTCGACAGGCCGGAGCGGCTGAACGCCTTCAACGGTCCGTTGCGGAAGTCGATCCGGGCGTTGATCGACGACGTCGCCTCCGACGACGCCGTTCGGGTGCTGGTGCTCACCGGCAACGGACGAGGGTTCTGCTCCGGCGCCGATCTGACCGCCGAAGATCGCAGCCCGGTCCCGGTGGCCCTGCACGACCCGGCGTTCGCCTGGTGCGTCGACCTGCTCGAGGTGCCGAAACCGACGATCGCCGCGGTGAACGGTGTCGCCGCCGGCGGCGGGCTCGGCTTCGCCCTCCTCTGCGACATCCGGATCTGCTCCACCGAGGCGAGGCTGCTGCCCATCTGGATGAAACGGGCCATCCATCCCGACGACCTGATCACCTGGACCCTGCCCCGGCTCGTCGGCATGGGACGAGCGCTTCACTGGCTCTACCTCGCCGAGGAGATCCCCCTCGACGACGCTGTCTCCTCGGGGCTGGTCCACTCGGTGGTCGAGCCCGACGAGCTCTTGCCGACGACGATGGACCTCGCGGGCCGGCTGGCGGCGATGCCGCCTATGCACCTCGCCCTGACCAAGCAGGCGATGCTGAAGGGCATGACCCGCGATCCGTGGGACGCGGCGGCGATCGAGAGCTGGGGTCAGGGCAAGGCGATGAGCAGCGAGGACTTCGCCGAGGGCGTCGCCGCGTTCCGGGATCGCCGGCAGCCGCGCTTCACCGGCCGATAGCGTCGCGCTGCGGTGCGGCCCACCGTCACGGCCGGATCACGGCCGGACGATCAGGACCATCCGAAGCTCATCGCCGCGGAGCTTCCCACGCCGGGCCTCGCCAGCAACGAACCCGGCGTCTCGGGGCGCCGACCTGGGCGGCTCACAGCGGACGGCGGCCCGAGGAGTCCTCCGGCCCGGGATGGCGGGCCGGAGTAGCCTCGGGGTGTGCGCGAGCTGATCGAGGTCCCCCCGGGCTTGGCCGACGTCGCGGTCACGAGCACCGCGATCGGCGATGTCCTCGGCGACGAGGGGCTCTATCACTACCGGGGCCGAGCGGCTCCCGAGCTGGCCCGCACGTCGGACTTCGAGACGGTCGCCGCCCTCGTTCTCGACGAGTCACCCGAACCGCTGGTGGGAGACCGGTCGCTGCCGCCCGAGGTGGCGGCCCTCGTCGGTGAGCTCGACCTCCGCTCAGGGCTGAGCCTGCTCGGGGTCGCTATCGGCGCCAAGCCGATGATCGACATCGATCCCACGCAGCGACGGGCCGACGCCGTCCGCTTGATCACCGCACTGCCGACGCTCATCGCCTCGGTCCGCCACGGTCGCCCCGCCGAACCCGATCCCGACCTCGGCCACGTCGCCGACTACCTCAGAATGCTCCTCGGCGCGCCGGCGCCGGCCGGGATCGTGGCAGCGCTCGAGACGTACTTCGTGCTGACGATCGATCACGGATTCAACAACTCGACGTTCGCCACGAGGGTCGTCGCGTCGACCGGGGCCGACCTGGCGGCCTGCGTGGTCGCCGGCTACGCGTCGCTGAGCGGGCCTCGCCATGGTGCCGCCATCGAGCGGATCCTCGACATGCTCGACGCCATCGGCGAGCCGGAGAACGCCGAGGAGTGGATGCGGGCCGAGATCGCCAGCCGGCGTCGGCTGCAAGGTTTCGGTCACGCCGTCTACCGGGCCGCCGACCCCCGGTCGGTGCTGATGAGCGAGGTCGGGGCGGCCATCGCCCCCGAACGGCACCGACTGGCGGCAGCGGCGGAGGTCGCCGGCACCCGACTGCTGGCCGGCCGGCGACTCGTCGCCAACGTCGACCTGCACGCCGCGGTCGTACTCGAAGGCTGCGGGATCCCTCGGGGCTGGTTCGGTGCGACCTTCGCCGCCGCCCGAATCGTCGGCTGGTGCGCCCACGCCCTCGAGCAGGCAACCGAGGCCAAGATCATCCGGCCCGCGGCCCACTACGTCGGGCCGATCCCCGATCAGCCGGTCCCCTAGCCGGGGATAAAATGGCGTGAGTTGACCGCATGTCGTGCGGTCAACTCACGCAGTTTCGGGTGTGGCGATCTTGTCGAGCACCGGGAGCAGGTACTGGAAGAAGATCTCCGGGTTCTCCGACATCGGGAAGTGGCCGATGCCGTCCATCGCAGTGAACGTCGACCCGGCGATCGCCTCGTGGGCCTCCTGCCCCTTCTCGACGGTCGCGCTCCAGTCGTAGTGGCCGGTCATGATGTGGACTCCCACCTGGCCGGTGTCGATCGTGGCCGCAAGCTCGCGCAGGTCGTAGTCGACCAGGTAATACCAGAGATCGCCAAGGAACGCCGGCGGCCACCCGGAGGCGTAGATCTGGGTGGTCTCCTTGCGGTACTCGACCGGTGAGGTCGGGGCGGTCAGCCCCTCCATCATCCGGGCCTTCGACTCGTTCGAGACCTGGGGATGCCAGAAGCCGAGCAGCGAGTCCCACTCACCGTCGACCTTCAGCGCCCCCTCGACCGAGATCACGGCCCGGAACTCCTCGGGGTGGCGGGCGGCGAGGTCGAGGGCGAGCAAGCCGCCAACGGAACAGCCCATGAACACGGGGCGATCGAGGTCGAGGGCTTCGGCCAGGGCAACGGGGACCGATCGGAGGAACGAGCCGTCGAGCTTGTACTGCTCGGCCCACCACTGCGGACCGACGGGTGGGAGCGACTTGCCGTGGAAGGGCAGGTCGTAGGCGATGACGCGGAAGCGATCGGTGATCGCCGAGTTCTCCAGGAGATGCCGCCATTGGGCGCCGTGCGAGCCCGCGGTGTGCTGGCAGAGAAGCGGCACGCCCGATCCGGCCTCCTCGAAATAGACGCGGTGATCGTGCCCGCCGAGGTCGAGATGGACGTAGCGGCCGACGGCGGCGTCGATCGTTCCCGCCGGTAGTGACGGCTCGGGAGCTCCCGCTGGTGCCGGGCCCAGGCGAAGCAGCTCGACGGCTCGTTGGATCGCCGGGGCGTACTGCCAGTAGAGCAGCTCGTCGCCGGTCCACTGCAGACCGAGCGCCCGGGCCGGAGCGATGTCGTTGGCGAACCGTGGTGGAACCGGCTGCAGCATCCGATCCCAGACCTCTGAGGGGGCGGTGACCGTGATGACCCCGCTCCCATCGCCCGGGTCACCGGCTCGGGCCTCGCCCTCGTCGAGGGTGATCGCCGCGACCGAGTCGCCGAAGTCGAAGCGGAGACCACCAGTCCAGTGGCGGGCGGCGAGACAGAACTCACCATCGGCCCGGCACGCAGCGGCCAAGTCGTCCGAGGTACGCATACCCAGACAGTAGGGTTGCTGCGGCTGTGGTTCACAAGTCCCGACCCAGACCGGGCGGCCAGTGACTGCAACAGCGACGACGAGCAACCTCCGGGCGATCGTCGGACGGGGGGCGGCGACCGCCGACACGGCGGCGGCGAGGACCGCCAGCCACACGAGAAACGGCCCGAGAGTCACCAGCCCATCCTGGCCTGCCCAGAGGGCGCGCACCGGTCGGGTCCTGCGGCTAGCGCTCGGCTCGGACCGTCTCCTGTGCCTGGCCGGGCAGCGCCGGCGGTGTCGCCAATGCGAAGAACGCGATGGCCAGGCTCGCCCCCACCGTGATCACGGTGAAGCCAAGCTGGTAGGTCCCGGTCGAGTCGCGCACGAGGCCCACGATGATCGGTCCGCTCATCGTTCCCAGCATCATGATCATCGCCGACCAGCCCATGATCCTGCCGAAGGAGGTCGCCCCGAAGTAGTCGGCCCGCATCGCCTGCAGCAGGGGTCCGCGGACGCCCCAGGCCAAGCCGTGGAACGGCACGAACGCCCAGATCATCCATGGCGCGGCAGCGAACGTGAACAACACCATCCCGATCACGTGACCGACCATCGCCGCGACGACCAAGTGCTGCTTGGATCGCCGGTCGCCGAGCCAGCCTCCGACCATCTGGCCGGCGAGCTGGGTGATCATCAACGACGTCCCGAGGAACCCGGGCTCGGTCAAGCTGAAGCCCTGCTCCTCGGTGAGATAGATCGACAGATGGGCCATCGTCGAGCCGACGACCAGCAGGGCAGTGGCATGACCAAAGTTCAGCATTTAGAAGGCCCGGGTCCTGACCGCCTCGCCGAGGGTGAAGTCCCGAGCGGCGCTGGCGGGAGCTCGGGCCGCCGCCAGCTCCGTGCCCCCCGAACTCCTCCCGCAGCAGCACCGAGTAGTTGGTGTAGGCGTGCTGGATCAGGCCACTGACCAGCATCTGGGTGACCGCACCGGCGAGTGCCACCCGCCACCCCCAGAACGCGGCCTTGGCCGCCCGGGGAGACGCAGCCGTGGCCACCGGACGTGATGAGGCCCGAGCGACGTCGGGAGTGGTGACGATGCCGGTCGCAGCGGCCGGCAATTCACCCCTCGAGGACACCGGCTCAGCGTAGGACGGGCGGGCAAAGCCGCTGCAATCCGGTCGTCGGCGCGGTCGACCTCGACCGGCCGCCCATACCGGTCGGAGGCTAGGCTCGAGTTCCTGTGAGCTTCGCCGCCCGGCTGATCGCCACCGATCTCGACGGCACCCTCTGGGGCAAGAGCCTCGAACTGCATCCGGCCACCCGCGAGGCGCTCGCCGAGCTGTCCCGGCGGGACGTGACCGTC
>Ga0224508_10000925_pt1 | contig 27073 bp, 21 predicted proteins | sample SF_Jan12_sed_USG_4_FD_170157 | JGI IMG/M metagenome (GOLD analysis project Ga0224508, IMG submission 170157) | Sediment microbial communities from San Francisco Bay, California, United States - SF_Jan12_sed_USGS_21 | ecosystem: Environmental > Aquatic > Marine > Sediment | place: USA... | reverse complement strand
GTCTGGGGGGCGATCTTGGGTTGGATCTTGCGGCGCCGGTCCAGACGAGCGGCTCGGGCTGCTCGCGCCACAAGATCCAACCCAAGATCGCCCCCCAGACCAGGGCCGTATACTCGAAGGGTGCCACGAGGGCCGCCGGCGCGTGGCGGTAGGCCGCGATGACGAAATAGGCGGCCGTGCCGCCGACCATGCCGATCAGCAGGAAGAGCCAGATGTCGCCGCCGGCCGGCGGCCGCCACACGAAGGGCATGAGCGGAAGGCCGGCGAGCCCGGCGCCCAGCGTGGTGTAGGCCAGCATGGCGATGTTGGTCTCGCTGCGCGTCATGCGCCGGGTGAGCAGCATGGCGAGCGCAAAGCTGAGCGCCGCCGCAAGGATCCAAAGGGCCTCGACACGAAATCCGGCGGCGCCGGGCCGGACCATGACCAGCGCGCCCATGAACCCGATCAGGACCGCGACCCAGCGGCGCGCGCCGACCGGCTCGGCGAGAAGCGGGGCCGAAAGCGCGGTGATGAAGAGCGGCGCGGTGAAGGCGATGGCGATCGCCTCGGCCAGCGGCATCCTGCGCAGGCCCGAGAAGAAAGTGAACAGCGCGACGAAGACGAGAAGCGCGCGCAGGGCGTGGAGGCCGGGCCTGCGGGTCCTGAGCGCGCTCAGCCCGCCACCCCGCCACACGAAGGCCGCGACGGGTAGAAGCCCGAAGGCGTAGCGCAGAAAGACGATCTGCGCGGGCTCGTAGTCCCGGCCCAGCCACTTCGCCGTGGCGTCGACGATGGCGAAGAACAGGACGGCCAGCAGGATGCTCGCAATCCCGACGCCGAGTCGATCCTTGCCCGGGGCGATGCTGGACGGCTCGTGCGTCATCCCTGTTCCTCCGACCCCTCGCCGCGGCGGCGCCTTGTGCGGCCGACACGGATCGGCGACGCGAAGCGGAGCGCAGACAATATGCGACGCCCGCGAGAGCCGGCAAGTCTGGACCCTCGACCGACCCGAGAGCCGAGCGACGGCGCCCTCCGATCGCTGCAAGAACTGCGCTCCATGACCGATATCAATTTCCTGCGGGACAATACATATGAAAAACCGTATATTTCATCCGGACATTACGGGAAAGAGATCGAACAACCGCGCGAAGACCCGCCATGGAGCATCGAATCGACCACAGCCTGGCCCGGACGGCCCGAGCGGCCCTGACCAGGGGGCAGGGGACGTTGGGCCTGGGTTGGCGGCGATTCAACGCCTCGCCCTACAGAACTCTGCTCGTCTATCTTCTGGCCAAGAAATGGCTGTTCTTCGCTGTGCTGGTCGGCATCGCGATGCTCGACCTGCCGTTGCCGGAGGGACTGACCGAGGCGGGGCGGATCGTCCTCACCATGTCGGTCGTCGCCACCATCCTGTTCGTCACCGAGCCGATCCCGCTGCCCGCCGTGGCGCTCTTGATCGTGGTCGGCCAGGTGCTGCTGCTGGGGCTCGATTCCTCCGAGGTGGCGCGCAGCCTGATGAGCGATTCGGTGCTGTTCATCATGGGCTCGCTGATGATTGCCGTCGCCGTGGTCAAGCAGAAGCTCGACAAGCGCCTGGCGTTCCTGATCGTCCGCTTCACCGGCACCAAGACGTCGAACGTCTGCATGGGCATCGCGCTGGTCTCCGGCGTGCTGGCGTCGTTCATCGGCGAGCACACCGTGGCGGCGATGATGCTGCCGGTCGGGGTCACCCTGATCTCGCTGACCTCGGACGACCCGGCCCGGGTCCGCCGGCTCGCCATCGTGGTTCTGCTCTCGATCAGCTACGGTGCGTCGATCGCGGGTATCGGCACGCCCTCGGGCGGCGCGCGCAACGCCATCATGATCGGCTATTGGCGCGAGTTCTTTTTCGATCCGGGTAACCCGGAAACCTTCCGCTATGCGGTCGATTACTTGAAGTGGATGGCCTTCGCCTATCCGGTCTTCCTGATCCAGATTCCCTTCGTCACCTCGATCCTGTTCTGGACCTTCCGCCCCAAACAGAAGAGCATCGCCCGTGCGGTCGTGCGCCTGCGCGCGCAGCTTGCCGACCAGGGGCCGATGAAGCCGGCGGACTGGGCGACGATCGGCCTGTTCATCCTGATCCTGCTCGGCTGGATCCTGCTGTCCGACGGCATCGGGCTCGGCACCGTGGCGGTGCTGGGCGCCGCGGCCTTTCTGGTGATCGGGCTGGTCCGCTGGGAGGAGCTGAACAACGGCGTCAACTGGGGCGTGGTCCTGCTCTACGCGGCGGTCATCTCGCTCGGCGTCGAGATGAAGGTAACCGGCGCGGCGCTCTGGGTCGCCCAGAGCTTCCTGTCGCTGCTCCAGCCCCTCGGCGTGGACTCCGGGTTCGGCCTATGGGCCGCCGTGTCGGTGCTCACCTCGGCGGTCACCAACACCATGTCGAACGGCGCCGCGGTCGCGGTGCTCGGCCCGATCACGTTGAACCTGGCCGTCGTGGCCGGCGAAGAACCCCTGGTGATCGGCTTCATCACGGCGATTTCCTCGGCTTTCGCCTATCTCACCGTGGTCGGCACGCCGGCCTGCACCATCGTCTACGCGTCGGGCTATCTGCGCACGACGGATTTTCTCAAAGCCGGCTGGAAAATGATGGTGGTTTCGACCATCATCACCTTGCTGGCGGCCTGGCTCTACTGGCCGCTGCTGTTGTGAGCGAGGAGGGGCGGGGCATCCATGGAAGTTTCGGGGGATAAGCGCTTTCGCATCCTGAGCTGCATCGACGGCTCGGATGAGTCCTACCGAGGTCTGCACTACGCGGCCCGGCTCGGCAGCGGGGTCGATGCCGACATCATCCTGCTTTACGTCCGGGCCGTCGATCAGGACATGCGCTCCGGCGGCCTGCAGCCCCGGGTGTTCCGGGAGAACCTGCTGGATTGGGGACTCGACCTGCCGGGCATCAATTACCTCAAGAAGGGACGGGAAGCCCTCGCCGAGCTCGGCATCATGAGCGACCACTGGACCGAGCGCGCCGTCCACGTCGACCGCCAAGGCGATCCGCTGGGCGACAATTCGATCGAGTACACCAATCGTGCGGGCAAGAAGATCGTGCTCAAGCTGATCGTGGCGCCGGACATCGTCGAGGGCATCCTGGAAGAGTGCGAGACGAACGAATACGACCTCCTGATCCTGGGGGCCTCGGAACGTTGGCGGCCAGGCCGGCGCAAATCCTTCTGGGACCCCGCGGTGGCGGAGAAGGTGGTGGCCCGTGCGCCCTGTTCCGTGATCGTCGCCCGCGAGCTGAAAGAGAACTACGGCCATTTGATCTGCACCAACGGCTCGGAGCATGCCATCGACGTGGCGCGCAAGGACGCGATCTTGGCGAGCCGTTGCCAATGTCCCATCTCGCTCATCTCGGTGGTTCCCGAAGGCGAGAGCGAGGCGACGGCGATGGAGGCGCTGACCCGCACGCGCCAGGCGATCGAGGCCGAGGACGTCGTGGTCGAGGAGATCTTGCCGCGGGTCGGCGACACGGTGGAGGAGATCGTCAAGGCCGGCGCGCGCTACTCGGTGATCGTCATCGCGCCGTCCGAGATACGGCCCAAATGGTGGCTGCTGGAAACCGACATCGCCTACCAGGTGATGGAGCACGCGAGCAATTCGGTGATGATCGTTCGCTAGAGCGGCGGTCGCGCGAACGCCACGTTGGACGCCGGAGCCGGATTCCGAGCCGCACGTCCCAATTCCGGAACTTCACGGCCCTTTGGATTGCCGGTTCCGGCGTGCAAGACCTCGATTCATTGGTGTGCGTTTGGCAGGGCCTTTGCGCGGCGAGGTTGTTGGTGCAAACTGGTTGACCAGGGGCCTCTTCGGATTGGCCCGATTGGACAGCGGCGCTTGGAGCCCCGCTTGGTGTCTGGGGTTGAATTGGGATGTTCGGGGAGATGCCGGGAAGACCGCAGCAGGGGTCGGCGGGCAGCGCGGCGGCGGCCAGGGCCGCCCGCTGTACGCTGTTCGTCCTGATGGCGCTCGCCGGCTGCGCAACCGTGGAGGTGCGCGAAGAGCGACTGATCCGCTTCATGGACGAGATGCTCTTCGGCGGCCCCTACGACGCGCACCACGAACAGGACAAGCGCGTGGCCCGGTGGCGGGGCGAGATGCGTGTCGCCATTACGGGACAGCAGGCCGAGGACTACAGGGATGCACTGGCCGAGGAGGTGGCGAGGATGGCGGACCTCTCCGGTGTCGACGCCCGCATGGCTTCGTCCGGCGAGGACGAAACCAACGTCGTCGTCGAGCTGGTCGAAGAGCGCGATTTCGTGGTCAACCGGGAATACGCCGATTGCTATGCGCATCTGGAAGGCGACGATCACCATATCGACAGCGCCAAGGTCTACATCGGAATGGCAAGGCCCGAGGGGTTCCAGGACTGTGCGGCACACGAGCTGATGCACGTCTTCGGGTTCCGCTTCCACTCGGGGATCCTGCGCTCGGTCATGAGCCCGGCTCACGGCGAGGACGAGCTCACCGAGTGGGACGAACTGGCCTTCAAGGTCCTCTATGATCCCCGGCTCGAGCTGGGCGCGCCACGCGACGTGGTGATGCCGATCATCCGGCAGGTTATTCGGGAGAACAGGATCGGAAATTGAGCACCGGTGGGAGTTGCCGGGTGAGGAGCGAGGCATATGAGGCAGGCTGGCAGAATCGGAACGGGTTGCGCGGTGCTCGTCCTCGGCGCGGCGGCGCTTGGCCAGGCGGCCTTCGCGCAGGATGACGGTCAGGAATGGCAGTCCCAGTCGGCGGCACAGAGCCGGATCGTGTTCCTCGCCCCCGGTCTCGAGGAGCAGCGGGTCCGCTATATGCGCAGCGTGGCGCAAGATCTTACCCATACGGTCGAAGTCGCGTTCTGGCGGGGCGACGCGGCGCGACACAACAAGGCTCTCGTCCGATATGTCGAGCTGTCGCCCAGCCGCCACTTTCGCTCGAAGCGGGACCCGGAACGCTTCATCAGGGCGATTCGCGCGTTCCAGGACAAGGATATCGAGATCCGCAGACTGAAGCGGAACGGCAACCTGCTGGGGACCGTCGAATCCCGGCGTTTCGGATTCGACGATGTCCAATGCGTGGCATTCGTCCAGTATTGGGGCCAGTCCGGCGGCGATCGGGCGAGCGCCGGCAGCAATCTGCTGACCGGGTATTACTGCGCCGACCCGGGTCGGCCGCTCACCAGCGCGCTGCGCAAGGCGGTGATCAACGGCCTCGGAATCAGGGGCAGGGCCGTGCCGATGGTCGAGGACAAGCCCACGGCCGCGGCGAGAACTGCCTTGCCGCTCCAGATTTGGCTGGAAGGGCCGGATCGGCCGAAGGGCTTGTACTTCGGCAAGCTCTTCATTTTGGGGGAGGACGGTCAAGGAGACCTCGAGTTCCGACTGCCGTCGCCGTATGGACTTTGCAAGGGCCGCTGGAAGTTTCCTATGGACGGTGGCGAGAAGACCTCGAGCATGACGTTCGATTGGAGTGTGGATTGCGCCAATGGCCAGAAAGCGGCGGGAGACTGTAGAATAATCGAATGGGAACACGGCGAGGGCGCGGGCCGGATGACGGACGGTACCCGCCTGACCCTCGAGTTCGATTCCTAGCCCACCGCCGAGCGAGGCAAGGCGAGGGCGCCGGCCATAAGGGCCCGGCCGGCGCGCCCCCACATCGCCTTACTTGAGCGGAAACTCGTCCCTGCGGCCTTGCGGCGTCAGCAGGAGGTCGCGATTCTGCTCCACGAGACCCTTGAGCAGGGCCAGACTTTCCTTCAGCTCCTCGATACCGTCTCCCGTGCCAGCCCCTTGCTCCTTCAAGAACGCGGTATCGGCTTTGAGGGTCTCCGTATCGGTCTTGATGCTCTCGAGGCAGTCATGGATTGCGTCGGTTTGCTGCGAGCCGACGATGTCGAAGCCGACCTCGACGCCGTCGCGGGCCACTTCGATAAGATCGGTAATGCCATTTGAAACGTGATAGGCCACTTCGAGGACCGTGCAGGCCGCGGCACCATTGAACCCCACGGCCGTCTGATCGCAGGCACGTTCGGTGCCGTCCCTGACCCCATCGAGAACGTTGGTGACGGTCTTGGCGACGCCGATGGCGACGGTGAGCGAGGCAATGATCACCAGATCGGTCGGAAATTCGAAGGCGGCCTCGCACTCGCCGAGCTCGCCCGCCAACGGGAACCCCGGATCCGGCAGCACGAACTTGGCGTCGGTCGCCAAGAGCCGCAATGCTGCCACGCGCTCGTTCTCGCCCTTGAGCCTCGCGGTCGCCTTGCGGGCGGTGGACAAGCCGTCGGTCATCCGGCCGACGATCCGCTCCTTACGCTTCTCCTTCTTGGGTTTGCGGGTGCCCAAGGTCGTGGTCTGCTCTTCCTTGTCGTCGCATAGCCGCAGGCATACGTTGTTCAGGTTCCTTTCGCGCACCGTCACGTCGCGGCTGTCCCTGTCCAACGCCTCGAACTTATCGCAATTGCCGTTTCCGAGATTGCTCTGGCCTGGTGGGAACTTGAGCCTAAGCCCCGGGGGAAGAAATGCCTCGGGGTCGCTCTCCACCTCCTCGAATTCTACCCATCTTCCTTTGCACTTCTTATCGTTTCGACCCTTCTCCTTGTCGGCCTGTTCGATCATGTCATCGTAGTCGAGATCCTCGGTGTCCAAACTTGCCGTTACGGCCCTTTCCTGCTCCTTCTCCAGGGCCTCTATTCTTGTCTGGAGATCATCGTCCGTGTCGCTTCGCGCGCGGCCCAGATAGAGTGATTTCACTTCCTCCACCCCGGTCACCAGCTTCGCGGCCTCCTCGAGAAGGAGACCCTGTTCCTCGACGATTTTGTCCATGCAGGTTCCGAGCGAGGTGTCGGCCGGCTTGAGCCCGACCGCGTCCTCCTCGCAGTCGTCGGACGGCGGGGCCGCCCAGGTCATGGATGTCGCCGCGAGACAGGCCGCGAGCGATGCCATGACGATACAGCTAAACGATTTCATCTTTTCCTCCCTCGTCTGGCAGTTGTACCATTTGACGGAAACGCTACCACACATCGGGCATGCACGCCTTGATCTGGCTCATCGGACTTATGCGATCGGGCGGTCGGGGCCCAGTCAGAGGGTCCGTCGGGCGCAAACTGAACCTGCTGCTGCACCGAACCGTTCCGGCATGCGGCATCGGATGAGGACGTCCTATGGCCCGCTCCCCGAATGCGACATAGGTCCCACGCCGGCCTGGGAAATCAATTCGGGCGGCCGTCGCCGGGCCCTATGAAGACCGGTGGAAGCAGGGGAGAAACGGCGTGAGGGCGTTTGCCGGTGGGTAAGTACCTGATTGCTTTCGCTGTACGGTTAAGAGCTGGAAATCAAATGAATGTGCACTATCTTTAGAATATGCTATGATACTTCGATGGAAATGTTAATGAAAAGTACGTTCTTAGGCAAATCACCTCATTACTTGGACTGCTATGTTCGAATATATAGTGGGGTGTTTGCTTGATCGAGATGTGGAATTCGGATCTCGACTTCTGAGGAGACGGGCAGATGAACAATATACTCATCGCGTTTGACAGGAACCCCGACGGGTCATGGACCTCCAACCAGGAGGTGACGATGAGCGGGCCCGAGGGGGACATCGAGATCGTCCGCCTCATGACCTTCTTCCCCGACGAGACCTTCCACGGTCTCGACGTGGCGGCGTGGCTCGAACGACGCAGCCTGGAGGATTGTCGGGTATAACCTGTCGCTCCGTGCCGTGGTGCCGCGCTGAGTTCGGTGCCTGATTCCGCTCGATTGAAGGCCTCCGCGCCGGGCGGTAGAGTGGCCGGCCACGAGACAAGACCGGGACGCCGCCCGAAGCCATGCCGCTCGATTCCAACTCCAAGCCCCAGACCGCGCATTCGGCCTGTCCGCACGACTGTCCCAGCACCTGCGCGCTGGAGGTCGAACGGCTGGGCGCCATGCGAATCGGCCGGGTGCGCGGTGCGCGCGACAATCCCTATACCGACGGCGTGATCTGCGCCAAGGTGGCGCGCTACGCCGAGCGCGTGCACCACCCGGAGCGTCTGACGACCCCCCTCAAACGGATCGGTGAGAAGGGCGGGGGACGCGCGTCCTTCCAGGCCATTTCCTGGGAGGCCGCGCTCGACGAGGTGGCAGAGGCGCTGCTGAAGGCCGAGCAGAGCCACGGACCGGAGACCGTCTGGCCCTACTACTTCGCCGGCACCATGGGCCACGTACAGCGCGACGGTATCCAACGTCTGCGCCACGTCATGGGGTACTCGCGCCAGCATTCGACGATTTGCACCACGCTCCCGGAATCGGGCTGGCTCGCCGGGGTCGGAGCCAAGGCCGGCGTCGACGCCCGCGAGATCGCGCAGTCGGACCTGATCGTCGTCTGGGGCGGCAACCCGGTCTCGACCCAGGTCAACGTCATGACCCACATCGCCAAGGCCAGGAAGGCGCAGAACGCCAAGCTGGTCGTGGTCGATCCCTACCGCACTGGCACGGCCGAGCAGGCCGACCTGCACCTCATGGTCAAGCCCGGCACCGACGGGGCGCTGGCCGCCGCCGTCATCCATGTGCTCCTGAAGGAGGGTTTCGCCGACCGCGCCTACCTGGCCCAGTACACGGACTGGGACGCGGCGGCCGAGGCGCATTTCGCGGACAAGACGCCGAAATGGGCGGCGGCGATCACGGGGATCGATGCAGGCGAGATCCAAGACTTCGCCAGGCTCTACGGCGGGACCAAGCGCAGCTTCGTTCGCGTCGGCTACGGCTTCGCGCGCGGGCGCAACGGGGCGTCCAACCTCCACGCGGTCTCCTGCCTGCCGGCGGTGACCGGGGCCTGGGCCAACGAGGGCGGCGGCGCGCTCTGGGGCAACGGCGAGATCTATCACCTGGACAAGACCCTGATCGAGGGCCTCGACCGCCTCGACAAGTCGGTGCGCGCGCTCGACCAGTCGCGCCTGGGCCCGGTGCTGACCGGCGACAAGCGTGACCTGGGCGAGGGCCCGCCGGTGACCGCGCTCTTCGTCCAGAACACCAACCCCGCCGTGGTCTGTCCTGAGACGAAGCGCTGCCTCGAGGGCCTCTCCCGCGCCGACCTCTTCACCTGCGTGCATGAGCAGTTCATGACCGAGACCGCGGCCCTGGCCGACATCGTGCTGCCGGCGACCACCTTCCTCGAGCACGACGACTACTACACGGCCTCGGGCCACACCTTCCTGCAGGCGACCAAACCCGTGATCGAGCCGCTGCCCGAGTGCCGCTCGAACCACGAGGTGATCTGCGCGCTGGCCAAACGTCTGGGCGCGGAGCACCCCGGCTTCGAGATGAGCGCCTGGGAGCTCATCGAGGCGACCTTCCAGGCCTCCGGCCACCCGCCCGCCGAGGCGGTCTGGCGCGCGCGCTGGCTGGACTGCGCCGAGCCCTTCGAAAAGGCGCACTTCCTGGACGGCTTTGCGCAGCCCGGCGGGCGCTTCCGATTCCACGCGGATTGGGCGGGCGTGGGACGCGATCACGCCGGCATGCCGGCCCTGGCCGACCACTGGGAGAGCATCGACACGGCCGACCCCGCGCATCCCTTCCGGCTGGTCGCCGCGCCGGCGCGCGGCTACCTCAACACCTCCTTCACGGAGACCCCGGGCTCGCGCCGGCGCGAGGGCCGGCCGGAGATCATGGTCCATCCCGAGACCTGCCGGCGGCTCGGCCTCGGGGCCGGTGCGCGTGTGAGGGTGGGCAACGAGCTCGGCTCGCTGGTGCTCCACCTGCGGCCTTTCGACGGCGTCCTGCCCGAGGTGGTCGTCGTGGAGAGCATCTGGCCCAACGCCGCCTTCGAGGAGGGCCTGGGCATCAACACCCTGGTCAGCGCCGATCCCGGGGCGCCGCGCGGCGGCGCGGTGTTTCACGATACGGCGGTCTGGCTGCGCCCGGCGTGACGTCCTGTGGCATTGCGGCACAAGGCGAATTTTCACCTATATAATAGGATGATCGGAACCCAACGATGCGCGTGGCGTACGAGACGGTGACCCATGACCGCTGACAAGAAGCTGCCCAGCACCTCCTCGGGCGCCGAGGTCGACGCCTTTCTCAAGAAGGTGGCGGCCACGCCCAGCGTGCGAGCACCGGGCGAGCGCGGGCGCCTGATCTTCGCCATGGACGCCACGGCGAGCCGCGAGCCGACCTGGGACCAAGCGAGCCACATCCAGGCCCGCATGTTCCAGGAGACCGCGGCGCTCGGCGGGCTCGACATCCAGCTGGCCTACTACCGCGGCTTCGGCGAGTTCGACGCCGGCCCCTGGATCAGCGATCCCGACGCCATGCTCAGGCGCATGACCGGCGTGTTCTGCCTGGCCGGCCACACCCAGATCGCGAAGGTGCTGAAACACGCGATCGAGGAGACCAGGCGCAGGAAGGTCGGCGCCCTGGTCTTCGTCGGCGACTGCCTGGAGGAGGACATCGACAGGCTCGGGCACCTGGCCGGCGAGCTGGGCCTCTTGGGCTTGCCGTGCTTCATGTTCCACGAGGGCCAGGACGCCATCGCCGCCAAGGCGTTCAAGCAGATCGCGCGCCTCTCGGGCGGCGCCTTCTGCCCCTTCGACGCCAACGCGCCGCAGCAACTGCGCGACCTGCTGTCGGCGGTCGCGGTCTATGCTGCGGGGGGGCGCAAGGCCTTGGCGGACTATTCGCAGCGGCACGGCGGCGTGGTGCGCCGCCTGACGCACCAGATCAAATGACGAACCGAGCGGGATCAGATCGCTTGCACGGGGATCTAGAGACGCCTGGGGCGGCATGGCCAGGCGCTGCATACTGTGCCGTTGAGGCCCCGCGAGCTCATGCGAGCGAAGCCAAGGGTGCGGATGCACCCGCCCGGCGTTCGACGGGCCATGAAGACGAAGGGCTGTCGCGCATGCGATGGCCCTGGCGCGTGGGGTGATCGGGTCTTGATCGCGTATTTCATCCTCGGCCTGGCGCTGCTGGCCGGCTTCATCCTGATCGGTCGCTGGTTCGTCGGCGCCGACCCGAAGGTGGTCGCTAGGGCCCTGCGCTGGACCCTGACCACGCTCGGTGTGGTCTTGGTCCTCCTTTTGATCTTCTCTTGGCGCCAGGCGCTGATCGCGCTGCTGCCCATGCTGATCATCGTGCTCCTGCAGTCGCGGGCGCTGCGCCAGCGGATCAAGGCGGCGGCCGGTCCCAAGCCCGGCCAGACTTCGGAGATCGCGACCCGGTTTCTCAAGATGACGCTCGACCACGACAGCGGCGTGATGAGCGGCGAGGTGCTCGAGGGGCGCTTCGCCGGGCGTCGCCTGGAGGAGTTGGAGCCGCCAGAGCTGGCCGAGTTGTGGCGCGAGTGCCGGGCCGAGGATACGCAGTCGGCTGCCGTTCTGGAGGCCTATCTGGACCGCACCCAGGGCGAGGCTTGGCGCGAGGCGGCGGGCGCGGCGCCGGGCGGCGAGCGCGCCGCGGCGGGCGGCGGCCCCATGACCCGCGAGGAGGCCTACGGCATCCTCGGGCTGGAGCCCGGCGCCGGCGAGGTCGAGATCCGCGAGGCACACCGCCGCCTGATGCAAAAGGTCCACCCCGACCACGGCGGCTCGAACTACCTCGCAGCCAAGATCAACCAGGCCAAGGACCTGCTGCTCGGGGCGTAGCCAACCCGGCGATTCGGATCGAATTCTTTATGCGGATCGGATGAACCGCGGAGGTCGACAAGCCGGGGGAGCCGCGCTCAGGACCGGGGATGTGCTAGGCCAGTTGGAGGGCCTGCACTTCGTCGTCGCCTGCGTCCTGTTCCCCTGGCGGCAAGAGACCGGTGAAGCTCCTGCCCTTGGGCGCCTTGCCAGTGCCGTCGAATATTTGTACACGAAACCGGCGGTCGGTGGGAGGAAGCATGGGACGCAGCAGCGGAATCGGACGGGGCGGATGTGGCGCGTGGGCGCTAACGGCCGCCGTTCTCGCCCTGGCGGCCTGCGCACCGCGGCCCTTTTCCAAGCCCGAGATCATCGCGGGCGGCGACAGGACCGTCTCCATCAAGGCCGGGCAGTGGAGCAACACCGACGGGCTGGCGAACGCCTACTGCGCCGACTACGGCAAGCGGGCCGTCGCCAGGGGCCGAAAGCGCCTGAGCGGCACGCAGCTGACCGATCTCTACCTCTACGACTGCGTCGCCGACCACAAATAACGGCCTCGCGCCGCGACTGGCACGGCTTGTCCCCGGCCGATTGCTGTTCCGGGCCTGGGGAAAAATCGTCAGGGCAATCGCTTGCAGGGCAGGAAGCTTTCCCCCTCGACGGGGGAAGGTTTGGATGGGGGTGAACAAGGACGCGCGTGCCGCACTCGGACTTGCCCACTACCACAAGAAAGCCCGATCCGGGCCGCCCCCCCTCCTCAATCCTCCCCCGCATTGGGGGGGGGGAGGAAGCGAAATGCGCGCTTCAAGCGATTGCCAGGGAAAAATCCGTTGATGCGACTCGACCCGGAGCGGTACAGAGCGCGAGATGCCGAAATTGGGGCGGGTGCGCGCCTTGTGCCGGCAACGATCGTTCCGGCGGCCTCCGGAGGCCGGAAGTTCCCTGGCGCAGAGCGCCCGCCACGCAGCCGGGAAGGAAGCAGCCATGTTTGGATCACGGACATACTCGCGCCTAGCGCTGTCCTTGCTCACCGCGACCTGCCTGACGCCGCCGGGCGTGGCCGTCGCCGCCGTCGGGGACGCCGCGGGGCGCCAGACCCGGGTCAACACCGAGACCGCCGACAATCAGAGATTTCCCGCGGTGGCCACGGCGCCCGACGGGGACTACGTCGTGGTCTGGCAGAGCCAGGGCCAGGATGGCGACTTGTACGGCGTCTTCGCCCAACGCTTCGACGCCGCCGGCACCGCCTTGGGCCCCGAGTTCCCGGTCAACGCCGCGACCACGAAAGGCCAGAGGAACCCGGCGGTCGCCATGGACGCCGACGGGGATTTCGTGGTGGCCTGGGAGAGCGGGCAGGGTACGACCTACGACATCTTCGCCCGCCGCTTCGATGCCGCGGGTACCCCATTGGATGCGAATGAATTCCAGGTCAACACGACGACAACCAACGTGCAGAGGGTCCCTGCGGTCGCCATGGACGACGCTGGCAATTTCGTCGTGGCCTGGGAGGGCCTTGGCCTGGACGGCAGCTTCAATGCCGTCTTCGCCCGCCGCTACGATGCCGCGGGTGGCGCGCTGGGCGGCGAGTTCCAGGTCAACACGCACACCACGCTCTCCCAGGAGATGCCGGCGGTCGCCATGGACTTCGACGGCGACTTCGTCGTGGCCTGGCAGAGCGGCGAGCAGGACGGCGACTTCTACGGCGTCTTCGTCCGGCGCTATGACGCCGCCGGCAACCCGCTGGACGTGAGCGAGGTCCAGGTCAACAACTTCACCACCGGCAGTCAGCAGAACCCCGCGGTCGCCATGGACTTCGACGGCAACTTCGTCGTGGCTTGGCGCAGCGACCAGCAGGACGGCGACAATTTCGGCGTGTTCGTAAAGCGCTTCGACGCGGCGGGCACCGCGCTGGACGGCGCCGACATTCAGGTCAACGTCACGACCACCGGCAGCCAGACGAACCCGGCCGTGGCCATGGACTTCGACGGCGACTTCGTCGTGGCCTGGCACGGCGACGGCCTGGGTGATGGTTTCGGCATCTTCGCCCGGCGCTTCGATGCCGCGGGCACCGCGCTCGGCGGGGAGTTCCTGGTCAACACCGTGACGGCGCAAGCCCAAACCTCCCCGGCGGTCGCCATGGACGCGGACGGGGATTTCGTCGTGGCCTGGGAAAGCTACGTTTTCCCCACCACGATCGAAGTCTTCGCCCAGCGCTTTCAGGGCCCGGACAAGGTGGCCGGCGACTTCAATGCCGACGCAAGGCGCGACATCCTGTGGCGCAACACCACGACCGGCAACGCGATTCTCTGGCAGATGGACGGCTTCGTCAGGGAGGCCGAGGGCTCGGTCGGTTCCGCCGACCCGGTCTGGCAGATCGCCGGCATCAACGACTTCGACGGCGACGGGCAAGCCGACATCCTGTGGCGCCACACGACCAGCGGCAACACGATCCTGTGGCGCATGAGCGGCTTCGAGCGCCTGGCAACGGGCTCGATCGGCAACGTTCCTCCGGTCTGGGAGATCGCCGACACGAGCGACCTCGACGGCGACGCCAAGGCCGACATCCTCTGGCGCAACAGCTCGACCGGCGGAACAATCCTCTGGCGCATGGACGGCTTCACGGTCCTGGCCGCCGGGTCGATCGGCAACGTCGATCCCGTCTGGCAGGTGCAGATGGCACGTGGCCGGCGCGGCTTCGCCGTGACCGGCGACGCCTTGGGCCGCGAGATCCCGGTCAACAGCTTCACGACCGACGCTCAAGGCGTGCCTGCGGTCGCCCTGGCGGCCGACGGAGACTTCGTCGTGGCATGGCAGAGCAAGGGCCAGGACGACCCGTCTGATACCTCGTATACCACCGGTTACGGCGTCTTCGCCCAGCGCTTCGATGCCGCCGGCAACGCCCTGGATGGAGAGTTCCAGGTCAACACCTTCACCACCGGCCGCCAACGCGACGCCGCCGTCGCCAGCGACCCGGCGGGGAACTTTCTCGTCGTTTGGGGCGGCAACGGCACGGGCGACAGCTATGGCGTCTTTGCCCGCCGTTACGACGTCGCCGGCGCCGCGCTGGCACCCGAGTTTTTGGTCAACAGCTTCACCACCGGAACCCAACGGGTACCGGCCGCCGCCGTCGACGACGACGGCGACTTCGTCGTGGTCTGGGCCGGTTCCGCACAGGACGGCGACGGGAGCGGTATCTTCGCCCAGCGCTATGACGCCGCGGGCAACCCGCTCGGCGGCGAGTTCCCAGTCAACACGGTGGCCACGAACAACCAGGGCGATCCCGCCGTCGCCATGGACGCCGATGGAGACTTCGTCGTGGTTTGGCAGAGCGGTCTGCAGGACGGCGACGGTTACGGCGTTTTCGCGCGGCGCTTCGACGCCGCGGGCAGCCCCCTGGACACCCCGGAGTTCCAGGTCAACGTCTTCACGGCCGGCGATCAGGAGCGTCCCGGAGTCGCGATGGACGCAGACGGCGACTTCGCCGTAACCTGGCAGAGCTATGCACAGGATGGCAGCGATCTTGGCGTTTTCGCCCGGCTTTTCGATGCTGCGGGCGCCGCGCTCGGAGGCGAGATCCCGGTCAACAGCTTCACCACCGGCGCTCAAGGCAATCCCGCACTGGCCATGGACGGCGACGGCGACTTCGTCGTGGCCTGGGACACGCCGAACCAGGACGGCAATCTGGGCGGCGTCCTCGGCGTCTTCGCCCAGCGCTTCGACGCCGCCGGCAACCCGCTCGGCGGCGAGTTTCAGGTCAACACCTGGACCATCGGCGACCAGGAGCTGGCGGCCGTTGCCATGGACCCCGACGGCGACTTCGTCCTCGCGTGGGCGAGCGACGGCCAGGACGACCCGGCCGGTTTCTATGTGCCCGGGATCTTCGCCCAGCGCTACGCGGGCGCGGATGCCGGGCCCGGGGACTTCGACGCCGACGGCCGTACGGACATCCTGTGGCGCAACACGACGACCGGCAGCGCCGTTCTCTGGCAAATGGACGGCTTTACGAAGAAGGCCGCCGACTCGATCGGTGTCGTGGGCACCGATTGGCAAATCGTCGGCCTCGGCGACTTCGATGGCGACGGGCAGAGCGACGTGCTGTGGCGCAACACGGGCAACGGCAACACGATCCTGTGGCGCATGAGCGGGTTCAAGCGCCTCGAAGCCCGCTCGATCGGTGCGCCCGCCCTGGTCTGGGAGGTGAGCGGCGTGGGCGACCTCTCGGGCGACCAGAAGGCTGACATCGTCTGGCGCAATACAAGCACCGGCGCCACTGTCGTCTGGCAGATGGACGGCTTTGTCAAAGAGGCTTCGGCCTCGATCGGCGGCGTGCCCCTCGTCTGGCAGATAGAATAGAGGCGCGGGGTCTGGGCAGATCCAGGCGCAGGGGAAGGCATGCGCGCCGAATACCCGACGTGAACATGGCCGATGGCCTGGTTTCAGTCGAGAACGACGAGGTTCTCCGCGGAGGACTTGCCATTCCGGCCGGGTACCAATTCGTACTCGACCTTCTGGCCCTCGTTCAGGCCGTTCAGGCCCGCCCGCTCGACGGCGGAAATATGGACGAAGGCGTCTTGGGATCCATCGCTCGGCTGGATGAATCCATATCCCTTGACCGGATTGAACCACTTCACCGTTCCACTAGCCATGGCTGCTCCTTTCGAATGATCTGGTTGGCGCGAGCCGCGTTACGCGGTATCTTGATATCTCAGGGCTCCACCCTTTCTGGGAGTAGCGTGGCGTGGCGTGACTGCAACGGCCAGGAATCGCCAAGGTCATGTATAACCTGTGCCCTCCATTTGTCCTGTGCGGCGCCAATTCGCAAGGGAAGCAGACAAGGCCACCGCTTCAAAGCCGAAACCAGGGGCCAAGAGATGTACCTTTGTGAGATTGAGCGGTAAAGGTGATTTTATGGCTGAAGTGGAAAACGGGTTAGAGGATCCGGCCTTGGAGCGCTTTCCCGAGACCAAGGTTCGGTTGTGCTTGATGTGCCGCCGGGCGTTTGAAAGCGCTTGGGCCGGCGAACGGGTCTGTACGAAATGCAAATCGCAGAGCGGTTGGCGCAGTGGAGGCAGTGGCTTGTCGAGTTGACGCCGGAGGCTCCCGGTCGGTCTTTCTCCCAGCCCGTAACGGACACGATCGTGCCGGTGGGGAGCGCGGCGTGCCGCTTGTCCCCGGCCCCGGCCTGTGCCATACCACCGCCGCTTGCGGCTCCACGCCCCGAACGACTCGACAGCCTCGACAAACGCATCACGGAAATCGATGCCACGCCCAGCAAAACAGAGCCCCGTGCGTAAGGCGGTCTTTCCGGTCGGCGGCCTCGGCACCCGCTTCCTGCCGGCGACCAAGGCCCTGCCCAAGGAAATGCTGCCGGTGGTCGACAAGCCCTTGATCCAATATGCCGTCGAGGAGGCGCGTGCGGCCGGCGTCGAGGAGTTCATCTTCGTCACCGGGCGCGGCAAGTCCGCGATCGAGGATCACTTCGATCATAGCTGGGAGCTCCAGGAAAGCCTGACGGCGCGCGGCAAGCAGGCGGAACTCGCCGAGATCCAGTCCTGGCTGCCGGCGCCGGGCCAGGTCGCCTACACACGCCAGCAGGAGCCGCTCGGCCTCGGCCACGCGGTATGGTGCGCCCGGCACCTGGTCGGCGACGAGCCCTTCGCGGTGTTGCTGGCCGACGACCTGGTGCTGTCCGAGACCCCCTGCCTCGCACAGATGGCGAAGGTCTACGGCCGGGTCGGCGGCAACCTCGTGGCCGTGATGGACGTGCCGCGCGAGCAGACCGGGCGCTACGGCATCCTGGACGTGGTCCAGGACGACGGTCGGTTGGCCGAGGCCAAGGGCCTGGTGGAGAAGCCGCGGCCGGAGAAGGCGCCCTCGACCCTGTCGATCATTGGCCGCTACATCCTGCGGCCCGAGGTCTTCGCCGAGCTCGACCGCCGGGAGAAGGGCGCCGGCGGCGAGGTCCAGCTGACCGACGCCATGGCCCGGACGATCGGCAGGATCCCGTTCCACGGCCTGCGCTTCGAGGGGCGGCGCTTCGACTGCGGCAGCAAGGCAGGCTTCCTCGAGGCCAACATCGCTTTCGCCCTCGATCGCCCGGACCTGGGCGCCGAGATGAGCGAGATCCTGGGCCGCTACAAAGACGCACTGGAGAAGGCCTGATGCGTATCGCAATGATCGGAACGGGTTATGTCGGGCTCGTGTCCGGCGCCTGTTTCTCCGAATTCGGCTACCAGGTGGCCTGTGTCGACACGGACGCGGACAAGATCGCCCGCCTCGGGTGCGGCGAGATTCCGATCTACGAACCCGGGCTCGCCGACATGGTCAAGCGCAATACGGCCGCGGGCCGGCTGAGCTTCACGACCGAGCTGGCGGCAGCGGTCAAACCGGCCGATGCCGTGTTCATCGCGGTCGGCACGCCGCGCGACGAGTACGGCGGCCGCGCGGACCTGAGCTACGTCTATGCCGCGGCCCGCGAGGTCGCCGCTGCGCTGGACGGATACACCGTCGTCGTGACCAAGTCGACCGTGCCGGTCGGAACCGGGCGCGAGGTCGGGCGGATCATCGCGGAGACCCGCCCCGAGGCGGAGTTCGACGTGGTGTCCAACCCGGAGTTTCTGCGCGAGGGCTCGGCGATCAACGATTTCATGCGCCCCGACCGGGTCGTCATCGGCACGCAGGGCGAGCGGCCGCACGGCGTGATGCGTCTCGTCTACCGACCGCTCTACCTCAACGAGACGCCGATCCTGTTCACGGGCCTGGAGACCGCAGAGCTCACCAAATACGCGGCCAATGCCTTCCTCGCCACCAAGGTCACCTTCATCAACGAGATCGCCGACCTCTGCGAAAGTGTCGGCGGCGATGTGCACGACGTGGCCAGGGGGATCGGGCTGGACGGGCGGATCGGGGCCAAGTTCCTGCACGCCGGACCGGGATTCGGCGGGTCGTGCTTTCCCAAGGACACCCTGGCGCTCGCACAAACGGCCAGGGATGCCGGTGCGCCGGCCCGGATCGTCGAGACCGTGATCGAGGTCAACGAGGACCGCAAGACGCGCATGGCCGAGCGGGTCATCGCCCAGTGCGGCGGCTCGGTCGAGAACAAGCGGATTGCGGTCCTGGGGGTCACCTTCAAGCCGAACACGGACGACATGCGTGCCGCGCCCAGCCTGGACATCCTGCCGGTGCTGCTGGCGGCCGGCGCGCACGTGTACGCCTTCGATCCGGAGGGCATGACCGCGGCCAAGCCCCTTCTGGAGGGGGTGGTCTGGTGCGAGGACGCCTATCAGACCATGGAAGGCGCGGACGCACTGGTCATCATCACCGAATGGAACCAGTTTCGCGCGCTCGATCTGGCGCGCATCAGGTCGCTCATGCGGACACCGATGTTGGTCGACCTGCGCAACATCTACACCCCCGGCGACGTCGCCGCGGCCGGTATCCGTTACAGCTGCGTCGGGCGCCCGACCTTCGAGCCGGAGTCGGGGGCATGACCGGCGGGCATCGCTTCGATCCCACGATTCTCCGCGAGTACGACATCCGCGGCGTTGTCGGGCGGACCCTGTCGCTTGACGACGCCCGTATTCTAGGCCGCGCTTTCGGCACCCTGGCCCGGCGCCGGGGCGCCGGGGCGCTCGCCGTCGGCTACGACGGCCGGCTGTCCTCGCCGGAGCTCGAGGCCGCCCTGGTCGAGGGCCTGGTTGCCTCCGGACTGGATGTGCTCAGGATCGGCCGCGGGCCGACCCCGATGCTGTACTTCGCGGCCTGCACCCTGCCGGTCGGCGGCGGCATCATGGTGACAGGCTCGCACAACCCGCCCGACCACAACGGATTCAAGATGACCCTGGGCGGGGCCTCGTTCTTCGGCGCGGATATCCAGGAGTTGGGCCGGATCGCCGCGGCGGGGGATTTCGAGGCGGGCACCGGCCGGATCTCCGAGCAGCCGGTCTTCGACGCCTATGTCGAACGCCTGCTCGCGGACTACGACGGCACGCGCCCGTTGAAGGTGGTCTGGGACGCGGGCAACGGCGCCGCCGGCGAGGTCATGACCGCGCTGACCGCGCGCCTTCCGGGCGAGCACGCCCTGCTCAACGAGGTGATCGACGGAACCTTTCCGGCCCATCACCCGGACCCGACGGTGCCCGAAAACCTGGTGCAGCTCCAGGAATCCGTGCGGGCCTCGGGCGCGGATCTGGGCATCGCCTTCGACGGCGACGGCGACCGGATCGGCGCGCTCGACGGCCTGGGCCGGATCCTCTGGGGCGACCAGATCATGCTCTACCTGGCGCGCGACGTGCTGAAGCAACACCCGGGGGCCACGATCATTGCCGACGTCAAGGCGAGCCAGGTCCTGTTCGACGGGATCGCCGAGGCCGGCGGCCGACCGCTCATGTGGAAGACCGGCCATTCGCTGATCAAGTCCAAGATGGCCGAGACCGGTTCGCCCTTCGCCGGCGAGATGAGCGCCCACCTGTTCTTCGCCGACCGCTACTACGGCTACGACGACGCGCTCTATGCGGCGGTGCGCCTGATCGGGGTTATCGGCCGTTCGGGCCTCAGTCTTGCCGAGTACCGTGATTCCCTGCCGCCGCTGGTCAACACGCCCGAGCTGCGTTTTCCCTGCCCGGAGGACCGCAAGTGGACGGTGGTGGAGGAGGTGCGCGCGCGTCTCGCGGCCGAGGGCGCCGAGATCATCGACATCGACGGCGTGCGGGTCAAGACGGCCGAGGGCTGGTGGCTGTTGCGGGCCTCCAATACCCAGGACGTCCTGGTCGCCCGCTGCGAGGCGGCCGACGAGGCAGGACTGGGCAAACTGAAGGCGGCGCTGGCCACCCAGCTCGAAGCCAGCGGCCTCAGCTTCCCGGCCGAGTGAGACGGCGGCGCGGCTAGTTGGCGGGCTGGTCGTTGAGGGCGAGCTTGACGCCGTCCTTGGACTGGACCACCAGGCAGTCGATCTCGAGCGACTTCAGACGGCGGCAGGCGGTGCGCGCCTTGGTCTTGCTCAGGCCCATGAGCCGTGCCCGGTAGAGCGGTCCCTGGACGCCCTGAACCAAGGGGATCACGACCTGTGTGTCGCCCAGGATTCCGGGCAAGCGTTCGGCCGCGTCGTGGGCCGCCTTCCTGGCCGGGCTGAGACTGTAGAAGGCCCCCACCTGGACGCCCCAGCTGCCCGTCCTGGCGAGCTGCCGTGCCGCCTCGGTCACCCTGCGCCCGTTATTCTTCGGAGCCCTTTCCGTCCTGACGCCGGCGGTCTTCGCCGGCGTCGGCACATGGTGCATGCCCGGCGGCAAGAGCGAGATCGGCGCACGTGCGGTGACTTGGGTCTGTTTGGGCTTGGACTCTGGCGGCCCGGGCGGCGCGTCGCCTTCGGCCAGCGGCGCAGCGGGTTTGGCCGGGGGCGGGCTGGGCACCGAGGCCTGGGCCGTGGTCGTCGCTAGATTCGCGGGTTTCGACGCCGGCACCTTGGACGCGATGCCCCTGATGACGACCGGCATGGCAAAGCCCTTGTCGAGCAGGCTGGCCATGTGGCGGTCGCGCGCCCTGGCCGTCTTGCCGCCGAACACGACGGCGATCAGGCGCCGACCGTTGCGCACGGTCGAGGTGGCGAGGTTGTAGCCCGAGGCCCGGGTATAGCCGGTCTTCAGGCCGTCTGTGCCGCTGTAGCTCTTCAGAAGCTTGTTGTGATTGCGGTAGGTGCGGCCTTTGTAGCGGAAGCTCTTGGCCGAGAAGTACCTGTAGAACTGCGGAAAATCGACGATCAACGCGCGGGCCAGCATGGCCATGTCGCGCGCCGTGGAGAGCTGCCGGCGGTCATGCAGGCCGGAGGCGTTGCGGAAGCGGGTGCGCGTCATGCCGAGCGCCGCCGCCTTCTTGGTCATACGGCGGGCGAAGCCGCCCTCGCTGCCGGCCAGCGCCTCGGCGAGCACCACGGCGGCGTCATTGGCCGACTTGGTGACCAGCGCCAGGATCGCGTTCTCGACCGAGATCGTCTGACCGCGCTTCAGGCCGAGCCGCGAGGCCGGCATGCGCGCGGCGCGCCACGAAACGTTCAGCGCCTGCTTCGCCTCGAGCCGGCCGGACTGCAAGGCCTCGAAGGCGAGATAGAGCGTCATCATCTTAGTCAGCGAGGCCGGATAGTTGCGCGTGTTGGCGTTGACCTCGTGCAGCACGTCGCCCGTGCCGGCATCGATTACGATGGACGCATAACGGGCCCGGGCCGGGCCGGGTATCGTCGCCATCGCCGCCACCAGGCAGACGAGCGCCAAAAGGCCGGCGCGACGTCCGATCTTCGCTGCTTTCTTCAGGGTCATGCCCGTTCGACTTGAAGCGCCCTTATTGAGTAAGACCGTGATTCGATTACGAATCTACGGAATTAACCACGTCTTGTCCAGGATAAGGCTCCAGATCTTACCATGGCGTTAATCATAGACGGACCTCGACCAGGGACACGGTGAAGCGGTGATCACGTTATGTTCTTCAACCGTTTGATGGCGGACCAGGCGCCCCCCAGCGCCGTGCGTTCGGCGGCCCTCGCCCTGTGGCGGCTTCAAAAAAGGTGTCTGACACCTTTTTTCACCTTTTTTGAAGCTTTTTTCGCAAAGGAATCGGCCGTGCGGATGCCGGACGCTCAGGCCCTGGCCGGCGGTGGGTTGCCGGGGATCGGCTCGCCCTGCAGCGAGGGGTGGCTGCGCTGGTACTGGGGTGGAAACGCGGCCTGGGCGCCCAGCGCCTCGGCCGCGTGCCAGGGCCAGCGCGGGTTGAACAGCATCATCCGGGCCAGGGCGACCAAGTCGGCCTGACCGCTCCGCACGATGGTCTCCGCCTGGCGCGGCTCGGTGACGAGGCCGACGGCGATCGTGGTCAGGCCGCTCAGCCGCTTCACCTCGGCGGCAAACCCGGTCTGGTAGCCCGGGCCGGCCTCGACCGCCTGGGCGGGGGCCAGGCCGCCGCTGGAAACGTCGATGAAATCGCAACCGCGCTCCTTGAGCGCCAGGGCCAAGGCGATGCTGCCCGCCAGGTCCCAGCCGCCCTCGATCCAGTCGCTCGCCGAGATCCGGATGCCGAGCGGCCGGTCCTGGGGCCAGGCGCCGCGGACCGCCTCGAACACCTCGAGCGGGAAGCGCATGCGGTTCTCCAGGCTGCCGCCGTAGGCGTCCTCCCGCCGGTTGCTGAGCGGCGAGAGGAACTGGTGCAGCAGGTAGCCGTGGGCGGCGTGGATCTCGATCAGATCGAAGTCGAGGCGCAGCGCCCGCTCTGCGGCCTGCACGAAGGCGCCCTTGATCCGTGCCAGTCCCTCGCCGTCGAGCGCCGTGGGTTCCGGCCCGCCCGGCGCATAGGGCAGGGCCGAGGGCGCCACGGTCCGCCAGCCCCCGTCGTCGGCGGCCAGCGGCTTGCCGCCGCGCCAGGGTACCGCGGACGAGGCCTTGCGCCCGGCGTGGGCCAGCTGAAGGCCGAGCTTGGCGTTGCCGTAGGCCCGGCAGAACCGGACGATCCGGGCCAGACCGGCCTCGTTCTCGTCGGAGTAGAGCCCGACGCAGCCCGGGGTGATGCGGCCCTCGGGCTCGACCCCAGTGGCCTCGACGAAGACCAGCCCGGCGCCTGAGACAGCGAACTGGCCCAGATGCATCAGGTGCCAATCGCCGACCGTGCCGTCCCGCGCCGTGTATTGGCACATCGGCGACACGACGATCCGGTTGGCCAGCTTCAGGCCGCGGAGCGCGATCGGTGCGAACAGCTTGCTTGTCATGGGGACTCCGTCCTCGATATGTCGTCCTGGCGTGGGTCGCGCGGGCTTCAATAGACCCCGCTGCCGCTGCTATTCGTCGGTCACCAGCGAGAGCCGCGCGGCCGGGCCGCCGGGCAGCAGGTGCTCGGTCCAGGGACCGTCGGGCATGTCGCCGGCCAGCTTTGTGAGGTGCTCGTTCCACCAGCTGCGCTGTTGGGAGAGGTCGTCGTAGTCGTAGTGCACCGCGCGCCAGACGCGGTCGGCCGCGGCATAGCTCAGCAGGTCGAGCGGAAAGCCCACGTCGGCGGAGCTGAAGCGGGTCGAGTCGAAGGACAGATAGGCCAGCTTGAGCGCGGTCCGCATCGCGGTCTCGTAGCCGAGCGACCGATCGAGGATCGGCTTGCCGTAGGCAGTGGCGCCGATCGACAGATAGGGCGTGCGCCGCTCGACCTCGATCCAGTTGGCCTCCGGATAGATCAGGAACATGCGCGGTTCGGCGTCCCCGGCCAGTTGCCCGGCCAGGATCGAATGCAGGTTGAAGGCGAGCTTCGAATCCTCGAGTGCCTGGCGGTCCTCCTCGGCGACTTGCCTCAGACAGCGGGTGTAGAGCTCGACGGCGTCGAGCAGGGCGCGCGGGCCCTCGGGCGCTTCCCGGCCCAGCGCGCGGTCGAAGAAGGCCAGGGCCTTGTCGCGCAGCGAGCGCAGCCCCGAGGTCATCACGCAGACCTCGGCGCCACCCGGGCCGTGCAGCGAGATCTTTCGCACGCTGGAGACCTGGCTGCCGCTGGTCACCCGGCCGTCGGCGAGGCACACCAGACCGTCCTGGATCTTGATGCCGAGGCAATAGGTCATGGGCGTGGCGGCTCCTTGTGCGCTGCGAGGGCGCGAGTGTGGCACGGCCCTTCTGGTTCGGGCAAGTGGCTGTCGAATGCCGGGACTGCGTGTATGCTGCACCGCACAAAAAACCCTTGACAGCGAGCTTTTCTGGCCTATCTTTACGGTCATATTGCAGTGCAACAAAATCTTCGTCGACAACAACGGGCCCGGCGGCTTTCCGGTAGCCGGCCCGGGCACGGTTCGAGCGAAGAGAAACCCCCAGGAGTGGAACGAAATGGCTAGCAAGAAGTCCGGCACCAAGCCCGTCAAGGCGGCCAAGCCAGCCAAGGTGGCTGCGCTCGCCGCTGTCACCAAGGAGCCCGTCGAACCCGTCGAGCCCACCGAGACCCCCGTCACTGTCGCCCCCGCCGCCAAGGAGCCTGTCGAGGCCACCGAGGCCACCGAGGCCCCCGCCGCTGTCGCCAAGGAGACTGTCGAGGCGGTCGTCAAGGCCGGCGCCGAGGCGGCTTCGGCCGGTTACGAGAAGGCTGCGGCGATCACCAAGGAGCAGGTCGACAGGACCTCCAAGGCTGTTTTCAAGGGCTACGGCGACTTCGCCACGCTCGGTCAGGAGAACGTCGACGCCGTGGTCAAGTCCGGCAACATCGCCGCCAAGGGTTTCGAGGCCCTGAGCCAGGAGGTGATGGCTTTCGCGCGCAACTCGCTCGAGGGCAACGTCGCGGCGACCAAGGCGATCCTCGGCGCCAAGGATCTGCGCGAGGTGGCCAATCTGCAGAGTGCATACACCCGCCGCAGTTTCGACCAGGCCCTGGCCGAGAGCGCCAAGCTGACCGAGATGTCGGTCAAGGTGGCCAACGAGGCGATGCAGCCGATCCAGGCTCGGGTTACCGTGACCGTCGGAAAGCTGATCAAGCCGGTCGCCGCCTGACCCGCTCGTTTCGAGATCGATCCCTGCCAAGACCCGGCGCCTGGCGCCGGGTCTTTTTTTGGTTGGGGTAAGGCCCCATTATTTAGTATTGGTGCACACTGTTGGGTCCGGTCCAGGGGCCGGGCACGATTTCGCTCTTTTCCAGACCGGGTAAATCCCAATATCATCTACCAGGAGCGTTGAGGCCCGGACCGGGCCGGGAGCGATGAGCGCTATTTCGGGTTGAGCATGAGCGGCACGGACAAAGATCAGGACCAGACGCCCTCGACCGGCACCGTCGTCGAGACCAAGCCGAAGACGAAAAAGCCGTCGATGTACAAGGTGCTGATGCTGAACGACGACTACACGCCGATGGAATTCGTCGTACATGTGCTGGAGCGCTTTTTCGGCAAACGCCGCGAGGAGGCGACGCGTATCATGCTGCACGTGCACCGGCGCGGCGTCGGTATCTGCGGCGTGTTCACCTACGAGGTGGCGGAAACCAAGGTCACCCAGGTGGTCGATTACGCCCGCAAGCATCAGCACCCCTTGCAGTGCACTCTGGAAAAGGAGTAAGTGGGAGCATGCTCTCTGCCAATCTGGAACAGACGCTGCATCGGGCGCTGGCCTACGCCAACGAACGTCGGCACGAATATGCCACGCTGGAGCACCTGCTGCTCGCGCTCACCGAGGACACCGACGCGGTCGCCGTGCTGCGCGCCTGCGACGTCAGTCTCGAGCGCCTGCGCGGCGAACTCGGCGATTACGTGGACAACGAGCTGGCCAGCCTGATCACCGCCCAGGCCGGCGACGCCAAGCCGACCGCCGGGTTCCAGCGCGTCCTGCAGCGCGCGGCCATCCATGTGCAGTCTTCGGGCCGGGAGGAGGTGACCGGGGCCAACGTACTGGTCGCCATGTTCTCCGAGCGTGAGAGCAATGCGGTCTTTTTCCTGCAGGAGCAGGAGATGAGCCGCCTGGATGCGGTCAATTACATCAGCCACGGCATCGCCAAGGTCCAGGGCAAGGAAGAGGGCCGCACGGTGCACGGCGCCGACGAGGAGGCGGCCCCCGAGAAAGTGGTGCGCAAGGGACACGAGGCGCTCGACTCCTATTGTGTCGACCTGAACGCCAAGGCGCGCGACGGCCGGATCGATCCGCTGATCGGCCGCGAGCCGGAGATCGAGCGGACGATCCAGGTGTTGTGCCGGCGGACCAAGAACAATCCGCTCTACGTCGGCGAGCCGGGCGTCGGCAAGACGGCGATCGCCGAGGGGCTGGCCCGGCGGATCGTCGGCGGCGAGGTGCCCGAGGTCCTCAAGGAGGCGACCATCTACGCCCTCGACCTGGGCGCGCTTCTCGCCGGCACCCGCTACCGGGGCGACTTCGAGGAGCGCCTCAAGGCGGTGATCGGCGAGCTCGAGGGTCAGGACAACGCGGTCCTGTTCATCGACGAGATCCATACGGTGATCGGGGCCGGGGCCACGTCGGGCGGCGCCATGGACGCCTCGAACCTGCTCAAGCCGGCGCTGCAGAGCGGCACGCTGAGGTGCATCGGCTCGACCACCTACAAGGAATACCGCAACTACTTCGAGAAGGACCGGGCGCTGGTCCGCCGCTTCCAGAAGATCGACATCAACGAGCCCTCCAAGGACGAGGCGATCAAGATCCTCTTGGGTCTGAAGCCGAGCTTCGAGGACCATCACAAGGTTCGCTACAGCAACGGGGCGATCAAGGCGGCGGTCGAGCTGTCGACCCGCTACATCCACGACCGCAAGCTGCCGGACAAGGCGATCGACGTGATCGACGAGGTCGGCGCGGCGCAGATGCTCAAGCCAGTGGCCCAGCGGCGCAAAACCGTGGGTGTCAAGGACATCGAGGAGATCGTCTCCAAGATGGCGCGGGTGCCGATCAAGCACGTCAATGCGCGCGACAAGGAGCTGCTCCGCAACCTGGATGCCGACCTCAAAGCCGTGGTCTTCGGTCAGGACGAAGCGATCGGGTC
>Ga0224508_10000924_pt1 | contig 27085 bp, 22 predicted proteins | sample SF_Jan12_sed_USG_4_FD_170157 | JGI IMG/M metagenome (GOLD analysis project Ga0224508, IMG submission 170157) | Sediment microbial communities from San Francisco Bay, California, United States - SF_Jan12_sed_USGS_21 | ecosystem: Environmental > Aquatic > Marine > Sediment | place: USA... | reverse complement strand
CGTGGTGGCCAATATTGAATCCACCGTGCAATCGATTCAACGCGCGGTGGAAGAAGCCGAGTTGATGGCAGGGTGCCAGATTTATTCGGTGTTTGTCGGTATCGCGGGCGCACATATCAACAGCTTTAACTCTCACGGCGTGGTCGCGATACGCGACAAAGAAGTCAACCATGGTGATGTCGAGCGGGTTATCGAAGCAGCGCGTGCGCTGGCGATTCCGAATGATCAACAGATTTTGCATATATTGCCGCAGGATTTCGTTATTGACGGGCAAGAAGGTATCCGTGAACCCGTCGGCATGAGTGGCGTGCGTATGGAAGCCAAAGTTCACATTATTACCGGCGCCGTCAGCGCGGCCCAGAATATTGTTAAATGTGTGCGGCGTTGCGGTCTCGAAGTGGACGACATTATTCTGGAGCAGCTGGCGTCCAGTTATTCGGTATTGACGGAAGATGAAAAAGACCTCGGTGTCTGCATTATCGACATCGGTGGTGGCACCACGGATATCGCAGTGTTCACCGAAGGTGCTATACGCCACACAGCAGTCATTCCTATTGCCGGCGACCAAATTACCAACGACATCGCGGTAGCGATTCGTACACCCACTCAGGCAGCGGAAGATATCAAGGTCCAATACGGCTGTGCTTTAACCCAATTAGCTAATCCTGACGAGACCATAGAGACGCCGAGTGTCGGTGACAGACCACCACGCAAACTGGCGCGTCAGACACTAGCCGAAGTCGTCGAGCCGCGTATAGAAGAATTATTTGGACTTGCGCAAAACGAATTACGCCGCAGCGGTTTTGAGGAGCTGATCGGTTCTGGCATTGTTTTGACCGGCGGCAGTTCACGCATGGAAGGCATGGTGGAACTGGGTGAAGAAGTATTTCACATGCCGGTTCGATTAGGGGTACCGCAATATGTCGGCGGCTTGAGCGAAGTTGTGCGTAGCCCGATCTATTCCACCGGTGTCGGGCTGATTCAATTTGGACACACTAATCGCGGGGGAAATATTCCTCGTGACGACAGTGCGTCAGTTTTTCAAAGCGTGTTTGCACGCATGAAAAGCTGGTTTCAGGGCAACTTTTAAGGCGCAGTAAACATGCTTAACACTTTTTCCAATCCATCTTTATCCATTCAACCACTTAATCTATTACCCATTGCGGAGGTCTACCATGTTTGAAATTCTGGAATCCGTTGGCCAACAGGCTGTCATCAAAGTTATCGGTATCGGCGGCGGCGGCGGAAATGCCGTTGACCATATGGTGGCGACAACCATGGAGGGAGTCGAGTTCATCAATGCCAATACTGACGGGCAGACGCTGCAACGTTCCAATGCCAACACCTTGTTGCAGATCGGTGAGCATTTAACCAAAGGCCTTGGCGCGGGCGCCAACCCCGAAGTGGGCCGGCAGGCAGCGCTGGAAGACCGCGACCGTATTGCAGACGCAATTGATGGTGCTGATATGGTATTTCTGACTTGCGGCATGGGTGGCGGTACTGGTACCGGCGCGGCACCTATCGTGGCGCAGCTGGCCAAGGAAAAAGGCATTTTGACTGTCGCCGTGGTGACCCGTCCGTTCCCATTTGAAGGCAAAAAACGCATGGCCATGGCCGAGCACGGCATCCAGGAGCTGGGTCAACACGTCGATTCGCTGATTACCATTCCGAATGAAAAAGTATTGGATGTAATGGGTAAACAAGCGACCTTGTTGGACGCATTCGCCCGCGCCAATGAAGTGTTGCACAATGCGGTGCAGGGTATTTCCGAATTGATTACCCGGCCTGGTTTGATCAATGTCGACTTTGCCGATGTGCGTACTGTCATGTCGGAGATGGGTATGGCCATGATGGGTTCGGCATCGGCCAGTGGCGACGAGCGTGCACGCGAGGCGGCGCGTGCCGCGGTATCCAGTCCATTGTTGGAAGACATTAATATTCATGGTGCCAAAGGCATTCTGGTCAATATCACTGCAGGTCTGGACATGGCTATCGGTGAATTTCAGGAAGTGGGTGACGTGGTACATGAATTTGCCTCTGATGAAGCCACCGTCGTTATCGGCACGGTGCTGGATCCAGAAATGAAAGGTGATTTACGTGTCACCATGGTGGCGACGGGTATTGGTGTCGAGCAACAAGGCAAACAACAAAAACCTTACAAAGTCGTGCACGCCCGGGCCAGGCAACCGGAGTATCAGCAACTGGACCGGCCGACCGTAATTCGGCAAAAACGCGTCGCCCAGGTAAGTGGCTCGGGTGGTGGTTCAGCCGCTGTTCAGGACGAATCGAATATGGACTATTTGGACATACCCGCTTTTTTGCGTCGTCAGGCTGATTAAGCAAATTCAGCTAAAAAGATGCGCTGAATGGCGACGTTTTCGGTACACAATCGGGGCCAAGTGGTGTAGGATTCGCCACCGCCCCGGGCGGGTGTTTTGACGGGAAACACATCGAACAACAAACAATCAATTCACTAATTCACAACTTCCACACCTGATGATTAAGCAACGTACGCTGAAGAATGTAATCCGCGCGACCGGCGTAGGTTTGCATACAGGTGACAAGGTGTTTTTGACTTTGCGTCCGGCACCGGTTGATAGTGGTGTCGTATTTCGTCGGGTTGACCTCGATCCGGTGGTGGAATTACCAGCGCGGCCGGAGAATGTCGGTGATACGCGACTTTCCACCACATTGAAATGCAGTGACACGCATATTTCCACCATAGAACACCTGATGTCGGCTTTTGCCGGTCTTGGCATCGATAATGCTTATGTCGATCTGACAGCACCCGAAGTGCCGATTATGGACGGCAGCGCCGGTCCATTTGTGTTTTTGCTGCAATCGGCGGGTATTGAGGAGCAAAACAAGGCCAAGCAGTTTATTCGAATCAAAAAGACCGTCGAGGTTAAAGATGGCGACAAATGGGTGCGTTTCAGCCCATTAGACGGCTTTAAAGTGACGTTCACCATCGATTTTGACCATCCGATTTTTCAGAATTCAGCACAAAAGGCATCGGTGGATTTTTCAACGACCTCTTTTGTTAAAGAGGTTAGCCGGGCGCGCACTTTCGGATTCATGCAGGACGTGGAAGCGTTACGTGAGGCGGGTTTGGCACGTGGTGGCAGCCTGAATAACACGATTGTTATGGATTCCTTCCACGTGTTGAATGAAGACGGCCTGCGTTATGACGATGAATTCGTCAAACACAAAGTGTTGGATGCCATCGGTGACTTGTATTTGCTCGGTCATCCGTTAATTGGCGCATTTGACGCGCACAAATCCGGTCATGCACTGAATAATCGCATTTTGCGAGAAATGGTAGCAGATGAATCCGCCTGGGAGTTGGTGAGTTTTGATGATCCGCAACAGGCTCCTATTGCGTTCATGACACCAGCCGCCGCTGTAGTTTAAGTCGAACTAATCCAACAACTCCGGGTTTTTGCGTTCACTGAGCCGTTTCAGGCTCGATTTCAAGCTTTCGTGTTGTACATTCTGGGCGGTCTGACGCAGGATTTTCGCCGCATCCGCTGGGATTTCGCGTTTAAGCCTGGGTCTGCTTTGCTCGATCTTGTTGGAATTTTGCGGTATCACACGGATACGCAGCTCCATGACATCGAGGCCCTGGTCGATCAAGCCTTGTTGCAGTGAGATTTTTTGATGCATTAGTGCATTTCCCCACAAGGGGGAATCCGCATAAACCGTTAATATTGATCCCTTGAAGGCAATAATTTCGGTATGATTCACCCATTCCGGCGCACATACTTGTCGCCATGCGTTACGCACCTGCTGTAACTTCGCGATGTCTAATTCGCTGAATTGGTGGTCAAGGATTTGTGACAGCGGATTAAACGATGATTGTGTGCGCGGCTGCATGTTTTACGACACTTGAAAACAGCAAAACAAGTCATTATCAGAATAACTGAACATATGCGTATTATCTGGACAGCCGAACGTGGCGGCAAGGTTTTAATGCGAATGATTCACCCGCTGGTGATGACGGGTTTTGTCGTGAGTGTTCTGGGCATCGGTTTTGCCGCAGGCTGGTTAAGTTATAGCGACAAAGTGGCAAGTCTCGCGCCTGAAAATCAAACTGAGCAAGCTGGTGATACCTGGCAACAAGGACTGGCGCATAAGGTGTTGCGTCAAAGTGGGATTATTTCCCAACAAGAAGCCGATATTGACCGGGCGAAGCGAGAAACACGGCATCAGGTCGAGGCACTGGGCGCTCGTTTGGGTATTTTGCAAGCAGAAGTGTTACGCCTGAATGCATTGGGCCGTCGCCTGAGCGATGTGGCGAGCCTGGACGAAGGTGAATTCAATTTTTCCAGTGTCCCGGCCGTTGGTGGTCCGGCACCATTGTTAGAAACGGAATCCGGGTTGGGTGCGGCATTTAGCAATGACAATTTACTGGTTACCCTGGAAAATCTTTCCTCGGAGGTGGTACGCAACAAGAATCAATTGTTGCTGCTTGAAACGTTAATTATTGATCGCAAGCTGGATTATGCGCGTTCACCGGATGTGTGGCCGACGGCAACAGGCTGGGTGTCGTCCGGGTTTGGCAAACGCCGCGATCCGATAAGCGGGCGTAAGGCATTTCATGAGGGTATCGATATCGCCGCCGACGCGGGTACGTTGATCAAGGCGGTCGCATCAGGTGTAGTCATCGATGCCGGTAAAGACGGGCAGTACGGTTTAGTGGTTGAGATTAACCATGGTGATGGTGTTATTACCCGTTATGCACACACTGGCGCGTTGAGTGTTAAGACGGGGGACAAGGTTAAAAAGGGTCAGGTGATTGCGATCGTTGGCAGTAGTGGTCGTTCCACCGGACCGCATCTTCATTTTGAAGTCATTAGTAATTCAAAGCACATCGATCCGCGCAAATATCTGCTTACTTCCGGTTGAACGCCCCCGTTTTCATTTTCCGCTTCGTTACAACACCGGATTATCTCTCAAGGAGCTTAGCGTTTTATGTTAGGTAAGTTAGTTACCAAGGTCGTCGGTAGCCGTAATCAACGGTTGTTGAAGCGATTGTCCAAATCCGTCGCCACCATCAACGCGTTCGAAGAAGAGCTCAAGGCATTGAGTGATGACGATTTGGCGGCAAGGACGCCAGCCTTGCGCGAACGTGTCGAGCAAGGCGAAGCAATGGATGCCATTCTGCCAGAGGCATTCGCCGTGGTGCGTGAGGCCGGCCGGCGGGTGTTGGACATGCGTCATTTCGACGTGCAGTTAATCGGTGGCATGGTATTGCACCAGGGCAAGATCGCCGAGATGCGCACTGGTGAGGGTAAAACCCTGGTCGCGACCTTGCCGGCTTATCTCAACGCGCTGACGGGCAATCCGGTGCATATCATCACCGTAAACGATTATCTGGCTGCCCGTGACGCCGATTGGATGGGCAAGATTTATAAGTTTTTGGGTTTAACCGTTGGTGTGGTGGTGTCAGGTCAGGATGGCACGGCAAAACGTGAGGCTTATGCTTGCGACATTGTTTACGGCACTAATAACGAATTCGGTTTTGACTATTTGCGTGACAACATGGCGTTTCGCGCGGAAGATCGCATGCAGCGCAAGTTGACTTACGCGATCATCGATGAGGTTGATTCGATTCTGATTGATGAAGCGCGAACGCCGCTAATTATTTCCGGCCCCGCCGAAGAAAGTACCGGTCTTTATACCGAGATTGACAAGCTCATCCCGAAATTAACTAAACAAAAAGATGAGGAAGGACCTGGCGACTATAGTGTCGACGAAAAAGCCAAACAGGTTTTTTTGACCGAAGACGGTCACGAAAACAGCGAGCGAATGTTGGAAGAGATCGGTTTGTTACCCGAGAGCAGTAGTCTTTACGATGTCATCAACATTGGCTTATTGCACCACCTTAATGCAGCATTGCGTGCGCATACCATGTTCACCAGGAACGTGGACTACATTGTGCGCGATAACCAGGTGATTATTATCGATGAATTCACCGGTCGCATGATGCCGGGACGGCGCTGGTCGGATGGTCTGCATCAGGCGGTTGAGGCGAAAGAAGGCGCTCAGATTCAGCAGGAAAACCAAACCCTCGCGTCGATTACGTTTCAAAATCTGTTTCGTTTGTATGACAAGCTGTCCGGCATGACAGGTACGGCGGACACCGAGGCGGAGGAGTTGCAACAGATTTATAGTTTGGAAGTCGTGGTGATACCAACCCATCATCCGATGGTTCGCGAAGATCATTCGGATCTGGTGTATCGCACCGGCAAAGAAAAATTTACTGCAATCATCGATGCGATTAAAGACTGCAACAAAAAAGCCCAACCTGTACTCGTCGGCACAGCATCTATCGATTCGTCGGAGTATTTAGCCAAACTGCTGAAAGAGCAAAATATTAAGCACGAAATACTCAACGCGAAACAACATGAACGCGAGGCGAATATTATTGCTCAAGCCGGACGACCAGGTGCCGTCACTATTGCGACAAACATGGCCGGTCGCGGTACGGATATTGTGTTGGGTGGTAACGTGGAGATGGAAATTCTGGATGCGGGTGACGTGTCGGCCAGCGATGAAGAAAGCCTGCGCCAGGCCTGGCAGGAGCGACATAATCAGGTCATCGATGCGGGTGGATTGCACGTTTTGGGTACCGAGCGTAATGAATCACGTCGAGTGGATAATCAGTTACGTGGTCGATGCGGACGACAGGGAGATCCGGGGTCCAGCCGATTTTACTTGTCCATGGAAGATAACTTGATGCGTATCTTTGGATCGGACAAAGTATCCAATCTGATGCAAAAACTCGGTATGGAAGAGGGCGAGGCAATAGAACATACCTGGGTGACACGGGCGATTGAGAATTCCCAGCGCAAGGTCGAAGGACGTAACTTCGATATCCGCAAACAATTGCTTGAGTTTGATGACGTTGCTAACGAGCAGCGTAAAGTAGTGTATGAACAACGCAATACCTTGATGGATGTCGATGATATTTCAGATCACATTATTTCCGTGCGTTCAGAAGTAATAAACGATGTTACTAATCGTAGTATCCCGCAACAGAGCATGGAAGAGCAGTGGGATTTGGAAGGTCTGGAAGAAGACATTACGGAAGAATTTGGTATTAACCTGCCGGTGTCGCAATGGTTAAAAGAAGACGATAGCCTGCACGAAGAAAGTTTACGCAGCCGAATTGAATCCGAGATCACCGATGCGTACGAAAAGAAAGGTGAAGCGGTCGGTGCAGATGTCATGCGCCATTTAGAGAAAGCCGTCATGTTGAAAGTGTTGGACGAACAATGGAAAGAACATTTGGCCAACATGGATCATTTGCGTCAGGGTATCGGCTTACGGTCATACGCGCAAAAGAATCCAAAACAAGAATACAAACGCGAGTCGTTTGAGTTATTCACATCAATGCTGGATCGTGTGCGTCATGAAGTAATTACGATTTTGTCCAAAATTCAGATTCAAACTGAAAACGAAGTCGAATCGATGGAGGCTGAGCGACGCGAGTCGCAACAAATGGAATTTTTGCATCCGGATGCGGATGCGTCAGGCTTGCCACCTGAAGAAGAAACAGAGTTTGGCGGTGAACCGGGGCAGGCCGCGGTGGCCGCCAAACCAGCTGCTCAACCTTATGTTCGTTCAGGCCGGAAAGTCGGGCGTAACGAACCTTGCCCGTGTGGTTCAGGTAAGAAGTACAAACAGTGCCACGGTAAGTTGAATTAAGCTATTGGCAATCAGCTGTCTATTTTTACTAGTCAGTGGGTAGGAGCCAGCTTGCTGGCGAATTGATATTGCTCCATTGACCGCGAGGGATGATGGAAGTGTTGGCGCTGCAGGAGCAGACGGCAGTCTCGCGAATTGAATTCGTAACGGACTTGTTCGCGAGCAAGCTCGCTCCTACAAAAGACAATGTGTCATTGCGAGCGTAGCGAAGCAATCTCTTCTATGGCTGTCGGCTATCGACCTTCAGCGGTTATTGGTCTGTCTTGTGGGAGCGGCGCCTCGCCGCGATAGGTTTGGCTCGATACTTCGCTCACCTCGTTCGGTCAGGATGACGTAGAATATTGTCATGGTCACCCTTAAATTTACCGCAAGCGTGCATTGTGCTGCCTTCTCCATTTTTTGTATCCGTTCACTGTCCATGCTTGTCTCATTCTGCAGGTAGGACGGGAGTATAGTATCCGATGAAGCGATCACCGCTAGTACCTGCCGGTTTTCCCACAATGCCAATAATCGACGGCGTACACGTTGCCGGTGTTGGCGCTGGCGTGAAACAACGTGGTCGACCGGATTTATTCCTGGCGTCACTCAATAAGGGAACAACCATCGCGGGGGTATTGACTCGTTCATTGACAGCGTCCGCACCCGTGGACTGGTGTCGTGCACTGCTGCCAAAGGGTCGCGCAAGAGGTATTGTTGTTAATGCAGGCAACGCTAACGCATTCACGGGAAAAGTGGGTGCGCAACACACCAGACAAATGGCCGAAGAAACGGCACGTCACTTAAGCGTGCGAACCAAAGAGGTATTTGTAGCGTCTACCGGTGTCATCGGCGAAAAACTGCCGGCGAATCGAATTGTTAAAGCGTTGCCAAAGCTGGTAAAGGCTTTACCAAAAAATGATTGGCGGACGGCGGCTAGTTCAATCATGACAACCGATACCTTTCCCAAGGGAGCTTACGCGCAAACCGATATCGACGGCGTGCCGGTCAATATCGCAGGGATTGCCAAAGGTTCGGGCATGATTGCGCCGGACATGGCGACCATGTTGAGTTTTGTATTTACCGACGCCGCGATTCCGGCGCCAATATTGCAGCCACTGTTAAAACATGCTGCTGACCGGACATTTAATTGTATCACCGTGGATGGCGACACATCGACCAGTGACACACTTTTGTTGGCGGCAACTGGTAAAGCTGGAAACAAAAAACCAAAAACACCTGCCGATGCGTCACTCAACAAATTTCGTAATGCGTTGAATCATGTGTTGCAAGATCTAGCGATACAGGTGGTGAAGGATGGTGAAGGTGCATCCAAATTCGTCGAGATAAATGTAACCGGTGCAACATCATTTCAAGCGGCACGTAAGGTGGGCTTAGCGATTGGTAATTCGCCGTTGGTCAAGACCGCCATCGCAGGCGAAGACGCTAACTGGGGGCGCGTGGTTATGGCCGTCGGCAAGTCCGGACAAAAAGCTGATCGTGATCGATTAAAAATTTCGATAGGCGGCGTGCTTATTGCTGACAAGGGCGAGCAGGTGCAAGGATATAAAGAAGCGCATGTGGCCGCTCATCTCAAAGGACGCGATATTCGTCTTGATGTTGATTTAGGCGTCGGTCGTGGACGGGCGACTGTCTGGACATGTGATCTTACCCACGACTACATTCGAATTAATGCCGACTATCGGTCCTGATGGGCGATTGCACATTGCAGTGGGGATTATTCGGAATTCCGCTAATAAATACCTGGTATCTCGACGATCTGAGATCGGTTTGCATGCCGGCAAGTGGGAGTTTCCTGGCGGTAAGGTAGAACGAGGCGAATCCGTTGTTCAAGCATTGAATCGTGAACTGGCGGAAGAGCTTGGCATCATCGTTTCAGAATCAAGTCCCTTGTTAAAACTTGACTTTGACTACCCACAAAGACAGGTTCGTCTGGATGTATGGATGATCGACAACTACGATGGCCAGGTGATCGCTAACGAAGGTCAACGTTTATGTTGGTTAGGGCTGGATCAAATAGAGAAGCTTGAGTTGCTTGAAGCTAACCATTCGATTATAGAGGCCCTTAAAGATAAATCGAATGTGTAGTTATCCGGATTCGGCGAGATCAAGATACTTTTCGTGTAGAAGGTCGGTTTGTTCGATTAGACTTTCGATTGTCCCTGTATTTTCAATAACGTCGTCCGCGGCTTCTAAACGTTGTTGACGTGATGCTTGACTTGAGAATATGCGTTGTATTTCCTCTGTACTGAGTCCGCTGCGTGCCTCGATCCATTCAGTCCGTTTATCATCGGATGCATCGATAACCAAGATTCTGTCGACCACTTCCTGTAAGTTACTTTCAATCAACAGCGGAATGACAAGTATGCAATATACGCTTTCAGCGTTATCTGCCCGACCAAGCATTTCCTGTCGAATCTTAGGATGAAGAATCTTCTCCAGTAGCTTTCGTTTGTCGGGATTTTTGAAAACAATGTCTCTTAGTCGTGCTCGGTCGACTTCACCGTCACTTTGAACGATATCCTGCCCAAAGCTCTCTACTATTTCCGAGAAGGCAAGTTCGCCCTTTTTGGAAAGAGAGTGGGCGAGTTCGTCGGCGTCGATCACGGAGACGCCGAGTTCTCGAAAATGACTTGAAACGGTTGTTTTACCGCTTCCGATTCCGCCGGTAAGACCGATTCGTAAGCTCAATGGGGATCAGGCGATTCCGGCGATCTGCAGATAAGAGCTTATAATCTTTTCACCCCACAACATGGCTATCCAACCCGCGATGGCAAGATAAGGGCCGAAGGGTATTGGAATATTGCGGTCGCGACCACGCAATACGATGAGTGCAATACCGATGACGGCGCCGGAGAACGCAGATAGCAATATGATCAACGGTAACAGTTGCCAGCCAAACCAGGCTCCGAAAAGGCCAAGCAGTTTAAAGTCGCCAAACCCCATGCCTTCTTTGCCGGTAAGTAGTTTGAAGGTGTGGTAAACCAACCACAACGACAAATAACCCGCGGCAGCGCCAATGACCGCCGATTGTATATCGGTGAATAATCCAAACAAATTGACCAGAAGCCCAAGCCACAAAAATGGCAAGGTGATGACATCGGGGAGAATCTGGTGATCAAAGTCGATAAACGACAACGCAACCAGTGACCAGGTGAGCAGCAACGCGGCCGCACACTGCCAGGTCACACCAAAGTGCAAGCAAACAACAATAGATAGAATAGCGGTCAGAAGTTCGACGGTTGGATAACGCAGGGAAACTTTATCTTTGCAGTTAGCGCAACGTCCGCGAAGGAAGATATAACTGATAACTGGAATGTTTTCTAATGCAGTGATTTTATGACCGCACGCTCTGCAGGTGGAAGCTGGCGTTAGGAGGTTGAATGTTTCAGTCTTAGTATTAGTATTAGAGGTTTCGCCTGTATCCGGATTTAGTAGATCATTGCATTGCTCAGTCCATTGTTGTTGCAACATTTTTGGTAAACGAAAAATGACAACGTTTAGAAAACTGCCAACGCATAAACTCAGTAGTCCAACAACGAACAGAAAGAATGGCTGACTGCTTTCCAATAGCTCAAAGAAAGCCATTAGGGCGCAACCATCCTAGTGCAAAAAGTTCGAACTTCAGTTATGTAGTTTGCAGAAGTTGTAAAACCCTAGAACACCGCCGCCATTTTGAAAATTGGCAGGTACATGGCAATAACAACCGTACCTACGACAATGCCAAGAAATGCGATGAGAAACGGTTCTATCAAGCTGCTGATTGCAGCGACAGCGTCATCCACTTCGCGCTCATAGAATTCGCCAACTTTGTCGAGCATGGTTTCCAATTCACCAGATTCTTCACCTGTGCCTACCATTTGCAGCATCATGCCGGGGAACAAACCCGTTTTCGACATGGATTCTTCAAGCGGTCGGCCGGTACTGATTTCTTGTCTAACATCGAGGATACCTTCTTCATAAACCCGGTTGCCACATGCGCCTGCAACGGCCTCGAGTGAATCCATAAGCGGTACACCGGCACCAAACATGGTGGCCAGTGTGCGGGCGAAGCGGGCGAGTGCACCATTTCTTATTACGGTACCAAAAACTGGCAATTTTAAACTTATTCGATCAACCAAAAATTTCATTTTTTCAGATCGTTTATACGCTTGGGAAATCGCAACTACACCGCCGATCAATATGGGAAATCCTATGTACCAGTAGTTTTGAAACCAACGTGAAACTGTAACCATGAGTTGGGTAAGAGTTGGTAAATCCCCCCCAAACCCTTGGAATAGGGCCTCAAACTGGGGTATCACAAAAATCATAAGTAAGGAAACTACGACAATTGCAACCACAATAATAGCGGCAGGATAAAACATCGCGGATTTAATTTTACTTTTGATCGCTTCGACTTTTTCCATATGCAAAGCCACTTTGTCCAGCAAAATATCCAGTGTTCCAGATTCTTCTCCAACTGCAACAAGGTTGGTAAATAGTCGATCAAAATGCTGCGGGAAGGGCTTTAGCGATTGGCTTAAGCTCGTTCCTGCCTCAACATCCAATCGTATTGTAGTTAATAATTCCGATACTGATTTTTTCTCGTGACCTCGCCCTAATGCAGTTAAAGTTTGTGCGATAGGTATCCCAGCGCTGATCATCGTGGCCATTTGTCGAGCAGTAAATGCGATATCTTTTGTGGTAACTTTTCCACCAAAGCTGAATAAAGCTTTTGACTTTTTTCTTACTTTCTTAGGTGTCAATCCTTGGCGACGTAATGCAGTGTTTACAAAGGCAACACTGCTGCCATCCATCTCGCCTTTCTTGATCTTTCCACCGCGGTCAGTTGCAACCCACGTATACGAATTTAGTTTAGTGCCAGGATTCTTTGCCATCGTGTGTTCCAGAATTACATGTTTGTTACGCGTTCGATTTCAGCCAGACTTGTAATGCCAGCCCTGGCCTTCATGAGACCGGATTCGCGAAGGTCTCTAACGCCTTCGCGTCGAGCCTGTTCTTCGATATCAAGTTGACTGCCACCGTCCAACATGATTCGTGTGGTTTCCTCGGAGATTGGCATTACTTCATAAATACCCGTTCTACCTTTATACCCTCCAGTACACGAACCGCAGCCCACTGGCTCGAACAGCTGGATATTCCCTATATCGTCTTCTTTAAAACCTGCTGCCAACAACGCAACATCGGGTACATCCGCGGGTTGTTTGCATGCCTCACAAAGTCGTCGGCATAGCCGTTGCGCCATAATTAGATGCACTGACGAAGCAATATTAAATGCAGCAACGCCCATATTCAAAAGTCGAGTTAGTGTGGCGGGCGCATCATTTGTGTGTAGTGTCGATAGAACTAAGTGACCGGTTTGCGCCGCCTTAATCGAAATTTCTGCTGTTTCCAGGTCACGAATTTCACCGACCATTACAATGTCCGGATCCTGCCGTAAAAATGAACGCAAAGCTGCGGCAAAAGTAAGGCCTGCTTTTACATTGACGTTGACTTGATTGATACCTTCGACATTAATTTCAACCGGGTCTTCGGCGCTGGCAATATTCACCCCAGAGGTGTTGAGTACTTTGAGGGCTGAATAAAGCGATACTGTTTTACCACTACCGGTGGGGCCGGTGACCAAGATCATGCCGTATGGACGCTTGATGGCTTCGGAATAAAGGGCGAGCTGATCTTCTTCCATGCCCAGAGTCGTTAATTCTAAATTCGCCGCAGACGTGTCCAGAACACGAATCACGCACTTTTCGCCGAATATAGTGGGTAATGTGCTGACGCGAAAATCGATTGACTTGGATTTAGACAACTTGATTTTCATACGCCCATCTTGTGGTACACGCCGTTCCGCAATATCCAGTGCGCTAAGAATTTTAATACGTGCGATGACGCGTGGTGTCAATGCGATCGGTGGCGAGGCTACTTCGTGCAGCATGCCATCCACACGGAAACGCACCCGAGTTCTTCTTTCATAAGGTTCGATGTGTATATCTGATGCGCCTTGTTTTATCGCATCAACTATTATTTTATTCACAAAGCGAACTATAGGTGTATCGATTTGATCTTCAGTTACGCCTTGGTCATCACTAGCTCCTGAGTCGACATCCAGGTCATCCAGGCTGTCGTCATCGCCGACCATGTCGGCCAGAGATGTATCGTTCATATCAAGCGCAACGTCGATTATTTTATCGAGTTGTCGCTTGTCGGCTAAAACGGGTTCTATCCCGAGACCGGTGTGGAATTTAATGTTGTTCAGTGTGCGTGAATCGCTGGGGTCACTGACAGCAACAAATAGTTTGGAGCTGCGTTTGTGTAACGGTAGAATGATGTGTTCCCGGACTAGTTTCTCTGGAATAAGATCTACTGGTGCGTTATCCCAATCAATCGTTTCTAAATCGACGATAGGAATGCCAAATTCGTGAGATGCCGCAAGACATACCGCTCCAGTATCAACGGAATCGCCAAGCAGCAATTCAGACAAAAACGATTTGCCGTCTTCGCGAGCCCGATTTGAGACCTCAAAGGCATCTGACTCGCTGACTATACCGCCAACGACTAAACGCCGGGCAAACCCGCTCAAATTAAGTGATATATTCGGTGTAGCCATTTATCCCGTCAAACTCGACATTTATGAATCGTTAATTATTGATGCAACCCCAATTCTGAATCATACTCCGCATCCTTGACCGCTAACAGCCTAGAATTGTCAATGATTGCAAAATGAGTGCGGCCTAAAGCAATAATATGAATAATTCTGCTATATTTGTATAACGAGATAAGTCCATATATTACAATAATTTATAGGAAAAACGGAATAATTGAGCCAAGGAAGATAGGGCGCTCGTTACGCTCTTTCAGTAATGCTAAATGAAGCGGCTTGTGGTAACTGCGCCTTTCATTTGCCCAAGATCGAATTTCAAGAAAGAACTGTCAAAAAATAATATTCTTGCGTAACTGGCAAACTATGGAAATTCGAACCGCACCACAACACGATGAATCGTTCGATCTAATTATCGAACCCGGTAACACTACCCGCCGCTATTGGCGTGATCTGTGGGCTTACCGTGAGCTGTTTGTCTTTCTCGCTTGGCGCGACATTCTTGTGCGTTACAAGCAGACCGTGATCGGCGTGGCATGGAGCGTTTTGCGCCCAGTTCTGACGATGATTGTCTTTACCGTTATCTTCGGCAAAGTGGCCAAACTTCCAAGCGATGGTGCCACACCCTATGCCATCATGGTTTTTGCGGGGTTGCTTCCCTGGCAACTATTTTCCTATGCTCTTAGTGACAGCAGTAATTCGCTGATTGGTAATGCCAACCTGCTGTCGAAAGTCTACTTTCCACGCATGATCGTGCCTGCAAGTGCGATAATCGTTACCCTGGTCGATTTTGTGATCACATTTGGCATATTCGTGGTAATAATGATTTGGTATCAATTTGTTCCAAGCTGGCAAATTGTATTTTTACCATTGTTAATTTTAATGGTCCTGGCGACGACGTTTGGCGCGGGATTGTGGTTGGCAGCGTTAAACGTTAAATACAGGGACTTTAGATTCATTGTTCCGTTTATTGTCCAGTTCGGCATGTTTGTCTCTCCAGTGGGATTTTCCAGTGCCGTACTTGCTAATGAATGGCGTTGGGTCTATTCATTAAATCCGATGGTTGGTGTGATTGATGGTTTCCGTTGGGCGATTCTTGGTGACGATGCGAATTTTTATTTGCCGGGATTTTTAGTTTCAATGGGCGTGTTAGTGGTGATCTTGTTAATCGGTATAACCTATTTTCGAAAAGTTGAAAGGGCTTTTGCGGATATTATTTGAGAGTATCACATGAGCACGGTTATTAAGGTAGAAAACCTCGCGAAGAAATATATCATCGGTCATCAGCGAAACGAAAACTATCAGACGCTGCGCGACGCGATGGCAGCGGGTGCACGAAACCTGGGCCGCAGATTGTTGCATCCGCTGCGTTCATCAACCGGACAACCAATGCTAGGAACAGATGACACGGAGGAATTTTGGGCGCTTCGGGATGTGAGGTTTGAAGTTCAGCAAGGCGAAAGAATTGGCATAATCGGTAGAAATGGAGCAGGAAAATCCACGTTATTAAAAATTTTATCGCGAATCGTTGATCCGACTATCGGAGCGGTGAAAGTAAAGGGTCGAATTGCCAGCCTATTGGAAGTCGGCACAGGATTTCACCCGGAACTGAGTGGGCGCGAAAACATCTATCTCAATGGCGCGATACTTGGAATGAGTCGTCGTGATGTATCTCGGAAATTTGATGATATCGTCGAATTTGCAGATGTTGACCAATTTCTTGACACTCCAGTTAAGCGCTATTCGTCAGGTATGTACGTGCGCCTCGCCTTTGCAGTTGCCGCAAACCTGGATGCTGATATTCTCATTGTAGATGAGGTATTGGCAGTCGGTGATGCCGCGTTTCAACAAAAATGCCTCGGAAAAATGGGAGAAGTAGCTGGAGACGGTCGAACAATACTATTCGTTAGTCACAATTTGCCAGCAATTGAAAACTTATGCAATGAAGCTATTCTCTTGGATGCTGGAAAAATTTGTAGCAAAGGAGTCCCTTCTGCGGTTATTCAAGAGTACTTGGCCTCAACTATCCCATTGAAAGTCAGCAGGTCATTGTCATTGCGTAATGATCGGGTAGGAAGTGGGGTGATAAAATTTACATCATTTTATGTAGAAAACGTTGAGGGGCAACGAGTTAGTCGAGTGCAAACTGGCATGGATGTGGTTTTTGTGTTTCGGTATAAATGTCGTACCGCAGAGAAATTGAAAAAGGTTGATATCGGATTTGGGGCGTTTGCCGAAAATGGCCAATTACTATTTGTAATTTACAGTTCTTATTTAGGGAAAATATTTGACGATATACCACCCGATGGAGAAATTCGGTGTCTTATAAAACGTCTTCCGTTGACCCCTGAAAAGTATCGTATTGGCGCGCGTTTAACCGTGAATGGAGAAGAGGCGGATTGGCCGAATGACGGAATTGGATATCTGGACGTCGCTCCTGGGGATTTTTTTAAAACTGGAAACACAGGGTTTGGTGGGATGTTGAAGTGTCCATTTGTTGTAGATGGTGAGTGGACTCATTCCGAAATGAATGCAAATACACATGCTGAAAAATGTTGAGTCGCTATTATAAACATACTTCACGAAAGCAAATGTTAGAAGAATTTCATCATAAATATCTTCAAGAGCATGGATGGTTTGAGAGTATAAAGAATATGGATTCTGTCGATAAAAACGGTCCTGTTCCGTGGTTTACCTACCCAGCGTTATCTATGTTGAAAAAACTGGTCAACAAAAACCACAGGGTATTTGAGTTTGGTGCAGGGAATTCCACTCTGTGGTGGGCAAATCAAGTGAGAGAGATCGTTGCTGTTGAACACGACAAGGAGTGGGCTAAGCATATACAAGATCAAATTGGCCCCAAAGGCGAAGTTCACAGCGTGCCAATGGATTCGAACATCGATGAAGGTGAGTCCCACCTTATTAGACGGTTCTTTGACAAGGGGCTAACTCCACCGTTAAGTGAAGACAACGATCGCAATATGAGGGCTGGATTGACTACAAAGCCATTTGTGGGTTACGCGGCCAAATTACTTGCATATCCTAATTCCTATTTCAACATTATAGTTGTTGATGGGATGGCAAGAGTGTTATGTGCTTGGTTAGCGGCAAATCGGCTTGATAGCGATGGTTTCATCATTTTTGATAATGCGGATCGGTCGGAATATGACATCGCCTATAAAATTCTGATCGATGAGGGGTTTGCACGTATAGATTTTTGGGGGCCTGGACCTATAAATTCATACGAATGGTGTACATCAATTTTTACAAAATCACTTTCAGTATTCGACAATTGTGTTTAGGTCTATGTGGAAAACTTTTGTGAATCGTATTAAGTCGCGCGAGGTATCTAATAAAGTATATTTTGGGCTAGATAATCTAGATGAAAAAATATCTAAGTATGTCGATAAGGACTACGGAACTTTTGTTGAATTAGGGGCTTATGACGGTGTCACTCAAAGTAATACGCTGTTTTTAGAGCGAAGTGGTTGGCGGGGGGTGTTAATCGAGCCTCAGCCAGAGATTTTCAAAGAGTGTGTGAGAAATAGACCAGAAGCCAAAGTGTTTCAATGTGCATGTATTTCGGACAACGACACAAGAAATGTCGTTGAGCTTGATTGCGTCGGATTAATGTCGTTGGTAAGTGGGTATAAAGATGATCAAGAAGAAAAAGAATGGATTGTTCGGGCTAAAAATATTCAAGACATTTCTCATAAGAAAATAACTGTACCGGCCCGAACACTGTCTGCTGTGATCGAAGAAGCGAGACTGGTTAATATCGATTTACTTATTGTGGATGTCGAGGGTGCAGAGTTAAGTGTACTGCAAGGGCTCGATTTTTTGAGATGGCGGCCAAAGTATATTGTTTGTGAGGATAATTATGGAGATCACGTCGCACAATTTCTTGAGCACCGCCAATACAAGATTTTAGATATTTTAAGCGAAAGGAAGTATACACGGGATGTTATTTATGTGGATGGTCAATACGCTGAAAAATAATATTAAGATAAATCGATAAGCTCGAGATGAAAGTTAGTGTGTATATAACATCTTACAATCATCGAGAATTTCTTTGTGAAGCGATCGAGAGTGTTATTGAGCAGAGTAGAAAACCTGATGAGGTAATTATAATTGATGACTGCTCTAGGGACGGTTCGCAAGATATGATTTCAGATTATCAAAAGCGATATCCAAATCTTATCAAAATGCACCTAAATGATAAAAACGGTGGAATCGCACAGGTCCGAAATATCGCATTGAATTTATTCTCGGGTGAAGCGCTTACTGGATTGGACGGTGACGATAAATTTTTGCCCACCAAAATAGAGAAAGAACTTAATGTTTTAGAAGATTCTGACGTTGATTTAGTTTATTCAAATTCTTATTGGTGTGGACCCGACGGATCGATTAATCATGTGTGGTTGGAAAAACCGGAAATTGCCCCTGAGGGTGATACCTTTTTGAAAGTGTTTGGTCGAGATTTTCCACGTAACAGTCTTTTTAGGTCGGAAATGGTGAAAGCCAGTAAGCTAAAAACTATCGGATTCTATGATACGGAGTTACCGATATATGAGGATTGGGATATGCGAATTAGGATGTCTAAACAACTAAAATTCGCCTATTGTGATGCGCCGTTAAGTATTAAACGAGATAATCCTGAGGGTTTATCCAAAAGCAAACTGTCTTTGCATATACAAATTATTAACTACATTGTGCGAAAAAATTTCAGTTTGCTTGAAGACGTATCGATACGGGAGAGAAGAGTGGTATTACAACGTATCGGAAGATTGTTGAGTGGCCTGGCGTCTGTAGTTCTTCGTCAAGATGCTAGTCATGGGAGTTATGCGAGGAGTCTAAAATTTGGATTGTGGGCTCTTTATTATCGTTATTTATACGGATTGAAAAGTTTTTAAATTTGAAAAATTTAGTTTTTCTAGTATCTCAGCCCAGAGCGGGATCGACTTTACTTCAAAAAATGTTGTCGATGCATCATGATATTTGCACTGTTGGTGAGCCATGGTTGCTGTTGCCATTTTTTATACAGAATAAAAATAATCTATACGTTGATGAACTGAACGCTGGGCTTCGTAATAAAGCTTTGAAGGTATTTATTAATGAGCTGAGTGATGGGCAACAAACCTACAGAGACGCAATTAAAGAATTTGCAAATAGCTTGTATAGTGACGTTTCAAGAAGAACCAAAGCTTCATATTTCTTAGATAAGACCCCCAGAAACTATGAGATCATCGATGAGCTGGCTAGTACATTTCCGGATGCAAAATTTATATTTTTAATCAGAAATCCAGTAGCTGTTATTTGTTCTATTCTTAATACGTGGGTAACAAACAAAGACGACCCATTTTTTTTGCGTCACTATCGAGGCGATTTACTGGATGCTCCTCGGAAAATTTTAAATTGTCACCTATCTAGCAATCGCGCAATCACAGTGCGATTTGAAGAGTTGGTTTGTTGTCCGGAAAATGTCATTAGTGTTGTTTGCGATTTTTTGAATATAGAATTTAAAAGTTCAATGATTAATTACGGTCAACAAGCTAAAAACAAATGGCGCTATGGGGACCAAAATGATGTTTACAGTCACTCAAGTCCTAATATCGCCAAAGTCGACAAATGGAAGGAAAGTCTTCAAAAATACCCAGCGACTTGGCGGATAGTGAATGACTATTATCGGATTCTTGGGAGCGTAACCATCGAAAGGCTTGGTTACTCATTTGATGAGTTAGGCGATACTCTTGAAAATCTTCGGCCAAGTTTCTCCAACATATTCCCGTCTTTAGTTTCGTGTTTGGAAATTCCGCAGGCTAGATTTACTATTCGATCAAGAATTTATCAGAAACTAATTGGAATTCTTTGGCGCAAATTGAATTATTTCAAATCGAAGTAGTATGTCATGTCAGACTAGCTAACTAACACAATTTAGTAAAATTAACTTTAAGCCACACGTCGCATTCACAATCTTGCTTTTTGCGCCACAAATTCTGGTTATTTCGTCTACGAAGATAAGTGATGATTCGGCGACTGGTAGTTTATTGAAAAATCTGTTCATTGGTTGGCCAAAGGCAAGTTTAGCCCAAGTATTCACTGGCAATGGACCGCAAGATTTAATGGTATGTGATCAATTTTACGAGCTTCGGAGTAATGATCGAAGCTTTAAGTCAATTTTCCAACAAGTCGAGAAATTCGAGCCCGATATAATTTATTATCGCTTGGTGGATGAACCCACGTACTTGCACACCTTTGCCGAGCAATTGCTTAAACGATATCCAATTGTTCCGTTAATTACACACATTATGGATGATTGGCCTGAACGTTTGCGACGAAATGATCAGCATGCCTATCTAAAAGCTAAAATGATGCTACAGTCGGTATTTGAGCGTTCGAGGCTAAATTTTAGTATTTGCGATAGCATGTCACGTGCATTTAGTGAGCGCTACGGAGTACCATTTGTAGCCACTCATAATTTTGTGGAACCTTCTCGCTGGAGAGATGTAGGCCGTGGGGACAAGCACCCTAACCGGGCGTTTGTTGTTCGTTATTGTGGTTCTCTCACACCAGATATGCAACTCCAAAGTGTTATTGATGTAGCAAAAGCGATTGCGAGTCTTCGTAGAAGAATTGATATAGTATTCGAGATTTATGTTCACGAGCGGTTTTTTCATTATCGTGAGTGCTTTGATGGAATTTCGGGAACGACGGTATCGACCTACGTGCCGCGTGATCAATACAAACAGTTACTGGCTAGCGCCGATATTCTTCTCTTAGCTGCCAATTTCGATGCCGAAAGTCTTAGCTATATTCGTTACTCGATGGCAAACAAATTGCCCGAATACATGATCTCTGGCACACCGATGCTTGTATACGGTTCGCCGGATTCGGCTACGGTAGACTATGCGGCAAGCGGCGAGTGGGCAAAGGTCGTCACAAATAGAAGTATTGACTCAATCCAAAATGCACTTGAGGATCTTTTTAATAATCCTGTAGAGCGTAATTGTTTGGTGGACGCTGCGCGCGAACGTGCAAATTCTCACCATTCTGCGTCCGTTGTACGAACGCAGTTTCAATCCCGTTTGATAGATGTAGCAGTTAACAACGGTTGGGATGAGAATGATCAGGCAATAAAAAATAACAATACATTTATAGGCGAATATTCTCGTGATAGTCATATGTCACTTGATGAATCAAAAATCGTATTCGATTATTTTCAAGAAAATAGTGCAAGTTCAAAAACGATGATTGATGTTGGGGCGCATCAAGGGTCGGCTTTAATACCATTTGTTAATGATGGCTGGAGAGTGCATGCGTTTGAGCCGGATACAGAGAATAGGAAGATTTTGACAAATCGCTACCAGGATAGTGCATTAGTCACAATTGACGAAAGAGCGGTAAGTGATGAAGCTAAAGAGAGCATGCCATTTTTTACGAGTACCGAATCAACCGGGATCAGTGGGTTGTCCGCATTTCATGATACCCATAAGGAAACTAATACCGTATCAACTACTACGCTCGATTTGTATTGCGCTGAAAATAAAATTGAACATGTGGATTTTCTCCTGATTGATACCGAAGGTTACGATTTCATGGTATTAAAAGGATTTCCATGGGGGCGGATGACGCCAGACGTAATAGTGTGTGAATTCGAAAACGCCAAAACAGAGCCTTTGGGATATCGATTCGAGGAACTGGCGGATTTCCTCACACACCGGGGGTATACGGTATTGGTATCTGAATGGCACCCAATTATTCGGTATGGGAGGCCGCATGATTGGTGCAGACTGGCTGTGTATCCATGCAATCTCAAATCACCAAACGCCTGGGGAAATCTAATCGCTTTTAGTGGTCAGCCGGACAGCGGTTCATTGAATGCGATTGCTGCACGTCACGTTGTGGTTCGACAAACATTAATTTCGAGAGTTAAGAAACAGCTAGAGAGGAGGGTGCCCAAACTTTCGTTGCGCGTATTTCTTTATGGATTAGCAAGAAAACGGCATGTTGCCCGTATAAAACGAAGACTAATCTGATCGCCAGCTCAAACATTGTGCGCACTATCTCAGTAATTATTCGATGCTTAAATGAAGAGCAACATATTGGACGGTTACTTGCTGGAATATTGCGACAGACTGCCGAAAACGTCGAGGTAATCATAGTGGACTCTGGTTCCACTGATGCCACCCTGGCTATAGCGTCACGCTTTCCAGTAAAGATAGTAGAGGTCAAACCTGAGGATTTTTCCTTTGGGTTCGCATTGAATATAGGTTGTAGAGAAGCTAGTGGGGAAGTGCTTGTATTCGCTAGTGCACACGTATATCCCGTTTACGAGGATTGGCTTGAACAATTAGCGAAGCCTTTTTCAAGTGAAAACGTAGGACTTGTCTATGGAAAGCAATCCGGTAATGAAATTACCAAGTATGCGGAGCAACAGGTCTTCGCGCATTGGTTCCCGGAAGAATCGGATTGGGATCAGGAGAATTCATTTTGTAATAATGCAAACGCTGCTATTACGCGTGAATTGTGGGAATTACATCCGTATGATGAGGAGCTGACAGGCCTAGAGGACGTCGCATGGGGGAAAAAGATAAAAAGTCTAGGTTATAAAATCGCATACAACTCTTCGGCCGAAGTTATACACGTCCATGACGAAAGTCATCGTAAGGTATTTATGCGTTATCAACGCGAAGCGTTGGCGCTCAAAAAGATATCCCCAGAAGCGCATTTTAACTTAGTGGACTTTATAAGATTTTTTTCCGCCAATGTGTTTAGCGATTGGGTTCACGCTGCGAAAGACAATGTTTTATTTCGAAATATTATTGACATTGTTGTTTTCAGGCTAATGCAATTTTCAGGTACTTATCGAGGATTCGCCAAACACGCCGCGATTACTTCAAATCTAAAACGAAAGTTCTATTACCCCAAGTCAGTTAGAAAGATTGTTAAAAGCGATGAAGATGATAACAATCGTCGACCATTGACATATTCAAAGTTTGGAGACACGTCTTGAGTACTTTTATTGATATTTCTGTTCCGCTTAGTTCTGCTACTCCGGTTTGGCCTACAAGTACTGGCTTCAAACTAGTGCCTACAATGCGAATTTCAAATGGTGATATTGCAAATGTGTCAAAACTAGAATGCGATGTCCATGTGGGTACGCACGTGGATGCTCCATTTCACTTCGTCGATAGTGGAGAAAGTATAGATGAGTTAGATCTGGACGCGCTAATTGGCTCTGCAACTGTCGTTTATTTTCCGGAAAGTACCCTTATAAGCGCAGATCATCTAGAAGGTTTGAATTTAGATATGGATGTGGAAAGGCTGCTGCTACGTACTCGTAATTCGTTTCTTTGGGCTGCGGGGGAGGAGGCATTTCATGAGGATTATGTTGCTCTCACGGCGGATGCTGCGGAGTGGGTCGTCCAAAGAAATATAAAAACGATTGGCGTCGATTATTTATCAGTGCAACGATATCGAGATAGCTCACGAACACACGAAGTGCTATTGCAGGCCGGTGTGGTGATTCTAGAGGGATTAAATCTTGCGGATGTGGATTCCGGCCAGTATGAGTTGATTTGTTTGCCTGTCAAATTAGTAGGTTCGGATGGCGCACCTGCTAGAGCAATACTACGAACGATATAATTAGATAATGTCGAAAATACTTGGAAAAGTGGTTGCGCTTTTGCCAATTAAGGCGAACAGCCAGAGAGTGCCAGGTAAAAACTTCCGGGAAATTGCAGGAAAGCCACTTTTTATGTGGATACTAAATACCTTGCTCGCTCTCGATGAGATCGAGCAGGTTGTCATTAATACGGATGCGAGAGATATTTTCTTGAAGCATGGTGTGGTGGACACGGACAAAATCCGAATTCGAGATCGCCGACCCGAATTATGTGGCGATGATGTTAGTATGAATCTTGTTTTGGCTGATGATATACAGAATACGAATGCAGACACGTACCTGATGACCCATACAACCAACCCATTGCTAAGTATCGATACAATTCGCCTAGCACTCGCTAGGTATGGTGAGGCAGTAAGTAGTGGCGGGTCAGATTCTATGTTTAGTGTGAATCGGGTGCAAACCCGTTTTTATCGGGAAGATGGATCGCCGGTGAATCATGATCCAAACGATTTGATTCCTACTCAGCAACTGGAACCTTGGTTTGAAGAAAACTCAAACTTATATATTTTTAACACCCAGAGCTTTTTTAAAACAAATGCCAGGATTGGTGAAAAACCGTTAATGTTTGAAATGGCAAAGATCGAAGCTGTGGATATTGATGATCAGCAAGATTGGCGGATTGCAGAAGCCCTCCTAACACATGAAAAATAATAATAGCAACATGATAAAAGTATTAGTCACTTGCCCTCCGATGCTTGGCCTGATGGATGAATTCAAGGCGGTATTTATTGAAAAAGGAGTTCATGTAGACACGCCGGAAGTGATTCAAACTCTCACAGAAACGGAATTAGTAGAATTGATTCCTGCCTACGATGGTTGGATAGCTGGCGATGATCCGGTGAGCGTATCGGTTTTAGACAGTGGCAACGTAGGGCAACTAAAGGTCGTGGTTAAGTGGGGTGTCGGAGTCGACAATGTTGATTTTGAAGCGGCCAAAAAGCTCGGAATTTCCGTCGCGCACACACCTAATATGTTTGGTAGTGAGGTGGCCGATATTGCAATCAGTTATCTAATTGGGTTAGCTCGTGAAATATTTTGGTTGGATCGCGAAGTCAGAAATGGTGGTTGGCCAAAGCCGAGAGGCATTTCGTTGAAGGGTAAAACCGTTGGATTAATTGGGTATGGAGATATAGGGAAAAATATCGCGGAAAGACTCGTCCCGATAGGTGCAAATGTAATTGTATATGACCCAGCCGTAGCTAAAAAACAACTACCATTACCAATCAAGACAATCAGTGCATGTGAATGGCCTGATCAGTTAGAACTTTGTGACTTTCTTGTATTCTGTTGCTCGCTTAACAAGGATAACTATCATATGTTAAATCAAGAAACACTTAACTCATGTAAGCAATCAGTTCGAGTCGTGAATGTTGCGAGAGGTGGGTTGATTGACGAACGTGCACTTATCGGTGCATTAGAATCGGGTAAAGTGCATTCCGCCGCTTTAGATGTGTTTGAAATCGAGCCACTCCCAGAAGAGTCTAAACTCAGAACATATGATCATTGTATTTTTGGATCTCATAATTCATCAAATACATTCGAAGCGGTTCGAACTACAAGTCATCGTGCTATGGGTGAGTTATTTAGTTTGCTGAACGTTAGTTAAGTTTTTGATAAAAACTGTACTAATAACCGGTGTTGCTGGTGGTATCGGTTGCGCACTATCCAATGTTTTCCGGCAAAACAATTACCATGTTATAGGTACAGATATAATTACTTGTGATCATGTCGATGCGTTTGTCCAGGCTGATTTAGCACAACTAGTTAATGATGCAAATACTCGTTCCTTATTTTCTGCTAGCGTGAATAGCTATCTAAATGATCGTGCGCTCGTTGGAATCATTAATAACGCGGCGACTCAAATTTTAGGATCTGTGACAGAAACAAATATCGATGATTTTCAGAAAAGTCTCTCAATAAACCTCACAGCCCCGTTAGTATTGACGCAGTTGTTTATACAAGATTTGATCAAGAATGAAGGCGCTGTTGTTAATATCGGCAGTGTCCACGCTCGTGTGACAAAGCCAGGGTTTGTCTCATATGCGACTACTAAGGGAGCGTTATTGGCACTTACGCGTTCAATGGCAGTCGATCTTGCTCCATCGGGCGTGCGAGTCAATATAGTGCAGCCCGCAGCCACGAATACAAGTATGCTCCGAGAGGGGTTTGGTGAAAATAAGGAAATGTTATCCCGGCTGGAGTCATTTCACCCTTTGGGGCGAATAGCGACCCCAGAGGACGTGGCGAAGGCCGCGCTTTTTCTAATGTCTGATGACAGTAATTTTATGACCGGATCTGCTTTGGATCTCGATGGTGGTGTCGGTGTTCGTTTACATGATCCCGAATAAAATTATTTAATACAAGATTGTTCGTGACAATAATGCAATTCAACTTAACTTACATTTTCCTAAATTATAATTATTATGCTTAGTTTATTATGAGGAATACAATCAATCCTTATCTGAATACGTTTAGATCGCTTGTTCGTCGAGTGCTGTGGGATTTAAAATCACAATCTTGGAAGTCGAGAAAACAATTACGGGTCTGGAGAAATAAGTACCTAAATCAAAAGGCAGTTATTGTGTGTAATGGTCCAAGCTTGCTCAATACAGATTTCGACTTGCTTGATGGTGTTTTTACATTCGGACTAAACAAGATAAACCTATTGTTTGACCAAAATGATTTTCGCCCTTCTTGTGTTGTCGCCGTTAATCCTTATGTAATCGATCAGAATAAAAATTATTTTAATACTGCTGAAATTCCATTGTTTTTGGATAGTGAAGGAATTACGAATGTAACTCCCAGACCCAATGTTGTCTATTTGCATTCGGAGTATAGCTATGGAAAGTTCGCCAAAGACTGTTCCATGTCGATTTGTCAAGGCCATACTGTTACTTATGTGGCAATGCAACTTGCGTTTCACATGGGTTTTAGTGAGGTTGCATTGATAGGTTGTGATCACAATTTTGCAACTAAGGGTCCGGCAAATAAAGTAGTGATTGCGGGGGAGTCTGATCCCAATCATTTTCATAAAAATTATTTTGGTCCGGGCCAGTCGTGGCAGTTACCGGATCTCTACGAGAGTGAGGCTGCGT
>Ga0224508_10000923_pt1 | contig 27089 bp, 26 predicted proteins | sample SF_Jan12_sed_USG_4_FD_170157 | JGI IMG/M metagenome (GOLD analysis project Ga0224508, IMG submission 170157) | Sediment microbial communities from San Francisco Bay, California, United States - SF_Jan12_sed_USGS_21 | ecosystem: Environmental > Aquatic > Marine > Sediment | place: USA... | reverse complement strand
AGAGATTCCAAGATTCTGGTGAACCTTTGACTAGACATCATTCAGGATTTGGAGGCATCATAAATTACGAGAATCAAAGAGCATTGGAGATATTTAATGCAACTTCTCTATTATCAGAATTACCTAGCAGTTTCTCACATGACATCTCAATGAGTGAGAGAATCACTGATCAATTAATACAGGAAATGATAATTCAAGAACATATTGCACAAAAGAAATATGACGAAATGTATAACAAGCAAACCCGATGGAATTAGACTCTTGAATAATAATATCTAGCCAAGAATTATTTAACATAGTTTTTTACCCTTTGGATTTCTTTTCAGATTATTTGTCAAGTCAATTATTTACCCCATAATGTTTCTGAAAATCTAGTTAATAGCTTTGGTGTTACGGTTCAGTTAGATCAAGATGGAGGCATTAATTTGAAAAGTCTTAAAAAACTTTTTAGTGAATTTAAAACTAAATTTTCCATAAACAAAAAATAATTAATGTAAAAATATTTTTGAAAGGATGAAAATCTTGAAAAAATGGAGTTAAAAGATAAGATCAGATTAATTTATGATGATTTCCCAAGAATAATTGAATTTGGTAGGACAGAAAAAGGCACTCATAGTTGCAGTAAGCAAGTATGACGACGACAGGCTGGACCGAATTCAGTATGTCAAAAATGATGGAGACCAAATGTATGACACTTTGACATCACTAGGTTATGAAATTCCTGCAGAAAGAAAGCTTGTTGGAAATGTAGATTTTGGTACCATGAGAAGAACAATCATCAAGTTTTTCTCTGATCCTAGTTTGGAGCCTGAGGACACATTGTTGTTTTATTATTCAGGTCATGGAGACACCAATGGACGCAAGAGGTTTTTCTGTTCTTCTCAATATGATAGAAAAACCTCTGATTTAGACGGTGTGCCTTTTAGCATAATAACTGAACAGGCAAAAGATACAAATTCAAAAAGAGTGGTTGCAATTATTGATAGCTGTTTTAGTGGGGGTTTGGAGTTAGACTCTGATGATGGCAAAGCCATTGTTAATGCAGAAAGACAAGGAGACCAGGCAATAAATGACGAATATGGTGGAAGTCAGGGATTTTATGTACTGGCATCATCTCTATCAGATAAAAAATCCTTCAAGCATCCTGAAAAAGACCTTAGTTCATTTACACATTTTGTAATGGAAGGATTAAAAGGAGACAAAGGATCATATGATGAAGAAGGTTATGTAACTCCTGAAAAACTTGACGAATACATTTTTAAAAAATTAAAGAATCTCATAGGAGGAAAACCACAGAAACCTCAAAGAACTACATCAAGAATAGCAGGGAAGTTAATTCTTGCAGAACACAAGGAGCTTGCTAGAGAAACCTCTAGGCCAATTGAAGAAAAATTAACTGAATGGATTAAAGATGAAAAAGTAGATAAATTCAACAAATTCAGAAAAGAAAATCAGTATAAAGAATTTGTTCTTGAAAATATTAATTTATCAAATAAAAATCTCTGGAAAATAGATCTCAGATCTTTAAACGTTAGAAAAATAAATTTTTCTTGTTCCAACTTACGAGATTCTATCTTTTATAGATCCACTCTCTTTAATGTTGAGTTTTTTAAATCTAATCTTAATAATGTTGAACTTTCAAATGCCATTGTTTCAAGATGTAGGTTCTCCGAAACATCTCTTCTAGATGCCCGCATAAAGTATTCTGATTTTTCAGGATGTAGCTTTTCATTTGGTCACCTTTCAAATGTTGATTTTTCAAATTCTAATCTTACGGGAGTGAATTTTGCTGAGGCATATATGGAAGACGGAAATTTTACAAGGGCAAATCTTACTGGAGCTTGTTTAACACACGCTATGCTTAAAAATGCTAATTTTACAGATGCCAATCTTATAGGAGCTGACTTGACTGACGCGGATCTTACAGGTGCAAAAACCACAGGATGTAAAGGACTAGACAGTGATTAAAACTATGAATATTGAAACAGATCTATTATTTAATCATCAGAAATCATTGAGATATTATTTTACGATATGTATGCCCACAAAGATTACATGTTATTCTGATCGATTTTACTGATGACCTACCCAGTCTAATTTTTGAATTAATTCCGGGGGCGATAAATAATTTACACTTTTTACAAAATACCATTCGAAGAGGATAAGGCATCCGAATGTTATGTCGTGAACTTATTCTTCTTGCCAGATGAGCTTGTCTTTGAGAGAGTTCTGGATTAGTTATTGCATTGGAAATTGCATTGTCAATTAGAATTTGCATTCTTTCTAGAGCAATTTTTCTAACAGCTGGCTTCATATTTATTATTCATAGGTAGACTAAAAATTGGTTCTTATCTGAAAAAATGCAGTCAGCGGGATTCGAACCCGCGTCACAGGGTTGGAAACCCCGAATACTAACCAGGCTATACTATGACTGCACAAAAAAGAAAACAAAATTTCCTACATAAAAATGGTTTTTTCGTACTCGTAGAGCATTCGTGCGACTACAACGTGAGCTTCAAAAGGTGAATCGTCTATCGAGATTAGATTATCTATTTTTCTTTGCAGTAAATCAGAAAAATGTCCTTTTTGAAATCCTCCAATTACTAAACAAGCATCTTCAGGTATTTCAGAGGCAATATTTTCAAATGAATTTTTTTTTCCTCTAGTAGAGAACCCAATTATTTTTGAAGGGTTGATATCATTAATTAAAGCTAAAATTGATTTTTCTTTGATTTCTAGTAATATTTTTCCATTTGATTCAATGGATTTTTCTAAAAATAGTTTTTCAATTAATCCTTCAAATCTATGATAGGATTTTGGAATGTGAATATTTTCTCCAAAATAAATTACTTTATCATCAATTGTGTGAAGATATATTTTGATTTTATTTTTTTCATATAATGGGATTGTTGTTGCCTCTAGTATACAAAAATGAGCTATGTCTGGCCTTCCTCGTTTTGTTTCATTTTTAATTCCTTTCATGGCTGCAAAATGCCAAGAATTATCAAGTAAAATTTCAGAAGGATCTTTTTTTAATTTTTCTGCATGTAATATAATCGAAGCATGTTTTTGTAAATTATCTGGAACAAGTTCTAATGCAGATTCTGCTAAAATTAAAGTAATCATTAGTTTATCATTTCAATTTGAGTTTTAAATTCATTCCAGCTAGGTTTGGGGGTTCCATTGACATCTATCAGCCCAGAACTACAAATGTAATGATTTAATCTCTCGATTACAAACTCACTACTTCCTAAACTAGATCCTCCACCAATCTCAATACTGGTATCTCCAATATCTTGCTGTTCTGAAACACAAGTTCCTTCTGGCCTGTCATATTGTCTGTACCAGGTTAGAAATTCTATTCTGGATTCATTTTTAGAATAAAATTCAAATGATTTTTCCAAAAACTCTCTCTGAGAAGTAGTAGTCCCTCCTACAAAGTTGGATGTTGCCCAGCTCATCTCAAAAAAGGCAATTTTTTTGCCTTGGACGAGTTCAATTGATTTTTTAAGATCTTCATTAGCATCAACTGGAGTTTTTACGATATCATTCAAACTATCTACTGGAAAATATGAAAACGCCACAAAATCACCTATTGCCAAATCAGTTACAATATTCCCTAGGTTTTTATTCAATACATGATGAAGTGCAAATGCATTTCCCATTTTGACATTGGGATGTTTTTCTTTGATTTCAGAATATACGCTATGGAAAAGATCTTTGTATACTGGAATGTTTTGCTCATAATATCTAAATTGAGATTCAGTTTCTCCTGCAATTATTACAGTATCAACAATATCATATCTAGATAGTATTGCATCAAGTACATTTGCTAATCTATCTTTTTGAATGGCATTAAGAGAAGGTTTACCAATCCAGTCTGGAAATGGTCCTAAGGTTTCTCCATTAATTATAGAAAAGTAAAGTGTAATTTTGAGATCATTTTTCTGTGCAAGTCCCATCAAAATATCTGATTGTTTCCAATCAAATTCTCCTTTTTGAGGTTCAATTAGATTCCAAAATAAATAGACGTTACTCCTGCCAATTCCAATTGATGATGCATCAGAATAAATTTTATCTAATTCCTGTAATGACACTGACGAGTTTGGTGTATTAATTACAAGTCCAATGTTTTCATTTTTATTTTGAGTTAAAACTGGAGGAGAATCAGTTTGATTAAATGAACCTCCAATAATGGTTACTATTATCACAATACCAGCTACAATTACTAGAATTTTTTTATCCACAGTGAATGGAAAATAAAAGAAAGTAAAAAAGTTGTGATTGTATTATCTAGCCAGAGGTACAACCGCTGTATCCACATTCTATGCAGATACTACACCCCTCTACAAATACTAGATTATTCTTACACGTTGGACACTGACGATCCTCAGATATCTCTTCTGGTCTTTGTGTTTCAGATGAAATTTCTTCTTCATGAACTTTGATTTCTAATGATGCATTTACTTGAGATTTAATGTATGGATTTGTTATGTTAGTGCTAATAAAATCAGTAACATGTTGTGTTGGAGTTACATCAAATGTTTTTTCTGCATTCTCACTTGTCATGTGAAGTACTTGTTTATGTCTAGAACCATCACGATATACTGTAATTCCCTTTAGTCCTAATTCATGGGCTAACAAGTATGCTGATTTGACATCTTCTGCAGTAACATCATAAGGCATATTGATTGTTTTGGCAATAGCATTTCCAATCCAGCTTTGCCAAACGCCTTGAGCCATGAGATGATCTGCCCAGTGGATATCCATTGCAGTTACAAAGACATTTTGCATCCATTCTGGAATTTCAGGAATTCCTTTCAATGATCCATAATTGTCAGCAATTTTTGCTAGTATTTCATCGTTATACAACCCATTTTCCTTGAGGGTTTGCTCAACAATCTTGTTTGTATAGAAGAATCTTCCAACAGTCACTCTCTTTTCAAATACGAGTGCAAATGCTGGTTCCATTCCATTTGAACAATCCGATATCATAGATAGTGTTCCTGTTGGTGCTACTGTAGTGGTCAGAACATTTCTTATGCCATGTTTTTTGATTTTTTCTATCAAGGCATCCCACTCATAGGAATGTGTATCTCTTGGCTTTTCATAGTATCCAGCAACTGGAATCTTTCCTTCTGGATATTCGGTTTTGGAGCATAGTGGAAATTCACCACGAGTCTTTGCAAGGGCTACACTTTCCTCCATTGAATAGTATGTCAGTGCTTCAGATAGCTTTGATTGAAGATCATATCCTTCAGGTGAATTGTATGGGATCTTTAATTTGTACAGAAGATCTGCAACACCCATTACACCTAACCCTATTCTACGAGATTCTTTTGAGGCAATATCAATTTCATCAACAGGATAATTGTTGACATCAATAACGTTATCCAAGAATCTTGTTGTTTTTCTAATTGTTTCTTCATATCTTTGCCAATCAAATTCATATTCACCATCTGCTTTTCTTTTTACAAGGTTTGCTAAATTGATAGAACCAAGATTACAGGATTCGTACGGATAAAGACTTTGTTCACCACATGGGTTTGTTGCTCTAAGTGGAGCTTTTCTTGCTTTTGCAAATACATTATATTTGTTAATTTGATCAAAAAAGATCAAACCAGGCTCTGCGCTTTTCCATGCAGATAATGCTATCAAATCAATTAATTGGTGAGCGTTGATTTCTTTTACTGGCTTTTTATCACGTGGACTGCGGAGCACATAGTTACCATCTTCTGTATTAACAAGAGAATGCCAAAAGTCCTCCCAGATTCCAACGCTGACATTAAAGTTCTCGAGAATTCCTGGTTGTGTTTTATTTGTAATGAATTTTTCAACATCTGGATGCCATGATTCAATGATTCCCATGTTTGCACCTCTTCTCTTCCCACCTTGTTTAACGACTTCAGTAACTGTGTTTATGATATTCATGAAGGATACTGGTCCTGAGGCAACACCAGATGTTGATGCAACAATATCACCTTCTTCTCTAAGATCAGAGTAATTGATTCCTACCCCTCCACCAGATTTGAAAATTAATGCTGCATCAGATGTGGATTTCATGATTTGTTCCATTCCATCTTCCATTCCAAGAACAAAACAAGCTGAGAGTTGTCCTAGTCTGCCACCTGCATTCATCATTGTAGGCGAGTTTGGAAGGAAATCTTGAGTTGTCATCAACTCGAGATATTCGGTAATCCTATCAGAATATTCATCAAATTTTTTGGCTGCAATTAGTGTAAGTAATTCCTTAAAGCTTACCTTTATCTGGCCTTTTTTTGCAAGTGTGGTGTAATGATTTATCAGCGATCTAAAATGCCACTTGTTTAGGAAATACTCACCAATCTTGAATTTATAGTCAAAGTTATCTATTTTATCAAGATAAGAATTTGCCTCTTCAATACTTTGAGTTGTATTGCATGATTTCTCAAAGACTTGAGCATCATAGAGAATATCTCCCACACCTACCAAAATTGCAACTCTTTCAAACATTTGAGTTGGAGTTTCGGTAATCTCATTTTTTCCATTTCTAAAAAGATATCTAGATGCTAAAACTCGAAGACAATTTAGATCAAATTTCTTTGAGACAGGATCCAAAGTCTTGGCGTTTAATACTTTCATCTTTTCATCTCTTAATTTTCTTCGCTCGTGTCTGTAAACGATATATGCTTTTGCTATATCGCTATTGCCACTATCAATTAGAGTGGATTCTACAATATCTTGAATATCCTCAACGCTGGGTGCTCGTGTGTTAGTGAATCCTTGCTCAACTAATTTTTGTACAACTTTGTTTGCTAGTTGATCTGCCAGCGCACGATCGGTTTTAGATGTGGCTGCTAATGCTTTAAAGATAGCATTTGAAATTTTATCCTGATTGAAAACCGTTACTGCACCACTGCGCTTACGGATCTCATTGATAGTACTTTCTATTTGTGAATTATCCAATTATAACTTCCCCGTAGTGGTTAGAATGAATGTGGATATAACTTGTGTGCTCGAAAAATTTTGATCTTGACCCTTTCACTAGTCAATTTTTTTAACACCACTACTATGAAATTCATACTGGCACAACTTATTCAAAATGACGATGATCGTATTACTATAAATAGAAAGATCTCTATGAAATGATCCTTATTAGTTTTGAAATTACGAATATCAGACTATGTATGGTGATTTACACTTTGGACACTTGTCCTTAAAAGGCTCATCCTTAAAGCCACAATCGCCACAGATTGCAACTTTTTTTACAAGCTTGAATGAATTCGTCAATTCTGAAGTCTTTTCTATAGATTTTTTGATGTCAGTGATTTTAGCATCATTGGCAATTTGCAATTTAATTGACAAGCCCCCATTTAGGATCTTTGACAATTTGTTGCACTCTGCGATCTCTTCACTCTTATTAGTATAGTCACCAACTTGAGAGGCATTAAGGATTAGTCCTTCTGAGTAGGAATCAGAGTCTCCTGTATTTAGAGCAGAATTTTTACCATATTTTTCGCCATCAAGGATAGCAAATCTGCTAGATCCATCAGTTTCAGTCATGGATATATGTACTGGATCGCCTATTTCTTTGCCTTTTTTGGCTGCAACATCTACTGCAGTTTCTATTACTTTATGAAGTATTGCTCTACCGTCTTTGTTGTCTTTGAACCCTAATATGTTAAAGACTGCTTCCTTTAGGCCTACTAGATTGATAACAAGAGAAACTGAACTTCTCTGCATATATTGTGTATTCTTTGCAAGGATTGGATTCAATCCTCTTCTTGTAAGATCAGATATGTCCTTCTTTCTTAATGACATTGAGGATAATGCTGGTTTCATAAGTAATGCAAGCCTTGCTCTAAAGTAAGTTTCATCTTTGTTTGATTCAAATGCAAGTCTTGGAAGATTTATTGAAACAGACTGCAAGTTAATTGCAAGTGGTCCACTAGTTTTGGTCGTTACATTTGTTATTCCAGAACTAGAAATTTGATCTTTTGTAAATGTTATCTTTCCACCGATGGAAATTATTTCTGCCGTTTGTTCTGAGACATCATTAATCTTTCCTTTAGAATAATCTATAATCAAACCCATCTTTGGAGTTGGTGTTATCTTTGCATAATTTTGGTAGGCATTAATTATTGCATTAATAACTTTTGTGTCAGATCCTAATGCGAGTCTAATGGAAACATTTGTGCTTTTTTTGTTGTAATTTGATGTTGTAGATGCAGTTGCAAATGCATTTGTTATTTTTTGTTCAAGTTTTTCAATGTCCTTGGAATGTTTACTAAATAGGGAAGCAATACCGTCCACTATAATTTCTTGTGAAGCTTCTTTTGATAGTAATGATATAATTACAGATAATGCAGATGTGATATCATCGAGTGATTTTGATGATGGTATTCTTGATACATCAAGATATTTTCCACCGAGAACGATTCCATCTTCGATGAGCTCTTTAATGTTTACAAAAATTGTATCTGGAACCATTGACCATAAACCAGGATTTGTAATGTGTAAATCTCCAGAAAGATGAGAATCAGCTACATCTTTTGGTAAAATGTTGGTTAGGAGATGTTCGGCAAATACTCGCTGACCCGTAGTAAATAACAAACCATCTGCTCCATTTCCTACATTATCTAGGTTTGAGAGCATTTCATGAACGTCATAGACGGGTAAACCTAGGCGTGCCAGTTTATTGCGATACTCTTCATGACCGTGCTCTAAGAGCACAGAGTTAACCATCTCACGTATTAAAGAGCCAGTAAGATATGCAGTCTGATATTTGTAAATTCTATTTTCAACTTCTTCAGTAATTTTTTGAGCTAGTTCTAATGGGAGACTTCCTTCTCTAACAAGTGATTGGATGATTTTGTGGGAATTGAATTCCTCAATGGATTCATGAGATGTTCTAACATACATTTTTCCACTTTCAATAATTGAACGTTCTTCAATTTGTCTTGCCAAGCTCAAAACAAGTTTTCCAAGATTTGTGATGGTATAACGTCTCTCAGACTTGTTTAGTGCAACAAGTGATTGTCTTAATAATTTTCTTAGATGATATGCAAATTTACCACTTTCTTTTTTTGATTTGAATCCTGCAAGTGATTTTAATTCAGAATATGTCAAAGGACCTTTAGAATTTAAAATTCTCAAAATATCAATTCTGTTAGGACTTGCCATGACAGAAAAGATCATTCTAACTCGCTTTGATGTTGATTGAAGAATGCTACCTTTCTTTGGTTCTTCTAGTTCTTCTTTCATATCCATATTCATGAATAAAAAAAAGGAGTAATTAAGACTTGTGACTGGATCCTTTTTAAAAAAATAAGATCAGATTTTGACATTTGGATCATTTTTTTAAAAATTAAATCAATCTTTAAGGTATTTAGATCATTTTTTGATCAGCTTAGATCATTTTTCTTGAACATCAAGAGAAAATTCGGATGTTGATAATGCTTGTCCACATGAAGGACATTTTCCATTATAATGATTCATAACATCTTTTAGAGCTTTAAGCATTTTCATGTTTGTGATCTTTTCACCACATTTCCCACATGTGACTTCTACAGACATGAAGATTATCAGAGAGTTAAAATAATTAAGAATCGATTTTGATTTTTTTTAATAATTTTACTAAATTATTTTACTGCTTTTCTATGATAATTCCCCGTTCATCAAATCCAGTGATTTTTGCTCTGGTTCCAACAGGGAGGTCTGAGGGGGTGGCAATTTCTGCCATAAAGCCTGAAATTCTCAATTCAGCATTATCCAAAATCATAACCACAAAGGCATAGGGGGTATATTTCTCAAAGCCTGCAGGAGCTACTGTAATTATGGTGTAGGTAACAATTGTGCCTGTACCCTCTAAAAGGACATCCTCAAATCCCTTACTGCCACATTTTAGGCAATAATAGGCTGTTGATAAATGAAGATAACCACAGTTAGTACATTTGTGAGTTAAGAGCTTACCTTGTTTAGCATTTTCAATTACTTGCTCTTCAACAGACATTTTACACACTCTGGAATACATGAACAGCACAACTTGCTCCAGTTGCGCCAAAGTTATGAGTTAAACCAACTTTTGCATCTTTAACAGTTCTTTCACCAGCCTTTCCAGTTAGTTGATCAAATACTTCTACTACCTGTCCAATACCAGTAGCTCCAATAGGATGTCCTTTTGATTTAAGGCCACCTGAAGGATTAATTGAAATGTCAGAATTTAATTTTGTTCTACCTTCACGAACAGCTTCAACTCCTTTTCCTTTCTCAAAGAATCCCAAGTCTTCAGTATCAACTACTTCTGCAATTGTAAAGCAGTCATGTACTTCTGCAAAGTCTATATCTTTTGAAGTAATACCTGCCATTTTGTATGCTTGTTCAGACGCAATCTTTGTACTTGGAATAGTTGTCAAATGTTCACGTCCTTGTAATGCTGCTGGTGATCCTCCTCTACCTGAACCAATTACTTCAATATAATCACCACCATGTTCTTTTGCAAATTTTTCAGAACACAGAATAACAGAGCTTGCACCATCAGAAAATGGGCAGCAATCATAGAGCTTTAGAGGACTTGCAACTACTGCAGATTTCATTACATCATCAACTGTAATTTTCTTCTGCATGTGAGCTTTAGGATTTAATACACCATTATCATGATTCTTTACTGCAACTTTTGCAAAGTCTTCTTCAGTTGCATCAAACTCCGTCAAATAAGCTCGAGCCATCGATGCAAATAATCCAGGAAATGATGCACCAGCTTGGCCTTCATAGAAAAAGTCTGAACAATATGCAAAGTAAGTTGTTGTCCATTCAGTTCCTGTATGAGTTACTTTTTCAACACCTGTTGCGATAAGACAGTCATAAAATCCTGCTGCAATATTTGCATAAGCCTCTCTAAATGATACAGAGCCACTTCCACATGCAGACTCTATTGTCAATGATGGTCTATCTGGAATTCCCAATCTACTCATTAAGACAGGACCGATATGTACCTGTTTGTCTGCAACTCCAAAGACATTAGAAATATAGGATGCTTTGATCTCTTTTGGTTCAATTCCTGCACTTTCTATGGCTGAAACTGATGCCTGAGTAGTAATATCGGCTATACTATCTGCTAACTTTCCATATTTGGTACTACCAGCACCAAGAACGCAAACCTTTTCCACTAACAAGACTGACTATATTCCCTATAAAAATCGTTTTAGTAAAATTAGTAAAAGAAAATGGCGACAAAAAAAATACAGCTCCAGACGATTCAAGTAAAGGAGAAAAAACAAAGACATACTGTAAGGACTACAAAATCTAGAGTATTAATCTTCAAAAAAGAGATCGCCCAATATTTTGATAGTAATGGATTTCTTTCTTGGTCATCCAAAGAAAAAAAGTACATTATTTTGGGAACAAATACTCCAAAAAAGGGACTTATGCAATGTCCAGAATGCAAATTAGGTCAGTTGATGGTTATTAGATCAAGGACAACTAGAAAAAGATTCATGGGTTGCTCAAATTATTACGGTGGATGTAAAGCATCATCTCCACTTTTGCAAAAGGCAAAGCTTCGTGCAATCAAAGCACCATGTGAAGAATGCAGATGGCCAATGATAATTTTTCGTTATTCAAGAAAACAAAAGTGGACTAGGCAGTGCTCTAATTTTATCTGCAAGTCAAGAAAGTCTAAGCCTTCAAGTTAGGATAAATATCTGTTCTTCTGTTTTTAAGTAGAGGTAGGAGTTTACGGATTTGTTTTATCTTTTTTAGATCAATGTTGGCGTAACCAATTCCTTGTTTTTTTTTCATGTCGAGTAAAATTTTACCATATGGATCTACCACAACACTGCGTCCACAGTAAATATTGCCTACATGATCGGGGGCAATAACATAACAACCATTTTCTATTGCACGAGTTTTGTTTAATGTTAGCCAATGTTCTTCTTTCATTTCACCTTTTACCCATGCAGAGGGTACAACTAAAACCTCAGAGCCTGAAGATGCAAGCATTCGCGACATTTCAGGAAATCTCAAGTCATAGCACACCATCATGCCAACTTTACCAATTGAAGTCTTTACTGGTTTTGTAATTTTTGATCCTGGTATCATTTTGTCTGATTCACTAAATCCTAATGCATCATAGAGGTGAATCTTTCTATATGTAGAGACTGCTTTACCTGATTTGTCAATTATAAATGAAGTATCATACACACGATCTTTTTTGTTACTCTTCTCATAAAAAGAACCTACGACTTGAATGTGATTTTGTTTTGCTGCATTTGCAATACTATTTACAAAATTGTCATCAATTTTTTCAGCCATATCTGCTAATTGCTTTGGGCTTTGAGTAGAATCAGTATAAAACATCATAAATTCTGGAAATGCAACAAGTATTGCTTTGTTTTGTGCTGCTTTTGAAATGTAACCTAGTATTTTTTTTAGGTTATCTTCTTTGTTAGTAGAGGCCTTAAATTGAACAACTGCTACTTTCATAAAATTTTTAATCACAAATGAGAATAAAAGGATAAAGTTATGATTTCTTTGGAGTAGTCATAAATAGTTGGAATTATTATTAAAGTCATGTCGCAGGAGAGTAAATGTCCTTATTGTTCATCAGTGTTTGAGAACAATGAGGAGTTATCAAAGCACATTGACAAAATTCACAACAATGAAGATGCAATAGGTACACAAGGACTCTAAGTTTTTCATCTTACAATATTTTTTCATGGTACAATTAGCTAATGTAGCATTTTGTTATTATGCAAAGTTTTCCTAGATTTTCTATTCGACCAATGTGTGTATGTTTATCCCTTTGACTGGAAGGGAAGTAATCCAGTCTTTTTTTTAAAAATAATTAAAGTTGGTTTCCTGCCAAAAACCAGTTTTCCTTTGGATTATCCTCAAAGACTACAATTACATGATTTTCTTTTGTTTTTAGAATCTCAGCTGCTGACTTTGTGATTGTCTTTGCATATTCGTCTTTTTGTTCTTGAGTTCTTCCAGGATACATTGATACTGTTATCAAGGGCATAACAAGACTGGAATAATTCGTTGATTTATTTCTTAGAGTCAATAATCTGGTCTATACCCATAGCGAGTTCCATAGGTAAAGTCTGAACGGCGTGTTTTTTTATAAAGATAACCTGAGGCAAGCCCGACTACAAAACCTCCAATGTGTGCAAGATATGCCACACCACCTCCAGCAACACCGAATCCACCTATGAAAAATGGGAGTAGGTTTTGAAAGACAAACCAAAATGGCAAAAACCATTTTGCCTGAATATGCATCATTCTCCAAAAGAATCCCAGCATCAAAAATGTCTGTATCTTTGCTCTAGGGAAAATAACCAAATATGCACCTAGTACTCCAGATATTGCACCAGAAGCTCCAACTGCAGGAATTGCACTTGTTGAATCACCCATTACATGAATCAAGCCTGCAAGTATTCCCCATAGTAGATAAATTCCAAGATATTTTATTTTACCAAACTTTTCCTCAATGTTATCACCAAATATCCACAAAAACAACATGTTACCTCCAAGATGCATTGCACCACCGTGTAAAAAGATAGAACTGAGAAGAGAAATGTATGGTTGAGAAGGACATTGAATAACTTCTGGTCCTGCACCAAAGTCTATGGTTGATGCAGTTGCTCCTGTAACACAGTTAGGAACTGCGCCCCAATTGTAAAATAATGAAAAGGCATTTTGGTTGGTAAAATCAATAAATTGTCCGGTGTAAACTACCTCAATAAAAAAAACAATTACATTGATTATAATTAATGCATAAGTTACCATTGGTTTGAATCCTGGCGAATGAGGATTTTCATCACGGATAGGAAGCATTAGATGTTGAATTTGATGGAAATTTGTATAATAAGATTATTCTTTTTATGCCGTAAGACTTGCCAATAATTCACTTGAAAAAATTAATTATGATGGGAATTGTGATAATTGCATTATCTTTCTACTTTACATTGACTGTTTTTATTTTACCTGAAAAGTATATTGCCAAAGAACAACTTGTTCCAAGTCCGTACTTGGAAATAGAATTATCAAGTGTAGAAATTACCTTGGGAGAATCCTTTCGTATAAGTAGCATTTCTGAGAATAAAGGAGACTACGGAGATATTCACATTGTTTCTGCTGCATTTCCAACTGAACAAAATATTGAAAATATAGTACAGATAGCAAGTTATGATTTCTCTAATTCTCCTCAATTTATTGAACCTGGTGAGGAGATTGGTGCAAAGTATAGCGGAGGATTGGAGATAGTTTCTGCTCAATATCCATCAATTGAGGCTATGAATAGACCAGTTCATCCAGGAACAAAATATGTCATGGATCTTCAAATTACACCTGATGAGATTGGAGAATTTATTGTGTACATGAAATCTATAGACATTCCACATAGTAGTTCTGTATCACATTTTCCTCAAAGTGGTCAACTTGATCATCAAGGAGAATATGTGCTAGTATATACAGTAAATGTAAATCCCTAATATTTTGTAAATAATCTATCAGAGATAAAATGAAAGTGCAGCAAAAAAAACAATTTAGTTCATTTGAAAAACATTCTCAAAAGATTTTCTTTTTTGGAAGCATACTAGTTAGTTTTGGAATTTTGTTTGTTACAGTGGGAGGAAGTTGGGACATTACAAACCATTTGCTAAATAAACCAGAGACATTTTTTTCACTGCCACATGCTTTGATGTATTCTGGAGTTGCAATAACACTAATTGGTGTAGCAATATCTTTTATTGGTTATAGAAATTTACACCATTTTAAAAATATATTTTCTCTTCCTCTTCGAATAAAGTTTCTTGGCATTGCATTGTTAACTGGAGCTGGTCCATTTGATTTTGTTTGGCATTCTAATTTTGGTTTAGATGGATTGCTTAGCCCACCTCATTTTACTTTGATTATTGGAATGCTATTTTGTAGTATTGGAGGAATGATTGGCATTTCAAGATTTTTAAAATTAAAATCATCTAAAAATTTTCTATTACCCTATCTGTTAATTTTAGGTGTGCTTCCTGTTTGGCTTGCAGGTTCTGGAGTAATTTCTTCATTGACATTACCATTTTCAAATACAGATTATTTTCAATTCAATCCAGATGAAACATTTGCATTTGTTGTTGCAACTATTGCATTTCCATTTTTAATTTCATTTAGTGCATTAATGGCCTCAAAAATATCTAATTTCAAGCCTGGAATTGTTACCATTTTGGGAGGATTGTTTTTGTTAATTTATGGAATGACTGCAATTGGACCCAACTTTTCGATGCTAGAATCTGCTGAATTTTATGCATTGAATTTGATTCCATTTGTTATTTCAGATTTGATTTTGTCATTTGGGAAATCAAAACGATCTTCCTTGCTTGCGGGAGGGATTTTAGGTTCAGTCTTTTACATGGTGTATTATCCTTATGTGATGTATACTTACAATGAGGTGTTACTTGGCAAACTAGTTTCACCTAGCATGATATTTCATACGTACTTTGAGATAATGCCACAAGTAATACAATTTACAATAATTCCTGCTATAATAATGGGGATTATTGCAGTATATGTTGCCAATAGATTTTCAAAGAAAATTTCAATGTATTAATTTAAGACGGGTTGACTTACATAAATAATGAAATTTCAGAAATTTGAAAATAAAAAAAGAAAAAAGATTTTAGAAAATCTTAAATCAATGAATCACAGAAATCTGTATTTGGAATTAATTGTCCTCTGATTTGTAATTCACTTTCACCAGTGTCATCTTGAAGATGGATATTTATGTCAGTATCCTCATTACACATTTCTTCAATTACTGTATTTGGTGCTATTGATTCATGGTCATCATTTGGTAGGTTTTGAAAATCATTTTCATCCCAAATACCAGTTAAGGTATTTCCTGCGATTTTCAATTCTTCGTCATCTGCTGGTCCAACTATATTGAAGTAATGTTCACTTGCATCATGTACTCCATCTGGTGCAGGATGAACATGAAGTTTCCAAAGAAAATGTGTTAATCCTTCACCATTGTTGCCATCTTGTCCTGGATTAGGAAGTGCTTCAGCATATTCTCCAACATCAACTTTATTGAGAATGACTTTGTATGCAATTTTCATTCCTTCATCTTCTCCTTCAACCCAAAACATTGCACGAAAACTCTGACCATTGAATTCGTTCTCAGGATCGCTTATTGCATCAAAATTGGCGACAAAATCTGGTTTATGAGAGGCTGTTGGTTTTACTGCAAAAGCATCTGGGATAACAGATACTGATGCAACAGAGATTGCCAGTATTGCTGCAATTGAAATTCCAAGAATTGTTCTTCTATTCATTTAGATCGAATTATGGTTTTTTACTTAAAATAGATCTGAGTCATTCGTCGAATGTACCAGTTTTGATTATAATAAATCCAAAATTTAATAGATTTAAAATAAAAAATATCATTGTAACAAAAAAAAGCTACAATAATTATAAAATTAAATTTTCTTAATTATGTTAAAATTAAATTACAATTATTTCTCGTGTAACAAGATTTTCAATTGCAAACAAAAAATCATCATCTGTTATTTTGTCTTCTGACCACCAAGCTGCAGATGTCTTATACCATGAAGGAATACTCCAGTTTACTTCTGATTTTACTTCTTTTCCTGGAACAAAAATAATTCCTTTCTCAAACAAAAAGTCAATTCCTTCTAGAAATTCCGAATCAGAGATTTGATCAGTCACCCACCAATCTGCACCGAGTTTAATCCATTGTGGAACTTTTGGCATTTCAGGAGGTAATCCTTTCTCAAAACCAGAAATTTTTACAACATCTTGAGAAATGGGACCAACACTAAAGGCAACATGCCAAAACCCCATCTCATCTAGGCTTTGAATAAAATCAATTGGCTCATCATTTACAGTAACTACAAATTTCTCATTACCTGAAATTGGTGGAAACTCAAAATTAGCATATGTCTCAAGTGGATAACTGTTGTATCCATGGATAGTAAGTGTGGTTCCTTTCTCATCAAATTTTGCAGCAGAGTACCATGAACCAGAATCATACCTAAAATCAAAATCACCTCTCTCTTTTTTTGCAGTTAAAGGAACTACAGTAGTGTCAACGGGTGCAAAGCAGCTATAGTAAAAAACATCCTCAGTAATTGATGGATCAGGATACATTGAAAATTCTAAAATCTCTCCAGGCTCAATTTTCTCAATTAATTCAATATTTTGAACAATATCTAGTACTTTTTCATATCCATGAACTACAGCATAGATTTTAGGAAAATTAAGTCTCCTCGCCAGTATTTTGTATTCTTCCTGTAATGTGACCATCGTGATGTTTTATCAGAGTCTTATCATAAAGAACCTCAATTGGAATAAAATTTTTGTTTGTTTTCTCAAAGGAAATTTCTGCAGGCATTAAAATTGGGATGTTTCCTTTGACTTCAAAAAATTTTATCTTAAATGGGATCTCTTTTTGAGAAGCTAGAGGAACGTGCTGTATGGTTCTAGAAAATATCTCATTTCCGTCCATTACAGACACTGTTATTGTAGGTTTTATCGCAAAAGAATTTTCATTTTTTACGTTATCCACAACTGTATAGATTCCTTTAGAATCAAAATATCCTAAATATTCATGAGATTGGATAGAGACTTCAGCTGAAGCTAGTGGAATAAAGAATATGGAAAGTAAAAATCCAATTGTAAGAAATACAGAGCCTAACTTTAAGAAACTAAAAAGAGTTGAAGATATCTTCAAATCCTGAGGTTGGTTTCTCAAGTAAGCTTGGTCTATAGTCTTCAATTAATTTATCAATAAGCTCCCTTTCTTTAATATAATATCTCTTTTTTAGATTGTCAAGTTTAATCTCAACTAGTCCATCTTTTACAATTTGTGCAAGGTAAAGTGAAACAGTAGATGGGGATTTACCTACTTCATTTACAAGCTTACCAAATTCTAATCCATCTTGTTTTACAAGAGCCAAAAGTAAATCTCTCGGAGTTTGTTTTCGTAGTGCTTTAATTGCAATTGATTCATCCTCAGTAATCCTTGGAGGATAAAATCGAGTTTGCCGTGGTCCTCGAGATACTTTGATGATTCCATTTTTTTCTAGTTTTCCAAGATAATGACTCAGTACTCCATTTTTTAGTCCTGATGAGCGCATAATTTCACGAAATTGTATGCCTGGATTTTTTTCAATGATTTCTTGTAATTGTAAATTTCTATCAGTCATTTCTAAACACTCCTATCGCCAAAAGTCCCAATGTAGTAAAGGTCAGTAAGTGTCCAACCTCTAATAAAGGTAATTCACCCAAATTGTAAAGATTTGGCCAAGTTGCATCAACTATCAATATTCCTTCAGCAGCAATAAAATTTCCAAATGCAATTGCACTTAGTAAAAGCCGTTTTGTTTTTAGTCTAAGGTATGCCATTGTTGCAAGAAGAGTGATGAATACTGCAAGTGTTATTCCTCCAATGTGCAAAAAAATGTGAACAATATGTAAACCGTGTAATAGGTGAGGCAAAATTACCGGTAATGCTAGTATGGCAATAACCCCAGTAACTACAATTGAAAATAAAGTAGATTTTCTTTCAAGTAGGATTTCTGGTCTAAACAAAGTATTGAAAATAACGTTTTTTCTCATTTAAGGAGACTGGTTCATTTATCGAATTGAAAATCGATCAGATACGTAAAATTCCGTTTTGAATTAGATATTGTAACCCTTGAACAAAGGTTTCATCATCAATTTGTCCTTCTGCCCACCAAGCTGCATTGTTTTTAATCCACGAAGGTATTTCTTGAAAATCAGAAGATTCTTGTGTTGTTTTTGGAATTAGTATAATGTCATTTTTTATCAAATATTCAATTCCTTGAATAAATGTCCCGTCATCAATTTGTCCTTCTGCCCACCAAGCAGCATTGTTTCGAATCCATTCAGGAATAGAGATTTCATTATTTTGGTCTCCAATTCTATCAATTACTATTGGGATAGAGGTTCCTGCAAGGTCATTTCCATTAAGATTCTCGAAATTTAGATAAACTATTCCTGTAATATCATTTGGAATTGTAAATTCTGCAATGTCAAATTCTTCTTTAGAGTCTGTGCTTGTACCACTTTGTTGATGTATGGTTTTTCCATTTTGAGTCATGGAAAAATCATAAGTTACAGCAATCGGTCTGTTTTTGAGAAAAACATCCATAATGTTGAAATTAATTTTTCCATTAGAATTTGATTTCAAGTTTTCAGGCTCAGATGACACCAGTATTCGAAATTGTCCATTTTCAGTAACCGAGCTTAGTTGAGTTTCATCTGAATTTGGTGTTACAAGAAATTTCATTCCGTCTTGATTTTCAGTTTGATTGTAAATATTCCACAATTCTTTTTGATTAACAATAAAATGAACTATTCTCCCATCAGAGAAAAAATCATCAATTGTAATAATGTTATCAGAAAGTTTTACATCATTGATATACATTGAAAATCCAGAGACTAACAAGTCTCCAAATGTTTTTGAAATTATCAACTCTTCATGTACTACTGATGTTTGGTTAATGTTATCAACATTCCAATCAAAGGGCATGTAAAATGAAATTTCTCGTTTATCTGGATTGTATTGAAAATCACTTATTTCATCATAAAATGTAATTGATTGGATTTCTTGTGTGCCAAAATTGGGATCATTAATCTGATGAGTTTTAGTTTGTGCAATAGATATTCCTGAATTGAATACTAGTGGTTCATCTAATTTCTTTGAATATCCATCTGCAGTAAGTACACTAATATCAAATTTGTAAAGTCCTCCTTCGCTTAGTTTAGGACCTATAATGTTTATCTTTCTGCTATCTAGTCCTAATAAGGACCCAAATATGTCACCTCCTTCTTCTTCTACAATCTCAATTGAGTCAGTATCTTCAGATATAAAATTGAAAACTATGAATCCATTATCTGCCTGAAATTCTCTTTCAAATAGAAATTGTGTTCCACGCTCAGATTTGATTAGAAATGTTACATCACGTAAAGTAATTTTAGAATTAAAATCAATTAGTGAAATAGAGATTTGTTGGTCATCGGTTTCTTCAGGATTGTTTGTTGAGGATGAGACTTCCAATGTTATTAGTTTTCCATTCAAATCTACTGGAGGAAAAGTTTCTGCACCCAACCCGTGACCATAAACCTCTACAATTGTGGGAGTAAGTGACGAAATAGATAGAAAAATAACTAAAGTAATAAATTTGTTATTCAATATTATTTGTGATTCTATAATTATCTATTTAAAAATCTAGACTAAATCATTCTCAAGTCCATTTGTTTGGATCTTTTTTCCATACTTGTTTTCCATCAATGGTGACATTGTCTTTTTCTTCAAAGACAGTATGCCATTTTCCATTATCTGGAAAAATCTTGTTCATCTCTTTGACTTTGTCATTAGTTGGAGCTTTGTTCATTAGAGCACCCCATCTCATGTTTGGGATCTTTGGCATAATATCATTGATGTCTTTCATTACTATCACTATACCAAATTTATTTAAAAACCTATGACTCTATTTTCATGATTCCTTCTTTAATCAAGTACTGAATTCCTTGAACAAAGGAGTTATCATCAATGTCACCGTTTGCCCACCAACCTGCGTTATTTTTAATCCAGTCTGGGATTTCATTTCCACCAGAGCCTGAGCCTTGAGTGGTTGGAGGAATCTTCATTATTTTTTCTTTAATCAAGTACTGAATTCCTTGAACAAAGGAGTTATCATCAATGTCACCGTTTGCCCACCAACCTGCGTTATTTTTAATCCAGTCTGGTATTGCAGTGGGTGGGGTTAGTTCAGGACCAGGTGTAGGTATAGTATCTTTTGGAAGACTAGACCCAATCTCTATTATTGCAGAGCCAATTCCAGCATAAGTTGGATCATAATCAAGACCTGTTCCGTATACTAGGATATCAAGTCTGTATTGACCTTGAGATGGAACAAATATCTGTGGAATATCAATTCCTTCAGTAGACACAATTCCGGGGTTGTTTGGATCATCTCCTGAGCTTGTTTCTACTATTTGATCATTTTCATCAATTAAGGAATATGCATACTTTACATCTTTTATGAGGTTTCGGTCTTCATCAAAGAAGGTAATTTCAAAGGGAATTTCATCTCCTGCACCGTATCTTCCATCCCATGAAACATTAACAGTAGTTGGAACTTGTTCAAAGTTTTCAGTATCAACTAGGTAAAATTCAGTAGATGTTTTTGAAACTTCACTTTGTGGAACTAGTTTTAGTTTCATAATATCCATATCATCATTTGAGGTCATTGCATTGCTGATTTTTGTGAGTTCAGCATTTGTAATCAGAAAATGTACAATGTTTGTATCCTCATAAGTATACGGATCATTTAGAAGTGCTCTCTGGTCTATTTTAATTCCATTCACATATCCTTTGAATTGTTTTCCTTCAGCATATGGAGCAAAGTCTTTTGGTACCCTGACTTCTTCATGAACCACTTGAACCAAATTAACATATTCAGGACTCCAATCAAATGGCATATCAAAGTAAATAGAATTATCTGTAGTGTCAAATTCAAAGTTATCAACTTCATCATAGTATGTCTTTACAATTACGGGAATCTCTTCTGCACTAGCAGTTTGGATAAGAAAGTCTTGTTCTTGTGCAATACTAACAAAAGTATCATAGCTTAGCAAGGTAGCAAGAACAGTTTTAGGGCTTGTTGCACCTTCAATATCTACTCGAATATTATAAAGTCCCCCTTCTACAAATATTGGACCAGTGATTGACGGTCTACCTTCTCCTTGAACAAATAGAGCACCTGGGGCAGTAACATGTTCTGAGCCTCCATAAATTGTACATTTCCATAAATCTACTTCATTGCAGCCAGTTTGTGGTTTAATTTTTACATTTAATACTCCATCTGTGTCATAAAAGAGATTTCTAGCCAAAAGATCCCCCCTTTGCCAAACTTCAATTCTGTATGTCACTTTTTCTAACGTAGTATCTGTTAATGTATCAAAGAAACGAATTTTCATGTTTACATCATCAACATCTCCAACAGTAATGTCTGATGGAGTCAAATCAGTTCGAACAGTAACCTCCATGTCTCCAAAGGTTAGTGGTTCGGCTTGGTCACCACCAAGACCATGTCCAAAAGCACTAGGAGTAAAAGTAGAAATCGCAAATAGGCCAATCATAGCTAAAACTAGTGCAAACCTGTTAGACAATAGTTATGATGAGAGAATTCCTTATTTAAAGATGGTATAAAATTACCATGCTCGTAAATTTCTCAAAATGGTTTTGAGTGTAATTTTTATTTATGGTGGGGAAAAAGAGATCGTATGAAAATTCTATTTGCATTATTATTAATTCCTCTCTTAATGACTCCAGCATTTGCTCAAACAAATTCACAGACTTTGCCAACTGAAAAAGGAACACTAGATGTAAAATTATCTTATGATGAAGTTGTCATTGGAGAATTAACAACATTAAGAACTGATTTTATCAATCCTCAAAGTCAACAAATTCAAGAACATATTGATTGGAGTCTTACAGTTTCAAAGGATGGTGAGACCATCTGGGGGCCAACTCCACTTAGTCATACTTCTGAGGGTTATCTAAAAAATTTAAAGTATGAATTTGAAGACGAAGGAACATACAATTTGGAATTTGGAATTGAAGGAATCTTGTTCCAACCAATTCCACTAGAAAAAGTTTCATTTGTAGTAGAAATTGGAGAAGCTAATGCGCAACCTGACACTCTACCTCTAGTAAATGATAATGGAGGAGGATGTTTGATTGCCACTGCAGCATACGGATCAGAACTGGCCCCACAAGTACAACAACTTCGTGAATTAAGAGATGATATAATTCTTCAAACAAAATCAGGAGCTTCATTTATGAATATATTTAACGAATATTATTATTCATTTTCGCCAACAGTTGCAGACTTGGAAAGAGAGAATCCAATATTCAAAGAAGGTGTGAAAGTAACACTGACACCAATGTTAACATCACTTTCTATTCTAAATCATGTGGAAATTGATTCAGAACAAGAGATGTTAGGCTATGGTATCTCTTTGATATTGCTGAATGTTGGAATGTATGCTGGAATTCCTGCATTTGGAATCTTAAAGTTGTACCAGTTTAGAAAGAATTAGATTATCTATCTGAAAATCCTAGAGAGGTTTTTATGTATGCCCCCGATTATTCCAGTTAATGAAGACTATAGCTATAGGCTCTTTCTTCGTGTTATTTGCTATCGCATCTGGCATGGTTGCAAATCCCGCATTTGCAGATCATGCTACTGCTAGTGTTAGCACTCCACAAGGAACATCCGTTCCAGGATGTGAAACAACAAATGAATGTTACATTCCTTATGAAGTAACAGTTGATGTTGGTGGAGAGGTAACATGGTCAAATGACGACTCTGCAGCTCATACTGTAACTGCTGGAAGCGCAGCGGATGGACCATCTGGTGTGTTTGACAGTAGTTTGTTTATGGCAGGTACAACTTTCTCACACAAATTTGAAGCAGTCGGTGAATATCCATACTTTTGTATGGTTCACCCCTGGATGGAAGGAATTGTAACTGTTCAAGAAGCAGGTGCAGAAGAAGAAGAAGAAATGCATATGGACGATGAGGTTCACATGGAAGGTGCCGCTGCTGCAACTGGCATGATGTCTGATGGAACTAAAGTTTCTGTTTGGGCTTCAGAACCAATGGCAGGAGAAAGAATGGAGATTTCAATTGAATTCGAAAATTCTGAACATGTCAATCATAACATCATGGTAACACAAAACGGTGAAACAGTATTAGATGATACTGGTGCACACCACCACGATGGAAAAGGCGCTCATGAAACAGCACCACTTAGTTCAGCTGATCCAGTAGATATTGCCATTACCTTCCAAGGTTATGGAGTAGAGGATCCAAAGACTGGACCAATTGGTGAAGAAGTAGTATTCTCAAATGTTGTTCCAGAATTTGGAACAGTAGCAGTGATGATACTAGCTGTCTCAATCATAAGCATCGTCGCAGTAACTGCAAAATCTAGAGTAATTCCAAGACTTTAGGAATGTACTCTTTTTCTATTTTCTTTTTACTAAAGCAATTACTGCTAAGATAATAGCTGCTGCTGCAATTGATAGTCCAAGAATTGCAAAGTCGTATGCTGTACCGTCTGATGAAACTTCAATTCCTGAACCAGATTTTATTTGAGAGACTTCTTGTTGTAGGGAAGATACTGCACTTTTCAGAGAGGTAACATCTTGATCAGAGGAAGAACCACTAGTTGGTGGAAAATCAAGGACGGCAGTAGACTCTACGTCTTCAATTTGAATATCCTCATTTACAGGAACTCCGTTGATGTTGCCTTCAATTTGTATAGAATATGAGCCTGTTTTAGTTGGAATTACATGAGAAAAATAATGTCCAGGCCTTGGATCTGAACCGACATCCAATACTTTAGTCACGCCACCAAATTTGGCAGTAACTTCTAGATTTTTGAAAGCATTTTTAACTCCAACTTTTACTCCAGGGTTTTCTCCGGGTTCACTAATATCAAAAACAAAATCATTTCTAAATCCAACAACTGGTGGTTCTATTCCCCAACCTACTTCGATTTCATATGGTTCGACTTCAACTGTAGTATGAGCAAAAGATTGTGATACAAGACCTGCAGAAAATAATAATGCAATAAAACTCAAAGTAACAACTTTCATGGCTATAATCACTTTATGACATGTTATTATCTTTACGTGAATTGGTACAAACTCCGAAGTAAATGAAAACTGTTTAAATTATCATGAATAATTTGAAGATTAAATGAAAAAACTTCTAATTATTTTATTTCTAGTTTTATCTATTTCATTTCCATATGCTGCAGCTCATCCCTTTACAGGTGAAACTAGTCCAAGTTCTGCGGTAAATGCCCATGTTGGAGTAAACGAGATAATTGTGAGTTATTCAGAACCAATAGAGCTAGACTTTAGCTCTCTAAAAGTTTTTGATAGTAATGGAGATCAGATAGATAACAAAGATTCTACTTATTTTCAAGGAGAAAATTCGTTAATAGTTACAACACCGCCTCTCCAAGAGGGAGTTTATACAGTAACCAGCAAAGTACTCTCAAAGGTTGATGGTCACTTAGTTGATGATGCTTTTATTTTTGGAGTGGGTGATGTAAAAGTAGACATTCTAACTGATAAACCAAAATCAATTTACGAAATTTTGTTTTTTCCTGAGGCAGGTGCAAGGTTTCCTGGTATTGTAGGACAAACAATAGTCTTAGGTGCAGTTATTGCCTCTATGCTGATTTGGGGAACTCAAAACAAAAGTCTTATCAGAAAAGAAATGGAAAAGATGGATTCTTTTCATCATGGAAAATTCATGACTTTAACTGGTATTGGATTGATGTTGGTTTTTGCCTCAAACATTGCAATGCTTGCAGTACAAACGTTACGATTAGAAACTTCAGCCTTTGATGCTATACAAACAACCTTTGGAACATCCTGGCTGATCAGAATGGTAATTACCATTATTTTATTGGGAGTATGGTTTTGGATGGACAGAAAAAAACAGATTACAAAAAAGAATCAAATTCCAATGTTAGTCTTATCTCTTGCATTAATTGGAACCACAACTATGATAGGCCATGGTGCTGCAAGTGGAGAGATCGCAGCCGTTGCCTTGGATTATGTGCACAATTTAGTTGCAGCAATTTGGATTGGCGGAATTATTTATTTTGTATTTACCTTACTTCCAACCTTTTCAAAATTAGACAAAGTCACAAGAGAAAAAATGTCTCTTGTTATGATTCCAAGATTTTCAATTGCGTTTGTTATTGCCGTAGGAATTGTTATTATTTCTGGTCCAACCTTAATGTGGCTTTTAGAAAGTGATGTTGGGATAATTTCTCAGTCAATTTATGGAAAATTAATCATAGCAAAGATTGCTCTTGCTGCAATCATGGTTGGATTGGGTGGTTTCTTTCAGTTTAGAGTTCAAAAATCTGCTGAAAAGTCAATTGATTCAAAATCAATTTTGGTTCATAAGCGACTAAAACGATCATTAAAGCTAGATGCAACGTTAGGGATAATTTTACTGGGTGTAGTTGCCTTATTGGCAAATGGTACATTGCCTGCAGGAGAGATTCAAAAAGTTGATGCTCAAGAAGTATTGTATGGATTTAGAACCCTAGAGTTTTCTGAAAGTGCAAAATTTGATATTGAAATCACACCATTCACTAGCGGAACCAATACTCTTCTAGTAAAGATAAGTGATTTTGATAATAACCAATTACAAGATGCCGATGAAATTAAAGTAAAGATTTCAAATCCACAAAGAAATATTTCTCCTATTGAAGTATCCATGGAAAAAATTCCTCAAGTAGAAGACAGGCCATTTGAGTTTAAAGGAGAGATAACATTTGGATTTTCAGGACAATGGCAAACAGAAATTGAAATTCAAAGAGTTCAAAATGCCAACGAATCTGTAATGATGAATTTACTTGTAAAACCTAGACTGCCAGATCTTCAAACAGAAATTATAGAATATGATTTTCCTGAACCATCAAAACCATTATTCCCATTATTTGATGGAAAAAACTCAATTTGGATAAGTGATCCCTCTGCACCTAGATTATGGCAATTCTCACTAGATACTCAAGAATTTACATCATACCCCTTTGATGGAGTAGTTTCTGCGTTACTAACTCAAGATAATGACGGAAAAATTTGGTTCAATGATCCTCCAAGAAATCAAATTGGATTTTTTGATCCTGAAAATTCAGAAATTACTACCATAACCCTGCCAAAAATCAATCCTGTAATTGATGCAAGTACAACTACTTCTATTCAAGCTGACTTTGAGGGAAATATTTGGATATCAATTATCAATAAGGGTAAGATTTTGAAATACCTTCCAGATTCTAATACATTTGAAGAAATTCAATTACCTAGGGGATCGTTACCTTTTGCATTAACAATTGATGCTGACGGAAAAATTTGGTTTACAGAATCTGGTCCAGGTAAGATAGGATTTATCAATCCAGAGAATAATGAATTTACCGAGTTTTCAGATGAGCAACCACTACAAGGTCCTGAGGCAATAATATTTGATAAA
>Ga0224508_10000922_pt1 | contig 27093 bp, 23 predicted proteins | sample SF_Jan12_sed_USG_4_FD_170157 | JGI IMG/M metagenome (GOLD analysis project Ga0224508, IMG submission 170157) | Sediment microbial communities from San Francisco Bay, California, United States - SF_Jan12_sed_USGS_21 | ecosystem: Environmental > Aquatic > Marine > Sediment | place: USA... | reverse complement strand
GATCCGGGAAGGATTGAAAGAATACTCGAACTGGCCGACCTTTCCGCAGCTTTACGTCAAGGGTGAGTTGATCGGCGGTTGCGACATCGTCATGGAGATGTACCAGTCGGGCGAATTGCAGAAACTGCTTGCGGAAAGCGAGATGTAGGTGGAGGCCGTCCGGGCGGTCTGCTCCTACGGCTGTGGCGGCGCGTTGCGGAACGTCGTCTCGAAAATATCGCGGTAGCTGTTTACGGCTTCACAGAAGAGATCCGCGGTCATTTCAGCATCGTAGGACGCGGAGTGCGCCTGTGTCTCGTCCCATCCCATTCCCGCCGCGATTGCCGCGCGCGCAAGGACCGTCTGACCGAAAGCTACGCCGCACAAGGTCGCAGTGTCGAAGCAACTGAAAGGATGAAACGGGTTGCGCTTGATTGCCGAGCGCTCCACCGCCGCGTTGAGGAAGCCAAGGTCAAAATGGGCGTTATGGCCAACCAGTACGGCGCGACCGCAGCGGTTTTCACGCACGGCGCGACGAACCTCCCGAAAAGTGCGTTGTAATGCGTCACGCTCATCGATGGCGGGCCGTAAAGGGTGATGCGGGTCGATACCGTTGACGGCCAGTGACGCCGCTTCGATGTTGGCACCTTCAAAGGGTTTTACGTGGTAGCGAATCGTCTCGCGACGATGCAGCAAGCCCTCGGAATCGAGGTCGAGTAACACGGCTGCGATCTCGAGCAAGGCGTCGGTCCTGGCGTCGAAACCACCGGTTTCGACGTCGACAACAACAGGCAGAAAACCGCGAAAGCGGTCTGCCATTCTGATGTCGTCGCTCACTTAATCGTTTGCCTTGAACAGATTCTCGTCGAGGATAACGCTCATCGTATAACGCACACCGAATCCGGTGAACTTGGATCCTATGTGGCCAAGGCCGCGTTCATTGTCGCCCGCGCTGAGGTCCATATGCACCCACGGTGTGTCATTCTCAATAAACTCGGCGAGAAAGCTGGCGGCGAGGATATGATCTCCGAAGCCCTTCGGCGAGCACTGCATAACGTCGGCCGTGTCGCTCTTGAGATCTTCGAGAAACTCTTTGCCGATCGGGAATGGCCAGACACGCTCGCCGCACTGGCGGCCGGTTCGCTTCAGTTGCGGATGCAGGTCGGGCCGGTTCGTGAAAACGCCCGAATATCGGCTCGTGATTGCATTGATACAGCTTCCTGTCAGTGTTGCGAAGTCGAATATCATGCGCGGTTTCTCGCGACTCGCGAACACCAGCGTATCGGCCAGTGCCATGCGACCTTCGGCATCCGTATGAATCGTTTGTATCGTCTTTCCATTCGCCGCAGTGACAACGTCCTGTGACTTGTAGGCTTTCGGTCCTGTCCGGTTCTCGGTGATTGCCAACCAGCAATCGACGGCGATCGGCAGCTTCAACTCGGATATGGCCAGGAAGGTGCCGAGTGCGACGGCGCTGCCCTGCATATCGCCGTGCATATCGAGCATCGACTGGAACGGCTTCAGATTGGTGCCGCCCGTGTCGAATATGATGCCTTTGCCAACCAGGCTAAGGTCAGCATCGGCTGTCTTGGCCGCCGGCCGGTAGCGCAGGTGCACGATGCCGGCACTGTCATCTTCGTTGCCCTGTGCCACCGCAAGGAACGCGCCTGCGCCGAGTGATTCCAGTTCTTTGGTGGCGTAGCGCTTGAATTGCCAGCCACGGGCTTTCGCCAAACCCCGGACGAGGTCCGTGTAGCTGACGGCATTAAGCATGTTCGGTGGCAGTGTCGCGAGCCAACGCGCGAGATTATTGCCCTTGGCTTCGGCTTCGGTCCGACTCGTGTCCAGATGTGCATCGAGTCCCAACAGCCGAATGCTCTTGATCTTGGTCGGTGCGGCCTTGCGCTTGAAAGCGGGCAGATTGAAGCCCGCCGCCAGTGCCGCCGCGAGCACGTTGTTGACAACTCGTGCCTGCGCATCGACGCTGAAACCCACCGCACAGATGCCCAGGCTGCCTGGTTTCTGCCTGGTTGCTGCCGCCGCGAGCTTGCGCCCGAGCGTAAGCTGCTCGAACGCATCGGCATCGGCAGTCGTAATGCCGGCGACGACCAAGGTCTGTTTTTTGTTATTGAGCCGAGTCGTGAACGCCGGTGTCGATCCGGCCGCGTGCTTTCGGAGAACAGCCTGCAGCTTGCTACCCTGAGGGATCTTGCGAAAATCCGCCATTGTAGGTCTTGCAGGTAGTATCAAAAGTAACTGATCGACCGTGTCCAGAGCCTTGGAATAAACACGGCCAACCTTTTGATAGATACGGATATCATGAAGGTCAGGGGTAACAGTAGTCATACGATTCAATTCTCCGCCGTGAGCTTGACGCTCACCGCACAAACCCCGAAGATGTCGGCCGCAGTCATGATTCGCACGGTCCGGTGCAACGAAGCAGTGATCCTAGCAGGACGCTTCGTGTAATTCACGCGACAAGGCGGGCGGTGTCCTGGCAGGCGCCCGGTGGATAAAAGTATGAGCAGTTTCAATCCTTTCGATGACGTTGACCCCATTGAAACCACCGAATGGCTGGAGTCGATCGATTCGGTTCTTGCAGCGCACGGTCCCGAGCGGGCACATTTCCTGCTGAACCAGATGATCGATTTTGCACGGCGCTCGGGGGCTTACCTGCCTTACACGCCGAATACGGCGTATCTCAACACGATCTCCACGGCACGCCAGCCTGAATATCCAGGTGATCGCTCGCTGGAGCGCCGCATCGAGGCCTACATACGCTGGAACGCGATGGCCATGGTCGTGCAGGCAAATCGAAAGAGCACCGAGTATGGCGGTCATATCTCCAGCTACGCTTCGTGTGCCACTTTGTACGAGGTGGGCTTTAACCACTTCTGGCGTGCAGCCAGTGAGAAACATGGCGGGGACCTCGTATTCATGCAGGGGCACTCGGCGCCCGGCATGTATGCGCGCGCCTATCTCGAAGGACGCCTAGACGAAAGTAAACTGAACCGCTTCAGGCAAGAAGTCGGCGGTGGCGGCTTGTCGTCATACCCCCATCCCTGGTTGATGCCCGATTTCTGGCAGTTTCCGACGGTCTCGATGGGCCTGGGTCCAATGATGGCGATCTACCAGGCGCGATTCATGCGCTACATGGAGAACCGCGGCCTGACTGCTCCGAGCGACCGCAAAGTCTGGTGCTTTCTTGGCGACGGCGAAATGGATGAGCCTGAGTCAATGGGTGCCATCACGATGCCTGTGCGCGAAGGCCTCGACAACCTGGTATTCGTCGTCAACTGCAACCTGCAGCGGCTTGATGGTCCGGTTCGCGGCAACGGCAAGATAATCCAGGAACTCGAGGCGGCGTTTGGCGGCGCCGGCTGGAACGTTGTCAAGGTCGTCTGGGGTTCCAGGTGGGATCCACTGCTCGCGAAAGACCAATCGGGCAAGCTCCGCCAGATCATGGAAGAAACCGTCGATGGCGAGTACCAGAAGATCAAGTCAATGGACGGCAAGTATGTGCGTGACACGTTCTTCGGCAAGCATCCGGAAACGGCCGAAATGGTAGCGAACATGTCGGACGATGAAATCTGGCGTCTGAACCGGGGCGGTCATGATCCCCTCAAGGTTTACGCGGCTTACGACGCGGCTACCAGGCACAAAGGCGGACCGACAATTATTCTCGCGAAAACCGTCAAGGGTTTCGGCATGGGGTCGGCTGGCGAAGGCCTAAACATAGCGCACCAGCAGAAGAAGCTCGACATCGAGGAACTCAAGAAATTCCGCGATCGTTTCAATATCCCGGTTTCAGACAAGGACATCGACGACGTGCCGTATTGCAAGCCGGCTGCCGACAGCGCGGAACTCGAGTACATGCTCGAACGTCGCCATGCAATGGGCGGATTCCTGCCGCGGCGACGCGCAAAGTCCGAGGCATTGCCGGTACCGCCGCTCGAGGCGTTCCGCACGCAAATTGAGGGCACGGGAGAACGCGAAGCATCGACAACGATGGCCTTCGTTCGCATTCTCACCGCGCTGTTGCGTGACAAGCAGATAGGCAAGCATGTCGTTCCGATCGTGCCCGACGAAGCGCGTACCTTCGGCATGGAAGGGCTGTTTCGTCAGGTCGGTATCTACGCCTCGAAAGGCCAGCTGTACGAGCCCCAGGACGCGGGTGAGCTCATGTACTACCGGGAGGACAAGAAAGGGCAGATTCTCGAGGAGGGTATCAACGAGGGTGGCGCGTTCTGCTCGTGGCTGGCGGCGGGCACGTCTTATTCGAACCACGACGTACCGATGGTGCCATTCTATATTTACTACTCGATGTTCGGCTTTCAGCGTATCGGCGATTTCATCTGGGCCGGTGGCGACCTGCAGTCGCGCGGCTTCCTGATTGGCGGCACCGCGGGGCGTACGACCCTGGCTGGCGAAGGACTGCAGCACCAGGATGGACACAGCCTGATTAACGCATCGACGATACCGAATTGTGTCTCTTACGATCCTACGTACGCGTATGAACTGGCTGTGATTATTCAGGACGGCATGCGTCGCATGATGGGCGAGCAGGAAGACGTCTTCTATTACATTACCTGCATGAACGAAAATTACGTGCATCCGCCGATGCCGGCCGGTGTCGAGGACGGCATATTACGCGGCATGTACCTGTTGCAGGTGGGCGGCAAGGGCAAGATTCGGGCACAGCTCATGGGCTCCGGCACTATCCTGCGGGAGGTAATTGCCGCTGCTGAGCTGTTGCAATCAGATTTCGATATACCCACGGATGTCTGGTCTGTAACGAGCTTCAACGAGCTGCGCCGTGATGCGCTGGAGGTCGAGCGCTGGAATCATCTGCATCCCTCGGACAAGCCGCGCAAATGCTACATCGAGGAGAAGTTCGCGGGCATTCCGGGTCCGTATATCGCGGCAACTGACTATATGAAGATCGTCGCGGACCAGGTGCAGCGCTGGGTTCCGGGGCGTTTCATCTCTCTGGGCACGGATGGCTATGGGCGCAGCGATGCGCGCAAAGCGCTGCGCGAGCACTTCGAGGTCGACCGGAGATTCATCGCGGTTACGGCGCTCACGGCGCTGGCCGATGACGGGGTGCTCGATCGGAAGACCGTCGCGCAGGCAATCGAGAAATACGGCATCGATCCGGATCGCCCTGATCCTGTGACCTTGTAGACGAGCCCGGAGCGCGAGTATGGCGAATACGATCGACATAGTTGTACCCGATCTCGGCGACTTCGAGAACGTCGAGATCATCGAGGTGCTCGTCGCGCCGGGCGATAGCGTGGCTCGCGAGGACGGACTGATTACGCTTGAGACCGATAAGGCGGCATTCGACGTGCCGGCGCCCGAGAGCGGGGTGGTCGAACGTCTGACTGTTGGACTGGGTGATTCGGTATCGACAGGCGATGTCATCGGCAAGCTTACCGTGATGGCCAGCGATACGGTGGTCGTCAAGCCAGCCATAGCCGAAACGCCGACAGGCGAAACGACAACGCCGGCGACGTCCGAAGGCGCGCAGGAAAAATCAGGCGGTAAACAGACGCTGGTCGTGCCAGACCTGGGCGACTTCGATGAGGTCGAGATCATCGAGGTTCATATTGCCGGCGGGGATAAGGTCGAGGTCGAGGATCCCCTGGTCACACTTGAGACGGACAAGGCCGCCATGGACGTGCCCGCCGTCGTCGCAGGGACCATCGAGTCGGTAATGATCAAAGTTGGCGACAGGGTTTCTGCCGGAGCATCGCTGGCGATTATCGACGCGGTCGCCGGTAAAGTGCCGACGAAAGCGCCCGAAGCGCCCGCAGCGGCGAAGCCCGGGGCAGCAGCACAAGCGACGGCACCGAGTCCTGCACCTGACACGCCAGCGGCAACACGGGCTCCGACCACCTTGCCGAAAATTGAAGAAGCAGGCTTTTCAAAAGCGCATGCGAGCCCGTCAGTGAGGAAGCTGGCGCGAGAGCTCGGTGTCAATCTCGTGCAGGTCAAGGGCAGTGGTGCAAAGAACCGCATACGGCATGATGACGTCAAAGCGTTCGTCAAGGCCATCCTGACAGGGCAGGCGGCGGCGCCCACTGGTGGCGGATTGCCCAAAACTCACAGTGTCGATTTCGAGAAGTTCGGCGAGGTCGACATCCAGCCATTGACCCGAATCCAGAAAATCTCGGGTCCACGGCTGCAGGCGAGCTGGATCAACCTGCCGCACGTCACGCAACACGATCTGGCCGACATCACCGATCTGGAGGCCAGGCGCCAGAAGCTCAAAGGACCTGCGAAGCAGCGCGGCATCGGGCTAACGCCGTTGGCCTTCGTAATGAAAGCCTGCGTTGCCGCACTTGAAGAATACCCGAGGGTCAATTCGTCGTTGTCCGAGGACGACCTAAGCCTGGTTTACAAGAAATACTGTCATCTGGGTTTTGCCGCCGATACGGATCAGGGTTTGGTGGTTCCGGTTATCCGCGATGCGGATCAGAAAGATGTTTACGAGATTGCCAAGGAACTCGGCGAGCTCTCGGCATTGGCGCGCGATGGAAAATTGAAGGCGGACCAATTGCAGGGCGCGACGTTTACGATTTCGAGCCTGGGCGGGATCGGCGGAACGGCATTCACGCCAATTGTCAATGCACCCGAGGTTGCAATTCTGGGCGTTTCGCGTTCGTCGATGCAGCCGGTGTGGAACGGCTCGGAGTTCGAGCCGCGATTGATGCTGCCCCTGTCACTTTCGTACGACCATCGAGTTGTTGACGGAGCTCAAGCGGTCCGCTTTACCAGCTTCCTCGGCCAACAGTTGGCCGACGTCGATTCTCTGTTGCAGGCGATTCCATAGTGACCGTGCAGCTGACGGTTCCCGATCTGGGTGACTTTGAAGACGTTGAGGTCATCGAAGTATTGGTCGCGCCGGGTGACATCGTGTCGGTCGAAGATTCTCTGATCACGTTGGAAACAGATAAAGCCTCGATGGATATTCCCGCCAGCCAGGCGGGGAAAATTGTCTCGGTCGATGTCAATGTTGGTGACAGGGTCGCTACCGGCTCAGTGGTCGTTACGATTGAAGCCTCTGACGGCGTGCCTGAGGTACCACTCGAGAACCTCGAAGCAACTCGCAAGATGCCGGCGCCGGAAATCGTCGCGACACGACCGCCCGAAGGTGACGCCACGCATTCGGCGCAACTCGTCGTTATCGGTGCAGGACCCGGTGGTTATACCGCGGCATTCCGCGCAGCGGATCTGGGTTTGGACGTTATTTTGATCGAGCGCTCGTCTGTTCTCGGCGGTGTTTGTCTGAACGTGGGTTGCATCCCGTCGAAAGCGTTGCTGCATGCCGCCAAAGTCATCGATGAAGCTGAAGCAATGGCTGAGCACGGCGTGAAGTTCGGCACGCTCATGATTGACGCCGAGAAACTGCGTGACTGGAAGAACCAGGTTGTCGGCAAGTTAACCGGCGGGCTTTCGACGATGGCAAAGCAACGCAAAGTCCGGGTCATCCAGGGAACCGCCAGGTTCGTCGGTGCCAATCGTCTGCAACTGGAAAACGACGAGTCGATTGAATTCGAGAAGTGCATCATCGCCGCAGGCTCAGAGCCGCTGATGTTGCCAGGTCTGCCGGATGATCCGCGCATCGTCGATTCAACCGGCGCACTCGAGCTCGTGCCGCTTCCCAAGCGGATGCTGGTCGTCGGTGGGGGCATCATCGGCCTCGAAATGGCGTGTGTCTATAGCGCGCTCGGCACTGATGTCAGCGTCGTGGAGTTGACCGATTCATTGATGCCGGGCACAGATCCCGACCTGCTGCGGCCTTTCCTCAAGATCGTGAAGAAGCGCTACGAAGCCATCATGGTGTCGACCAAAGTGACCGGTATGCAGGGCACGGTAGACGGTATTGAAGTCAGCTTTGAAGGGGCAAAGGCGCCGTCGGTTGATGTATACGATCGCGTGCTGGTCGCCGTCGGACGCAGAGCGAACGGCGGCACGCTCGACGCCGAAAAAGCGGGCGTCGGCGTTGATCCGCGTGGCATTATCGCGGTGGACAAGCAGATGCGCACCAATGTGCCGCATATCTTCGCGATCGGGGACCTGGCCGGCGGACCCATGCTGGCACACAAGGCGACGCACGAGGCAAAGGTTGCGGCCGAAGTTGCGGCGGGTGAGAAAAGCTACTTCGATGCACGCACGATTCCTTCGGTCGCGTACACGGACCCGGAGATTGCCTGGGTCGGCATCACGGAGTTGCAGGCCAGGGAGCAGGGCATCGATTACGAAAAGGCCCAGTTTCCGTGGGCAGCCAGCGGCCGCGCGCTGTCGCTTGGGCGCTCAGAAGGCTTCACAAAGTTGTTGTTTGACAAGAAGACCGAGCGTGTCATTGGTGGCGCAATCGTTGGCCCCAATGCGGGTGACCTGGTAGCGGAAATTGGTCTGGCGATAGAGATGGGCGCGGATGCGGCGGACATCAGCCTGACTGTTCACCCACATCCGACATTGTCAGAAACGGTCGCGTTTGCAGCGGAGGCGTTCGAAGGAACGTTGACGGACCTCTATATTCCCAGGAAACGCTAGTCCTGCTCGGATTTTCGAATACCGGTCCGAGTTTCGAACCAGAAAAAAAACATACCGATTGCGATCAGGATCGACACAGCAATCCATGACTCCGCTTTCGACTGCATGAGCAGCCAGACGCAAATCCCGAGGCCGACTATCGGGATCGAATAGCCACCCTTAAGTCGGAAGGCTTTTTTGCGTGTGTCATCGCTCGCGTTCCGACGTATCGCGGGCAGGGATGCAATACAGATGATGTAGCCCAACAAGCGTGCAACAGAGCTTGCGATTGCCAGTTTCACGAACGAGCCGGTGAGCGCCAGGACCAGCGCCATACCACCCATGATCAGGATACAACGGTCCGGAGTGGCGTACCGGGCATGCACATGTCCAAACCACTTGGGCAACAAACGATTCTCGGCAAGAGAAAAGATAAGGCGCGGGGCCGCAATCATTGAGCACGCCAGATTACCGCCGATCGAGAATACCGCCGCCAACGTTATCGCGAGAGCTCCGGCAGGCCCGGCCAGCGCTCGGCCGACCTCCACCAGCGTCGCGTCCGCATACTGCTCGGGCGAAATAATCGATACGAAGACCAATACGATGATGAAGTAGAGCAAGCCTGTCCCAATTACCGTACCGACGAGGGCCTGAGGTATCGTACTGCGCGGCTGCGAGGTTTCCCCTGCGGTTACGGCGACCGTTTCGAAACCGACGTACGCGTATATCAGTAACAGCGTCGTGCCACCGAGTTCATCGATGACGAACGGTTCACCCGGAATCAGTGTGCTGCCCGTCACGTACTGAAAACCGAGCAGAATCATCAGTATTAGCGGCGTCACTTTGAGAACAGTGAATACGCCCATCGTGCGTACGCCATCGCGCACGCCAAGCACGTTTGCCCAGGTAAGACCGGCCGTCACGAGAGTGATGATGGCGGCACGCGCGAGATCGCCGCCAAAAAAGTCAGACAGCGATGCGAGGTAAGTCGCCATGACGTTGGCATTGGCCGCGAACGCGGTCATGCGAGAAAGGTAAATGACCCAGCCTGTACTGAAACCCGCCAGAGGGCCGAACGCTTCGGTGGCGTAGATAACCGGGCCGCCCGTTTTTTCGTAATAGCTCGCGAGCTCGGCGAAGGTAAGAACGATGGATAAGAATAGTACGCCAACGACGAGAAACAGCCAGGGACTGAGCAGGCCGGCATTGGCGGCGACTTTACCGGGTAGCGCGAAAATGCCAGCGCCGATCATCGCATTAAGCACCAGGAACGAGGCGCCAAAGAATCCAATATCCCGACGAAGACTGCTTGCTTGGCTGGACCCCATGAGCGGATGCTAGCAGATGAGTTTCTCTGGTACCGCGTCGCTGCGACGCACGTCACAATCTGATGACACGCGATCTGCCGATGCTTGACTACGGTCACTTCCTGCTGAAAACATCGGCCGTATACGGGCAGATGCCCGCGCGGCCGCAATCCGCGCCTTTCTTGTTGGCTAGGAATACTTCCTGGCAAGCAGCTGATCGAGGCTGAGTTTACCTGCGCCTCGGAACACCAGCGGCAGCAACATTACTAGGAATAACAGTGGGATACGGAAGTTACCGAATCCTTTATCTGAGACGGCATATCCCTTCCAGAGCTCGGCGAGGTTGCTCCAGTCATCAGGCCAGTGAACGCCCGAAATAGCAACGATCGTCACAATGATAAGGCCCAGTGCCCAGAACCGTGTAAACAGCCCGAGTACAAGGCCGGCGGCGCCCAGGATTTCCATCCAGGTTGCCATGAACCAGCTGATCTCGACCGGAATGACATTGAACGGGAACGGGAAGTTGTCCTGGACGTTGGCGAACCAGTTGTTGCCATTGAGTTTCATCATGCCCGCGCGGCCAAATTCGTACGCCATGAGAAGGCGAATGGGCAGTAGCGCGACCCAGTCACCGGCGCTATCGAGCATGCTGATAAGCTGGCTTTTCAGTTTGATCAGTGAGTCCATTATTCAGTTCCTTCGTTTGATGCTGCGTGTGCCGGTCAGGATTTCCAGTTGCCGCATTTCTGCCAGTGCCTTCGCCCCGTGCGCTATCAATGCATCGACATCGGAGTAGTGGATCTTCTCGGCGAGTCCTCGCAATAATGCCTCACCGCTCTTGTTGTCAGGATTGTTTTCAACCATGTCCAGAAGGCCTGCGGTGACTGCGTTGAGCTCGAGGAAACGGACCTTGTCGTCGCTGCGACGGTATATCGCCAGGTACACGGGCTGCTCTGCCGGTTCTTCGGGCAAGAAATCGGGCGATATGCGGTGCACCGGGTGTTGGTAGGCGTAAGCCCAGGCCAACACGGACATGACCGGTATCTCCGCAAGAAGATCGCCATCCGGATCTATACCGCCAGGATCGTTTTCTTCGGTCGAAACGGACAGGGCGAGTTCCGCGTATTCGTAATGCGCGAGCTCCTGCAGGAAGGGATAATCGTCGGGCTCGGGCTCGAATTCCTTTTCCAGAAACCCGAGAAATTCCTCGGGTAACTGCAGGAAGTACGGCGTTTCTGCCCGGTGTTGTTGCATAAATCGTCGAATCATCCGGTGCCACCGGGCATCAGCATGGATCTTGCGCAGTACGGGGAACATCGTGCCGAGCAAGTTATTGATATTATTGAAGAACAGGCGCCTGTAGATCGCCATGCGACGATCCTCGATACCTTCCGGCGCTGCGACATTTTCAGGGTCCCGGAGATGAGCCGCAAAAGCATATTGTTTCTCCTGGAAATCGGGTCGCTCAGCCATGGGCCACCTTCCGTTTCTCGCTCTCCAGTTGCAGCTGCTTGATGCGGCGAACTTCGTCCAGCAATTCGTTCATCGGCGGGAAGTTGAAATCACGCTCCAGCAATGTGGGCACCGGGCCGAACAGCGAGTAAGCCTCTTCAAGAAGCCGCCAGGCCTGGTCGTCGACCGGCGTACCGTGAGTATCGATACGCAGGTCCTCTGCTTCGACGTAGTGCCCGGCAAGGTGAAAGTACCTGATGCGCTCCGCCGGCATCGCGTGTAGAAATTCGCGCGCGTCGTAACGATGGTTGATGCTGTTGACGACGATGTTGTTTATGTCGAGCATCAGGTCACAGTCGGATTCGTCGAGCACGGCGAGCAGGAACTCCCGTTCGCTCATGGATGAGTCGATTGGCGCATAAAAAGAGACATTTTCGAGCGCTATGCGTTGTTCGAGAATGTCCTGTACTCGTCGCACGCGCCGGGCGACGTGCCTCACGGCTTCTTCTGAAAAGGGTATCGGCATCAGGTCATACAGCTGGCCGTCGTCACCGCAGGAACTCAAGTGCTCCGAGTAAAGCCGGATGCTGTGTTCCGCCATGAACTCCTTGATGTCTTTGACCAGTTGCTCGTTCAATGGTGAAGGTGCGCCTATGGACAATGACAAACCATGTATGAGAAACGGGTATCGCTCCGTGAAAAACCGCAGTTTCTTGCCCAGCGCACCGCCGACGTGGATCCAGTTCTCAGGCGCGACTTCCATGAAATCCACATCCGTCGGTGGATCTGCCATCAGCTTGTCAGTGATAGCGCGACGCAGGCCAAGCCCTGCGCCGTGAACCGGGTATTGTGACTGCTGTTTGCTCATGAGCATCTCAATTCAGCGTTATTTCACCAGACCTGCCATGGCCCGTTTTTATTTCATCGAACTATCGTGCCAGGTCTCTCAGGCGTTCCAGGTACCTCCGCTCATCCGGCGGGGCGCTTGTGCTCTGGGACTCCCACAAGGTCTCGGCAAGCGCTTCGATCATTTGATGTTCGGCGGCATGCGCGTCGCCGGTTCTCGCGAGAAGCGTTCTGTGAACGTCGGCGATGCCCGGTGGACGATCGGTGGCAATCTGCTCGCGAATACCAAGATGCAGTCCCATGTGCAGGAACGGGTTGGTCTTACCACCGTCGGGCGTGAAATCCCGATCGAGGTCGCCGCCCTTGACGTCATCATGGTATTCAGGATGCCACTCGACCACAGCTGCTATCTGTGCTTCGAGTGGGGATCTTGGTAGTCCCTCGCAATGTTTTTCCCAGGCATCGGCATACATCTTGCGCAGCTCGTTTCGGTCCTGACCGAAAATCACGGCAGCTCCTTTTTTCGATACTCGCACCATTCGATAATGGGGCAAGCGCCACACATCGGTTTCCTGGCTTTGCAGACATACCGGCCGTGCAAAATAAGCCAGTGATGCGCATCTTTCTTGAATTCATCGGGCGTCAAACGCACCAGGCGTTTCTCGACTTCGAGAGGTGTCTTGCCTTTCGCAATGCCCGTGCGATTGGCAACCCGGAAAATATGAGTGTCTACAGCAATTGTTGGCTCGCCGAATGCCGTATTGAGAATTACGTTCGCGGTCTTGCGCCCCACGCCTGGCAACGCTTCGAGTTCACTGCGCGAACGTGGTACCTCGCCATTGTGTTGCTCGACGAGTATGCGGCATGTCTTGATGATGTTTTCCGCTTTGCTGTTGAAAAGCCCGATAGTGCGGATATACGGCTTCAGGCCGTCGACACCCAACGCCAAAATGGATTCAGGCGTATGCGCGACCGGATACAGTTTGGCGGTCGCCTTGTTGACACTGACGTCGGTCGCTTGCGCGGACAGGATGACAGCGACGAGAAGTTGGAACGGGTTGTGGTACTCGAGTTCGGTGTCCGGGGCCGGCATGCGCTCCCGTAATGTCCTGTAGATGGCCGTGCGTTTTTCCCTGTTCACAACGGCGTCTTTATTTTGATGGGCTGCGGGCGCGTCGCGGCATCGCGCTGTCGCGTTTCTTGTGGTGTCGCCGATCCATCGCATTTTTCGCGGCGATTGCGAGCGCAAGGCTGAAGAACGCGCCCGGAGGCAGTATTGCGAGCAGCCAACCGCCATCGGTGAACACCAAACCACGCATGGGTTCGCCACCGAACAGCATGTCCAGCCGGGAGAACAGCGAACCCTGTCCCAGGAGTTCCCGGAACACACCGATAACCATGAGCAGCAAAGCAAAGCCCGACCCCATCACCAGGCCATCGATGATGCTCGAGCCGACCGGGTTCCGAGAGGCAAAAACTTCGGCGCGTGCGACGATGGCGCAGTTGGTAACGATCAGAGGTATAAAAATACCCAATGAGCGGTCCAGTGATGGGAACCAGGCCTTGAAAATCAATTCGATGCAGGTGACGAGGCTCGCAATGATGAGGACATAAATCGGGATTCGAATTTCGCTGCGAATCCAGCGCCGTGTTGCCGACACCAGCCCGTTCGAAGCAACCAGCACGGCGAGTGTCGCGATGCCAAGGCCGAAGCCGTTGACGAAGGTCGATGTGACGGCGAGAAGCGGGCAGAGCCCCAGGAGTTGCACGAGTCCGGGGTTTTCGCGCCAGAGGCCGGTCTTGAAACGGTCAGAAATTCCGGATGGTGTCACGGGTTTTCCTTTTCTTCACTATCAATCTCGGTCGCTGCGTCGGCGAAGACCTGGTCACTGTGAGCGTCGAAGTATAGCAATGTCTCTTTGATCGCCTTGATGATAGCCCTCGGCGTCACCGATGCGCCGGTCAACTGATCGAATTGTCCACCATCGCGTCGAATGCCCCAGCCGGCAGGCTCAGGGTCGACCAATGAATGACCGTCAAACTGTTTGACCCAGTCCGACTTCGTCGACTCGATGCGATCCCCGAGACCGGGCGTCTCACGGTGCTCGAGGACCTGAACGCCCGTCACGACACCCGTCACGTCGACGCCTATCAGGATTCGGATCGGGCCCGCATAGCCGTCGCGGGCGCTGACCACAAACAAAGCGGCGACCGGGGCGCCTTTGGCGTAGACGCGATAGATGAGTGCTGCCTCGGAGCCTGGTAATTCATGCGGCGGAGAAACGACGATCTTAGACTCCGTAACCCCACTGTCGAAGAAGAGACCCGACAGGGCAGGTTGCAGGCTACGCTCGAGCCAGGCTTGCTCGTTGGCGATGATGCGCTCCTCGGTCAGGCGGAAAGTCAGTGTGACCATTGCCGTGCAGATCGCCGCGATCACCGCGAGTGTAATGCCGCTTTTGAAAACAGCAGTATCGTTCACGGAGCGCCACCCGTCTTGTCGTGACCGACGATATGCGGCTTCGTCAGGTAGTCAATAGCCGGTACAGCCATGTTCATCATAAGCACGGCGAAGGCGACGCCGTCAGCGTAACTGCCCCAGGTGCGAATACAGTAAATAATCAAGCCGATGCCGAAGCCGAATATCAGTCGACCTTTCGGGCTGGTCGCGGCGGAAACCGGGTCCGTTGCGATAAAAAACGCGCACAGGATCGTCGCACCGCTGAAAAGATGGAAGCCCGGACTCGGGTGTGAACCCGGGTCGACAAGGTACATGATCGTGGCGGGCAGCAGCAGTCCGACACCAACGCTCACCGGAATGTGCCAGCGAATAATCTTCTTTATCAGTAACCAGAAGCCACCGATTGCCAGGAAGTTGCCGATCCATTCCCAGCCGCGACCGCCGAAATCACCCATAATCGGATTCGCCCGGATCTCGGTCACAGTGCGCATTCCGGTGAGTCCTGATTTCATGACATCGAGTGGCGTTGCACGGCTCACAGCGTCGAAGCCCAGTGTGTCCGGCAGAGAGCCCGTTAGCGTGAATGTCAGTGTCTGAAGCACGGACAAATACTGATAGTCGATATCACCGATGCGTGGCGCGATCCACAAATTGAGGTGCATCGGGAATGCGACGAGAATGACGACGTAACCTGCCATTGCGGGATTAAAGATGTTGAAGCCGGTGCCGCCGTACAGGTGTTTCGCGACGACGATAGCAAACAGGGCGCCGGTGGCCGTCACCCACCAGGGAGTCAGTGAGGGCAGCGCAAACGCAAGTAGCGCCGCTGTAACCAGGGCCGTGTAATCGGATAGCGCTACTTCGGGCGGCCTTTTGCGGACGTACATCATCGACCATTCGCCGCCCACAGCGAAAATCGACGCAACCAGCAGGTTGAATATGAAGCCAGGCCCGAAGAACCAGACATGCGCGATCGCTGCCGGCACGAGTGCAGCCAACACCTGCAGCATCAACGATGGGACGGCGACTCTGGCCGACCAGTAGGGTGATTCGCGTCGCGCAAACTCCACGCTCAGTCGTCCTCGCTCTGCCGCTTCTTGCGTTTCAATATCTCGGCGATTGCAGCGGGACCAGCCTGCTTCGCTGATTCTTTCTGCCGTGCCAATTCCGTGTCGCGATCCTGCTTTTCTCGTTGCAGACGTTCGTTGCGCGCCTCGAATCGACGGCGCGCTCGTTCGGCGCGGGCTTTCTCATCCGCAAGCTCCTGAATACGCCCCTTGGCTATTTTGAAATTGGCCGTGAGGGGTATGTGGCTGGGACAGACCAGATCGCAACAGCCACACTCAATGCAGTCTGTCAGTCCAAATTCTCGCAGCTTGACTTCGTTGTCTGCACAAGAGTGCCAAAACAACTGTTGCGGCAATAGTTGAATCGGACACACGGAGGCGCAATCGCCACAGCGAATGCAAGGCAGCTCGCGGCCCTGGAATGATGTCTTGAGCACGACGAGGATGGAATTCGTGGCCTTGACCAGTGGCACGCGGTCGGTGGTCACCGACTTGCCGGTCATTGGGCCACCAATGATCAGATGATCGGCACGTTCCGCGTAGCCGCCCGTGAATTCGACGACGTCTTGAACCGTCGTGCCAATACGCGCACGTACGTTCATTGGATTTGCGATGCCATCGCCTGCCACTGTCGTGACCCGGGAGATTAGTGGTTCGAGATTGACGATCCAGTCATGTATGGCGGCCGTCGTACCGACATTTTGCACCAGGCACCCGACGTCGGTGGGCAGTCCACCGCTGGGGACTTCGCGATTGGTGACGAGTTGCACGAGCTGGTCTTCACCGCCGGAAGGATAAATCGTCGGAACTTGCTTGAGTACGAGCCTGTCGTCGTCAAGTTCGCTCAGTGCCGTCTCGAGGCTGCGCACAGCCTCCGGCTTGTCGCTTTCTACGACGACATAACAGACATCGATTTGCATTGCATGCATCAGAATTTGCGCGCCGCTCAGAATCTGCGCGGCGCGTTCCCGCATGAGCATGTCGTCACAACTGATGTACGGTTCGCATTCGACCCCGTTCAGGATCAGGTATTCGATCTCGCAGGTTTGCGCTTGCATGAGTTTTTGCGCTGTCGGAAAGACGGCGCCGCCGAGTCCGACGATGCCACCCTTCAGTATCTGCGATAACAGGTCCGCGGGTTGCGCTGCCATAAAATTCTGTGTGGTCTCAAGGTGCTCGATCGCCCGGTCCTCACCGTCGCATTCGATAATGATGCACGGGGCGGTATCACCCAGGCGCCGCGCCACGGGCCAGGGCTCGATGGCGATGATCTTGCCGGACGATGATGCATGAACCGGCGCGCCCAAGGTGCGATCAGGCTCCGCGAGCAGCTGCCCCTTGAGCACACGTTCTCCGATACCGACAACGGGCTGAGCCGGGTCGCCAACGTGCTGCGTAATAGGCAGAACCAGTTGAGAGGGAATCGGCACATCGCGGATCGGCTCGGCCGTCGATGCCGACTTGTGCCCGGGGAGCCGCAATCCGCCGTGCAGTTTGCCTAAATCAAAGGTCGGCGCACTCACGTCAAGGACCTCATGCTGATGCAGTCAACGGGACAAGGCGCAACGCAGAGTTTGCAACCCGTACATTCGCTCTCGATAACCGTGTGCATGAAATGCTGGGCGCCGACAATCGCATCGACGGGACACGCATTGCGGCAATGCACGCAGCCAATACACAAAGACTCATCGATGACGGCGACCGAAGGCTCTGCCTGTTCGACCAGCGGGATAATCTCTTTGCCCAGCAGGTCGGCCATGCGTTGAACGGTGGCTTCGCCACCCGGTGGACAAAGGTTGATCGTGGCGGCGCCGTCGACGATGGCCGCGGCATAGGGGCGACACCCGGGGTACCCGCACTGTCCGCATTGCGTCTGTGGCAAGAGATCATTCACCTGCTCCACAAGATCGCCCGCGTCTGACGGTAGTCGTCGGGAAGCGAAGCTCAATGCCAGGCCAGCGCCAAGGGCGATAAACGCGATTGTGAGAATGGCGATCCACATCGGCAGCGATCAAGGTCGTGCCATACCGGAAAAACCCATGAACGCGAGCGACATCATCCCGGCGGTCAGCAGCGCAATAGCTGTGCCGCGGAAGGGTGCCGGAACGTCGGCGGCTTCGAGGCGCTCGCGAATGGCGGCGAACATGACGAGCACCAGCGCGAATCCCGCGGCGGCACCGAAACCGTAGAACACCGATTGCACAAAACCCTTGGACTGTTGGACATTGAGCAAGGCGACGCCAAGGACAGCGCAGTTTGTCGCAATGAGCGGGATGTAGATGCCGAGTACCTGGTCCAGCAGCGGACTCAGGCGACGCACCATGATTTCCGTGAACTGTACGCTTGCCGCAATGACGAGAATGAAACCGAGTGTTCGCAGGTACTCGAGTTCGAGCGGGACCAGAACGTATTGGTGCAGCAGGTACGCGGTTGCCGACGACAGTGTCAGCACGAACGCCGTAGCGAGCGACATACCCATCGCCGCCTCGAGATTTCGCGATACGCCGAGAAACGGGCACAGTCCCAGGAACCGGACCAGCACGAAGTTGTTGACCAGCACCGTGCTGATGAGAATGACGACGATTTCTGTCATTCGGCTATTGTAAGGACTACTTGACCCGCATGCCCGGTTTTGCGCCTTCGTCGGGCGATAGCAGGAAAATATCTGCGCCGCCGGGACCGGCGGCGAGCACCATGCCCTCAGAAACCCCAAAGCGCATCTTTCGTGGCGCAAGGTTCGCAACCACGATTACCTGCTTGCCGACAAGACTCTCTGGATCGTAAGCCGCCTTGATGCCCGCAAAGACCTGGCGGCTTGAATCACCGAGGTCAAGCGTCAATGCCAGCAGCTTGTCCGCTCCGTCGACAGGATCGGCTTTCTCGATGCGCGCGATTCGCAAATCGACTTTCATGAAGTCGTCAATGCTGATCGTATCGTCTTTCGTTGTGGCTTCAGGCACTGGTGTGCTCTCCCGGGATTGCTCGACCATACGCTGAACCTGGCCGGGCTCCACGCGCGTCAGCAGTGGTCTGAATTTGGACACCGTTGCGGCAAGCAGCGGCGACATTGCGTCCTGCCATTGCCAGCGATCTTCGTTGAGAAACAGGCGAGCATCTTCGGCGACGGCAGGAATGACCGGCGACAGGTAGATCATGAGGCTGCGGAACATATTCAGGCCCTGAGTGCACACGAGCTGTACGGCACTCAGGCACTCCTCGTCCTTGATCATTACCCACGGTTTGTTGTCGTCAATATAACGGTTCGCCTGGTCTGCGAGCGCCATGATCAGGCGCATCGCTTTCGAATACTCGCGACACTCGTAGTGCTGGGCGATGGGCTCCGACGCGGCCGCAAATTCGGCGAACAAGGCTGTGTCGGGCAGGCTGTTGGCCAGCTGCCCGTCAAATCGCTTGCTGATGAAGCCGGCGCAGCGGCTCGCGATGTTAATGAGCTTGCCGACAAGATCCGAATTCACGCGAGCGGTGAAGTCATCGAGATTCAGATCGATATCCTCGATCGTGGGCCCGAGCTTTGCTGCGTAGTAATAACGCAAACAACTCGGATTCAGGTTGTCGAGGTAGGTTCGCGCCTTTATAAACGTGCCGCGCGACTTGGACATCTTCTGGCCGTTAATGGTCAGGAAGCCATGAGCGAAGACGCTCGTCGGCGTTCGAAAGCCTGACCCTTCCAGCACGGCCGGCCAGAACAAGGTGTGGAAATACATGATGTCCTTGCCGATGAAGTGATAGACCTCGGCGTCGCTACCCGGCCTCCAGTAGTCATCGAATTCCAGACCGTCGCGACGCGCGCACAGATTCCTGAAACTCGCCATGTAACCCACCGGAGCGTCAAGCCAGACATAAAAATACTTATCCTCCGTACCCGGGATTCGAAAACCGAAATACGGAGCGTCACGGGAGATATCCCAGTCCTGCAGGCCGGCCTCGAACCACTCTTCGAGCTTTGCGACAACGTTCTTATCCAGTGCGGCATCGCTCATCCAGCGGCGCAAGCGATCGCCATACTCGCTCAACCTGAAAAAGTAATGCTCGGATTCGCGTCTGACCGGCGTGGTGCCGGAAATGACTGAAACGGGATCAATCAAATCGGCGGGCGACAGGGTTTTGCTGCAATTCTCGCAAGCGTCGCCATACTGGTCTTCCGTATTGCAGTACGGGCAAGTGCCCTGTACAAAGCGATCGGGCAGAAACATGCCCTCCTTTTCATCGTAGGACTGCTCGATGGTCTGCGTATAAATATCGCCTTTGTCTCGCAACGCTGTGAACATCTCGGTGACGAGCGCTTCGTTCTCCGGTGAATGCGTTGTGTGGTAGTTATCGAATTCGACGCCAAAATCACGGAAGTCGTTGGCAAATTCCGCTGAATACCCCTCTGTCAGAGCCTCCGGAGTAATGCCCTGTTCGCGCGCCTTGAGCATGATCGGCGTACCGTGAGCGTCCGAGGCGCAGACATAGATGCAGTCGTGGCCTCGTAGCTTCTGGAAGCGTACCCAGATGTCGGTCTGCACGTACTCGACGAGATGGCCCATATGAGGCGAACCACTAACATAGGGCAGGGCACTCGTGACGAGGATTTTTCTGTTTGCGGACATTGTCGTGGCTTTCGGCTGCTTGTGGGCGCGATTATGCCACGTGATGCACAAGAAAGAATCGCCAGCCCCGTGCCCTACAACAACGGTTCTATTCGATTTCCCTCAGGTTCTCGAACTTCGACTTGTTGTTCGCCTGCTGGTAGGCCTCCTGTCCCGAGACCCAGCCTTTGTCCACGAGATCCATAAGCGCGCCATCCATCGTCTTCATGCCGATGTTGCCGCCACTCTGGATGGCGGTTTCAAGCTGGTCGAGTTTGCCCTGGCGAATCAGGTTCGACACAGCCGGCGTATTGATCATGATCTCGAGCGCGGCAGCGCGGCCGGGTTCGTGGCAGGTGGGCAGCAGCTGCTGCGATACGACACCACGTAATGACGTGGAGATCATCGTGCGTATGTGGCTTTGCTTGTCGGCCGGAAATGAGTTGATGATGCGGTCAACCGTCTGCGCAGCGCCGTTTGTGTGCAGCGTGCCCATGACGAGGATACCCATCTCGGCCGCCGTAACGGCGATACTGATCGTCTCGAGGTCGCGCATTTCGCCGACCAGGATAACGTCTGGGTCTTCGCGCATTGCAGAGTGCAGAGCCTCTGCGAAGCTCGGACTGTGTACGCCGACCTCGCGCTGACTGATGAGACACCCCTGAGCCCGGTGCACGAATTCGATCGGATCTTCAATGGTCAGAATATGGCCCTTGAGGCGCTTGTTCATTGCGTCGATCATGGCCGCAAGCGTCGTGGACTTGCCGGACCCTGTCTTGCCGGTGACGAGGATCATGCCTTGCGTGTATTTACAGAGATCGTGAATGACTTTGGGCATTTCAAGATCTTCGAGTGTCAAAGCTTTGGACGGAATTGCGCGAAAAATAGCGCCAATACCATTGATGTGACGGAATGCGTTGACGCGAAAGCGGGAGACGTCAGGAATCTCGTACGCGAAGTCGGCCGCATCGTCGGCATCGAACGCCTTTTTCGTTATTCCGTCCATGATTTCGAAGACGACTTCTTCCACGAGGTCCGTCGCCAGCGCTTCTTCCAAGATGACTTTCAGGTTGCCGTGCACGCGCGCCCGAACCGGATCACCCGAAACGAAGTGCAGATCTGATGCGCTTTGTTTGAGTGCCAGCTCGAGGTAACTGTCGATCTTCGCCATGGCTTACCTCACCCCGGTGACATCGAGCGTTTGAACCATCTCGGTGTCGGTGATGAAGCGCTGGAACTTCTTCTTGTCCGATGCGTAGCGAATGGCGTCATCCGCATCAATCTGCTTTGCGCGAATGGCATCGAGTAACGCCTGGTCCATAATCTGCATGCCGGCTTCTTTACCGGTTTGAAGCTGGGAGGGAATCTGGTGCGTCTGGTCGGTGGTGATCAACTTCGCGATCGCCCGGCTGTTGACCAGGATCTCGAGAACGGCGCGCCGGCCGCGCCCATCGGGGGTCTTGACCAATACCTGCGTTACGACCGCTTTGAGGCTCATCGACAGGAATCCCTTGGTTTGCTCACGGAGCTCACCGGGCAGCGCATCTATGATCCGGTCAATGGTCTTTACCGCGCCCGTGGTGTGCAAGGTGCCGAGGACGAGGTGGCCTGTTTCGGCGGCCGTCATCGCCATGGATATAGTTTCGGCGTCGCGCAGCTCGCCGACCAGGATTACGTCGGGATCTTCGCGCATCGCCGAGCGGACGCCATCGGCAAAGCTCCTTACATGCGTGCCAAGCTCACGCTGGATAACCTGGCAGTTTTTGCTCGGGTGCACGAACTCGATCGGGTCCTCCAGGCTGATGATGTTCAGGTTGCGCGTTTCATTGAGGTGATCAACCATTGCGGCGAGCGTCGTGGACTTGCCGGTACCGGTCGACCCAGTGACCAATACCATGCCCTGATGATAGTCACAGAACTTCTTCAGGATAGGTGGGACGTGCAGCTCATCGAGCTTTGGAACATCGCCGGGAATATGTCGGAATACGGCGCCGATGCCGGTTTCCTTGCGGAAGACGTTGACGCGGAAACGGCCGCCCTCGTCGCCGACATAGGAGAAGTCGAGGTCGTGTCCTTCTGCCAGTCGCTGTTTCTGTTTTTCGGTCAGGACTTCGAGGACATAGGTCTCCAGCTCCGTGTCCGACAGCTGGCGAAACTTGATAGGCATCAGGTCGCCGTTCATGCGCAGCATTGGCGGTACGCCCACAGCGAGGTGTACGTCGGAGCAGCCTTGTGCCAGTCCCAGTTTCAGGAATGCGTCGATACGTGCCATAGCTGGCCTCAGGTTGTAATCGCGTCGAGCGCGTCAGTGAGTTCGTCCATGGACTGGAAGCGCTTCGTCTTGTCGACCGACATGGCTTTGACGATTAGCGCCGCCAGTTCGTCGCTGATCTTGGGGTTTACCTCCTGGCAATGTTTGGCCTTACCCTGTACGTGTTGGTACATCACCGACATATGGTCGCCCCGGCTGTAGGGCGGTATGCCGGTTGCCATCTCATACATGATGACGCCGACACTGTAAATGTCGGCCGTAACATCCACTTTCTTGCCCAGAATCTGTTCGGGTGCCATGTACTTCGGTGAACCAATCACATAACCGGTTTTGGTGAGCTGAGTGTCGCCGCTGCTGGCTGCTGCCGCAACACCGAAATCCACGATTTTCAGCAGTCCTTCCTCGTTGACGAGAATGTTGGCCGGCTTGAGATCGCGGTGAATGACGCCGGCCTGGTGCGCTACGTTCATGCCGGCGGCGATGTCCCGCGAAAAGCGCAGCACCTTATCGAGTTCCATCGGCTTGTTGTCGGGAATCTCACCCGATAAGGTGTGCGACGGGAAATACTCCATCGAAATGGCGTAGCAGCCCTGCAGTTTCAGGAAGTCATAGATACGAATGATGTTGCGGTGCGTGATTTTGCGAGAATAGCGGAGTTCATGAACGAAACGCTTCATCATCTCTTCGTCCGAGGAGACGTTCGGGTTCAAGAACTTCAGGATCAGCTGCTCGTCAACCACCTCGTCTTCCATGAGTAGCACGGTACCGAAAGCGCCTTTACCTATTTTCTCGATGTATTTGTAACGGCCGTCGATGACATCCCCGGGGTCGAGCTTGGAGATATCGAGTATATGCTCACCCAGAGGAGCGCCTGTATCATCTGCCTGCTCCGGTTTCGCGGCCTCCGCGATCTGCGCCGCCTGTGCGCCCAGTAGTTCGTCGAGTTCGTCATTTTCGAGCAACAGCGTTTTTGTATGCGCGGCGATCTTCTCGGCACGTACATTTTCTTCAAGCACAGTTTCGGAGTAGCGCGCGTCCAGATCCTTGAGCGCTTTGTCCGCGACGTTGATGATGGTCGCGTCTTCCGACTCTTTGATCTTCTTCAGGGCATTTCGAATGCTATCTGCATGCGCGACATCTGTCAGTTGCGCCATGGCCTTAATGGCCTCGACCTGGATTTCGCGTTCGGGTCGTTGCAACAAAGGCATGATCTTGCTGAGGTGCTTATGGCTGCCCAGCTTGGCCAGTGCGCGAATAACGACGGTGTCCGTCTTGCTGTCTTGACCGAGCATCGCCTCGAGTTTTGGTAGCGCTTTCGAGTCACCGATCTTCGAGAGTGCGTCGACGGCGCGCTCGCGTACCCACCAGTCGGAGTCATCCGTTGCCATGATCAAATGGTCAACGGCACGCTGGTCCTTGGTGGCGTTGAGTATCTCGATCGCGGTACGCCGAATCTCTTCGTCTTCGTCGTTGATCAGTGTGACGACCGAATCGACAACCCTGGGGCCGCCGATCTCGGCAAGCGCATCGCCGGCGCGAGAGCGCACCCACCAGTCATCGTCTTTGATCGCTGCGAGCAGGTCCTTGACAGAGTTGACGTCACCGATCTCATTGAGAACTTCGACGGCGGCGCGTCGGGCATATTCCGATTCGTCCTTGAGTGCGCTAACGAGGTAATGAATCGTGTCCGGGTGATTGGCCTTGATCAGCACGTCGACCGCTTTGTTTTGCACGTCGAGATCGGGGTCGGTCAGAATCTCTGCGACTTTGTCGACATTGATGTTACCGCCCCGCGTCGCCAGTGCGGAGAGCGCAGCGCTACGCACCATCTTGTTAGGATCCTTGAGCTGCATCTCCAACGCGTGATTGATTTCCGGTTTATCGAACCTGGCCAACAGGTTCATCAGGTGCATCTTGATGACCGGATCCTTGCCGCCCATGCGTGCGATCAGGTCAGGAACCATTTCGGGTTTGATCGTCTCCTCGATGATCTTGAAGATCGCCGCTTTTTCCTTGGTTTCGCACTCATAGGCCCGTCGCAGCAATTCGTGCACGCTAAGGTCCTGCTTGTGCACGCGCAGGACCTCGATGAGTGCTGCTTTCGAGACTTCGTCGTCGTCGAAGAAATCAAGCAGACTGTTCGGATTGTAGACAGTGCTGCTCGAGAGGGCCCAGGCGGTTCCGGAAACCACGCGCTCGTTGCCGTCGGCGAGTCCTTCCCGGTACATGTTCAGATTCTTGTCGTTAACGAGGTCGCTCAGGATATCGACCAGGACCATCGTATGCGTCTTGTCGGACATGGCGAGCGCGTCGATGATCTTGGGCACGGCCTTGTTGCCGGCTTTCTTCAGTTTTTCAACGAGTTTTTGTGCCTCCAGTGAGGCAGGGTCCGGTTCGGCAACAAGCTGCGCCAGGACCTGGTCGGAGCGAAACGACGCGAGGAAGTTCATAATACGCGGCTTCCCGTGACGCTGACGCCGAAACGTTGCGCGCGGGCGAACCTCGCACATGGCCTCTCTGCGATCGACATAATCTTGATCGATTTTTTACGTAACGCCAATTCGTTTGCCGCTGTTGCCCAAGCCGAAACGGGTCGTGGTCCCTTCGAAAGGCACCCTTGGTTGTAGTGTCCAATACTCCCCGACGCGGCATTATGCCACATCGGACCCTGCACATTGCCCGTCCTTACTGGCTCTCCGCAAATAATAACGATTTTGTGAGGATGCCCAAAAACGCGCTTCGTTTCCGGCGCACCTCCGTTACAATGTGCCCCGAAATCCCGGCACCGGCCGGTATCCCGAACCCAGATTTTACCTAATGCAAGCGAGCGAAGTGTGACGGTGTCAACAGATTCAGATGTGAGCAAGTTCCTAAATTCCATCGAGTTATCGGCGGTGGACCGCAAATTGGGCGAGGTGGCGCGCATCCGCGAGGCCGGCGTCTCCGGCGACGCCGCTAAAGCGACGATAGAGTTCGGTTTTCCGTGCGATAGCGCGCATGCGTCAATCAGGGAGCAGATTTCGGCTGCCTTGCGGGCGGAAACCGGTGCCTCGAGAGTCGAGATCGAGCTGGCAACGCGAATTATGCGGCATGCCGTTCAGAAGAACCTCAAGCCCATCGAGGCTGTAAAGAACATTATTGCGGTGGCTTCCGGTAAAGGCGGGGTCGGCAAGTCGACCGTGTCGGCGAATATTGCCCTGGCGCTGTCAGCGGAGGGCGCATCCGTCGGAATTCTGGACGCCGATATTTATGGTCCGAGCCAGCCTCACATGATGGGAATCGTCGGTGAGCAGCCTGTCAGCGAAGATGGAAAGACCATGCTGCCGCTGCATGCGCATGGCTTGCAGGTCATGTCGATCGGGGCATTGGTCGATCCCGATCAGCCGATGGTCTGGCGCGGGCCGATGGTGACCTCTGCGCTTGGTCAGCTGACACACCAGACACAATGGTCCGATCTCGACTACCTGATCGTCGATATGCCGCCGGGGACGGGCGATATCCAGTTGACGCTTGCCCAGCAGGTACCGGTGTCAGGCACAGTAATCGTAACGACACCACAGGATATCGCGGCCATCGACGCTCGCAAGGGTTTGGCAATGTTCCGCAAGGTTTCGATCCCCGTACTTGGCGTCGTCGAAAATATGAGCACACATGTGTGTTCGAAGTGTGGGCACGAGGAAGCCATTTTTGGCGAGGGTGGTGCCGAAAAAATAAGTAGTGACTTCGACGTTCGGCTGCTCGGTCAATTGCCGCTCGATGTGCGCATACGTGAGCAGACTGATTCGGGCATGCCAACAGTGATTGCTGAGCCGGAATCGGCCATCGCGCGCGCGTTTCGCGAGACCGCGTGGAGGATTGGCGCCGCTCAAGCGGCCGAGCGAATCGATCACAGTTCGAAATTCGGCACTATCGTTGTCGAGGGGGCAGGGTGAGCATAAAAGCGGATCACTGGATACGCCGGATGGCGCAAAAACACGGCATGATCGAGCCGTTCGAGCCAGACCAGGTGAGGGAAAGCGATAGTGGACGCATCGTGAGTTACGGAACATCGAGTTACGGCTATGACGTTCGTTGTTCGGACGAATTCAAGATTTTCACCAACATCAACTCGGCCATTGTCGATCCGAAGGCCTTCGACGAGACCAGCTTTGTTGATGTCAAGAGCGACGTTTGCGTGATTCCGCCGAATTCCTTCGCGCTTGCGCGAACGGTCGAGTTCTTTCGCATTCCGCGCACGGTATTAACGATCTGCCTCGGCAAGTCGACCTACGCGCGTTGCGGCATCATCGTGAACGTGACGCCACTCGAGCCCGAATGGGAAGGGCACGTAACCCTCGAGTTTTCGAATACAACACCGCTCCCCGCGAAGATTTACGCCAACGAGGGTGTCGCGCAGATGCTGTTCCTCGAATCGGACGAGGCTTGCGACACGTCGTACAAGGACAGGGGTGGCAAGTACCAGGGACAGACGGGCGTCACATTGCCGAAGGCGTGATTCGTATCCTGTAGGAGCGCGCCTTGCGCGCTACGTGCCCTCGGGGTGCGATCGCGGGTCGCGACGATCGGAGCCCATACG